>WFLX010382704.1_pt1 | contig 10947 bp, 13 predicted proteins | sample 4967041 | NCBI WGS metagenome assembly WFLX01 (sample SAMN12857096, study PRJNA449069) | gut metagenome | isolation source: stool from male and female vole | host: Microtus ochrogaster | place: USA:Florida | collected 2017
TTAGATCCTACCTGGGTAGCTGTATGCAATGCCCACAGTTCGACAAGCTGCGGAAGGATCTCTGAAATGCTGGACGTATTGAGCGGCTCCAAAAAGTCATCAGGATTATCGGGAACGTTCTCAGGGTCGGCGTGCTTCGCCATGATGAAAGCTATATTTTCAAAGACCTCCAGACTTTCGATATCAAGCGTGGAGTTTTCCTCGTCACCCTCTTTGACATTTGTCTGCAATGCGGCGAAATCCTTGTATATATCCCTGTGAAATTTCAGACGATAAAGGCGAGGCACAGCAGCACTCGCCTTAAACGGAACTTCAATACCGTCAACAGTAATATTTTTCTTGATAGCCATGTTGTACCTCCGTTAAGATGTTGTTTTTGTGGTCGTCTTAGCAGCCGTTGTAAATGTCGGAATATACACGGATTTGTACCAGTTGTTGTAGGTGGTTTCGTCCGTATTCTCACAGGTTTTCGATTTAACCAGACCGTCAGGAAGTGCGGATGCTTTGAGGGAGAGCGTTTCCGTCTTGACCTCCGTGCTTTCCTCAGTTGTAGATGATTCCGTTTTCGGACGGCTTGCGGTGCAGCAGTAAAGGACATGGCGGATGTGATTTTTGTCTCCGTTGAACTCAAAAAGCAGTGCAAACTGCGATGTTTCGGCATCGTTACGCTCCACAAGAACGCCCTTTGTGTCTTGAATTTCGCCGAGGATTTCCGTTGCAAAATCTGTGGTGATCAGGGCGATTTCAAGGTCACCGGTGTAGCCTGCGTTGTTGTTGATGACGTAATACACAGTGTTATCGGCAAAAAAATTCTCATTTTCGCCGTTGGCATCGATGGAAAGCGATACCGCACCGGGAATCCTCACAGGCGTTGCAAATGTCGGAACACCGTCATCAGACCACGCTGTAATCTTAGCCCAGTGCACCTTGTTCAAGCCGAACTTGACCTTATTCTTTTTCAAAGCCATAGCTTATACCTCCATTTCGTACAGGACTTCATAGAGTTTTTCACTCTCAATCCATATTTCGGTTTTGTTGTAAAAAATATGATGATGCCGCAGAACAGCTTCAATTTCCGCCTCTGTATCGGGAGATTTTTCATCGGTATACAGCTCAATATTCAGCTTTTTAAAACTGAAATACATCCTGTTGTCCGCTGAAAAAGTATTCTCTCCCGGTGACAGAAAAATCAGAAAAGGAGGCTTAGGACTTTCGCCCTCCGCAAAGTGATGATAAGCGAAAGGAAGTCCCATTTCAAGCATCATTTCGTTAATATCCTCGTAGCTCATGACAGCTCCTTTTCAATGAGAGATTCCAATAAATCTGCGCCGTTTTCCTCGGCAGGGGCAATATGTGGAACTGCAGCCACACGTCCGCCGCCACGCTTAGCGTGACCTTTTTCGAGCAAGTGTGCAATTTCGTCGGCTGTTTTTTTAGAGTTCCCCGTAATGACCAGTCCACAGTCTGCACAGCGATTCGGTTCTACACCGTTCGCAAGCCAGTCACTGAGAGAAGCACCAAGTTCGGGAGTAATTACACCGTTCCAGTTATCGAGAAAAGTCGTATCCTTTGATACAATTGCGATATGGTTTCGGACGATATTCAGCACCAAATCAAACTCATACTCCGTATTCTCACGCTGAACCGGAGCAAGTCCTATCTTCACGGGGACGGTCTTTCCACGTTCGTTCTGTTCCATTGTGTATGCCATTTTTGTACGCATTGTCACAATCACATGACAGTCAAGCGACAGCAGTGAATTTATCAGCATATTCTGCTTTTTACCCGCATCATTCCACGCTGTAAACGAATTCTTGCCAGCCTGCTGTTCGATACTTTCTTTGAAGTCGAGAACACCGCCCTCGCCCTCCCACGCATGAGAAAAACTGTCGATTATCACCACTCCGTCCGTGCCGACTGCCTTTTGAGCTTCTTTTGCAATTGCGATGTAGCGTTCAGCGGTGAACGGCGGTGTGAGTTNTTGATAGNGATACNCACCAACTNCGAGGTCANNGCGGTTTNCANAGAACTGACCTCTGCCGTGTTCNGTATCAATGAGGGCGATTTTTCCCCAGTCCTGCGTTACTCCATATGCGAGGTAGAGAGCAGAGAGGGTTTTTCCTGCTCCGCTCGGACCTGCAAGAGCAACACGCATTTTTGCCGATTTTCTTTGAACTTTCTGAAATGCCATAAGTCTGCCTCCTTACTTGATTTGAATATTCTGACGTTCAACAAGGCTTGCTCCCTTGATTTTCTGCCCTGCAAGAATTGCTGATTTTATAGCTGTTTTGTCGGGTGTAAGAGTAATTTTCCTGACAAACCATTTCTTCGGCAGTTTTTCGGCATCGACTTCTGTTGCAGTGGATTTTCTGAACGTCACGATAACTTTTGCTGTTTCGAATTTCTGATAATCAACTGCATCAGCGAGCCATTTTTTGAGTGCTTCTGCCTTTCTGGAAGCGGTCTCACGACGCTTTTTAAGCGTATCTTCTTCATCTTTGAGTGCTTTTACAAGCGATTCAAGATTTTTAATCCACACTCCCACACATTCGCACTTTTTGTCACGCTCCATGAGCAGTGCATTCAGCTTGTCCTCATCGATGATTTCGCCGATTTCAGCATCAGCACACGCAAGAATTGCATCATCAATTTCATAAAGTTTCATTTCAAGTCCTCCTCAATTTTCGGAAGATAACCGTCCTTTTTCATAAGTTCGTAAATGAAAAGACGACCTTTCTGCGTCCAGTATGTATGCACNGTTGTNTGCGGCTGACCGTCATTTCCGTTATGANCATGAGTTTTGGTACTTGTATAACCCAATTGTGCATACTTCTGATACAAAAGCCATATCTTGCCCTGCTTGTACTGAACACCCTTGCTGTAAAGCCACTCATTCATTCTGCGAGCCGACCAGCCATAATCCTTACTGATATGTGAAATCGGAAGTAAATCGGAGCAGGCAAGAACAACATCGTAGTAGCTTGCTTTCGGTTTCAATTCTGCAATCTGCTGTGTCTGCACTGCTACGGTGTCAAGAAGTCTGATATTTTCCGATTTTACGAGCGAAAGCTGATGTTCTGCAAACTTAAGTGCTCTCGCCATAACTGCTTCTGGGCTGTTCCATCTGCNTTCGANTTCAAGGAAGTACTNACGGCACTTTTTGCNGATTTCTGTTCTTTGAATCATGCAGATTTCCTTAGCCATTTCGATTGTAAGCTGGTGGTCGGTGTACGTTGTGATNTTNCCCTNAGCTGTTGCNCTTTTTTGNGNNANAGCTATGAAGTCCGTATTTTCGGTAAATCCGTACTCTTTCATACGGTTAAACCAGTCATTGTAGCGAGTCTTGATTTCGAGTACCTCGTGCAGTTCTCTGCCCATAACCGTCGGGCGTTCGTTCTCATAAGAAACATTGATTAAATCATTCATTTTCGTTACCTCCGTTATTTTTCCTGTTGTTTGTGAGTGCCGAAAGCATGGTACACATCGCCGAAAGCTGTATCAGAAGCGAAGCTCCTCTTTTCATGAGCATACCGTACTGCAACGGAATATCCTGACGTTCGGCAGTGAGTTTCATAAGATGTGCCACATCAAGGCATTCACGTTCGGATACGATTACCTGCATAGTTCTCACCTCCTCCCGATGTAAAGAAAGTACAAGAGCCAAATTGTCTATTCGAGTTTTAAATTCCGTCACTTTGCACAAATCTTTTGATTGATTTTAGTGCATTTGCAATAGTATTTGTTACTGTCGTTCTCTTAACTTTAAGAATTTCTGCAATTTCCTCATGTGTATATCCATACGCAAAACTATAAACAATCATTGTACGCTGACGTTCTGAAAGACAGCTGCACAATTCAAGAAATGAGTCATCAATTTCCAATTTATGACTGTCTGCAATACCCTCGATGCCGTCCTCATCGCCTTCATCAAATTCATAGCGGTGACAGCGTTCCCGGCATTCCTGATTATGTTCTGAACGGCTTTCTCCGTACATCATTACAGCTATGTACCATTCAAATTCCAGCATTTCGCATTCGGAAAATTTTTTGATGTTTTTCTTTTGACTGGAATCATATGTATACCCTTTGCACTTACGAATCGGAAAAACAGTAGTGCCGGAAACCGAAGTATAACAGATAAAGCCGTTGGAGTAACAAACGGCATTTCCGTCCATGCTGACTGCAACCGGTATTCCAGTGGCTCTGATTTTCTTGACCGAAGGTGCTCTGCCGACTGTTTTTTCAGGAACAAGTCCAAGCAGTTCTTTTAATGTGATATGTGAATTCATGTTGTATCCTTTCCGGGCGAGGATACAACAAACGAGGTCACACGACTGTGCATCGCATGACCTCGCTGCCTGAAAAGTGCGCAAAAAGCCAAGGGTACTACAAGTCGTTACATCTGCCTTTCGGCAAATGACTCAATGTTGTATCCTAAGCCCTATTACGTAATTCAGGCGTAAGAATTAAATTTTATTACATGGAATTTATGTGGAAGCTGTTAATCATCCACGTAAATGTTCCTCTATATATTAGCGAAAAAATAAGGAAAAACGAACCCCTATAAATGAAAAATTCGTCTTTTTGTACCAAAGCGCATACTTAAACCAAGATGTGTTTTGCTTAACTGTCAACGGAATATGTGAAGAAAACCATCGTCTCCCTGCTTATATATAACGATTTGCACGTTACAAAAAAATAAATACGTTTTGATTTAGCCTAAAGAAACTAACTTTTTTCTCTGAATATGTTGCATTTTTATGAAATATGTGATATAATGAGGAATAAGAATTTAAGTTTTAGGATGTTGTATGTCCTTGGTGTTTTTATCATATATTTTCTTCAATTTCTGTCAATAGCAATTTCTTTTCTTCAGTTTCTTTTTTGAGAGGGTGTTTTCATGTCAGAATCTATTAATCTTTTCCTATGTGGTGGAGTATTCTGTTTCCTTTTAGATGAGATGAAACCTATGCGAAATTCAGCAAGAAAACATCTTGCAGGTAATTGTGATAAGCATTCAGCTACAGATGTTATGCAGGACTTATTATTTGCAATTAAAGGAACCGAATCAATAAGTGCTGCAAAAGATATATCTCTATATAAAGCGTGTAAAAGTAAAGGCTCGGTCAATGTACCTTTTAATGAAGCTCCGTTTTGTGATAGTTTTGATAACGCTGTCCGGAATGACTTTCATAATGTTTTGAAAAGAATCACAGATTTTACTGACAAACGTATTGATTTGGCAAAAAAAGAATGGTTGGTACAAGTTTTACTGTATATTATCTTTCATGATGAGAAAATTCTTGAAACTGATATTTTTTATATCGGAAATGATGGTACTTCTAAAACAAAAGAAGAAATGCGAAAAATATCACATTTTTATTTTCAGCCATTTTTAATAGGTGTTCTGCATTATATATTAAAAAACAGACGCGAAGTCAACTGTAATGGTGTAGGTACACTTGATTTTTTAGGAGAAAAAACTGGAAATAAGCGACGTTTTAAATCCACACTTAATATTCAACTTGATAAAAAAATAACAGTTTCAATAATAGAATTTCCTGTTAATGATAAAAACGACAACTCTATTATTGAGACTGTTATTGATAAGTCAACAAAATCTGATAAATCTTCGAATCATAAACTTCGTAAATTACCTACTATACCGATTCCAGATGAAATCAGTGAATATGAGCATAGGTATATTGAGGCTATGCTACAGGCATTTGCTCAAAAAATTAATGTTCCCGAGTTAACAGTTGATGACTTAAAAACAAAGCCTTTTTATAATAACAAATTTATTAGAGAAAGACGATATTATTTTGAAACAGAAGCACTTCACAGAGGAACAAGAGACATATATGATGATACGGAAGATGAATACTTCAATATTTTTCTTTCAGAAATCTATGATTGGATTATCGATACATATGAGGAAATATATCCTACTGGTTATGAACGTCTGATGTCCGTTCTGGACAAAGCAATGCAGGCTCGTACTGACAAATTCATTGTTTCACATGAGACAGCATGGATAGGCAATGGAGAACGCAGAGGAGCGTGTCATTTCCTCATTAATTTACAAATATTAGATGGATGGGTGAAAAATAATGCAGAAAATATTTAACAGTATTTTTGAAAATGAACTCCGACTTATTCTTATTATTTCTGTTTTCAATGAGCCACAGAATGCGGATATGCTATATGCAGCTGACTTTTTATCTGTTTATGGTAAAGTTTTTAATTTATCTGACAATGATTTAAATGGTGACAACCAATACAAATTCAGCGAGTTTGTTTCAAGACGTTCACTGGTTTATAAAGTTTTGAGAGAAATGGCATTATACGGTCTTGTAACTCCGATTCCTACAAAAGCAGGAATTGTTTATCAGATTACTGAAACAGGAAAGAATCTAAGTGAATCACTAAGCAGTGAGTATGCAGTACAATATCGTGAAACAGCAAAAAAAGTAGTAAATGCCATAATCGGAAAATCTGAAATCGAAATTATATCTCAAATTAATGCTGTTTCAGCAAAATCTTTGAAGGAGTCGTTGTAATGAAACGGTTTTATATAACATCAATTACCGCAACAGGTAGTGGTGTACAGGATTCAACAATTACCTTTGAAAAAGGTGTGAATATAATCCATGGACCTTCAGATACTGGTAAATCATATATTATGAAATGTATTGATTTTATGTTCTGTAGTAATGGAGCTCCGTTTACAAGAGCAGATACAGGTTATGATGCTGTAGCTATATGTTTTGAAAATGATGATGGAGAAAAAATAACTGTTAAAAGAAAAATAGTTGATGGAACTAAGAATGATGAACCTATAGATCGTGGAGATAGCAAAGTATATATTGAAACTACTCTTAATAACTATCTGACTAAAGAATATAAAAAAGAAGAATACCAGTCCTTACTTCTTAAGTTGTTTGGAATAGACGAGGAATATAAATTAATTTCAAATAAGGATTTTAAACAAACTAATTTAACATTGCGTTCGTTCTTTCATCTTTTCTTTTTAGATGAAGATCATATTTTTCAGGCAAAAGAAGTGTTTTATAATCCAAATTTCAAAAAAGCTATTTTCGATTTTATGATTTTGCTGTTTTTATTTTCCGGAAAGGATTACAGCGAACTTGTGCCGATTGAAAGCACTGAAGATAAGAATAAAAAGGCATTGCAGAAAAAAGGCGTTATAAAATATCTTCGTGAAAAAGTCAAAAACTTAACAGAACGGCATGAAGAAGCCAGACAGAAATTGCTTGAACTTGGTGATGTTGATATTGAAAACAAGCTGAATGAAATCATAACAGAAATTTTTGAAATTGACCGAGAAATCTCTGAATTAAAAGAAAAAAGCCACCAATATATGTCAAGTATTCTTTCAGTTAAATCCAGATTACAGGAAGCACGTGTTTTAAGCGGACGATACAAGGCACTTCATACGCAATATTTATCCGATATAAAGCGTCTTAATTTTATTGCTGATGGAGATAAAAAAGCTGTAAACATCCGAAGGATTACAAAATGTCCGTTTTGTGAAAGCGAAATGCACGAACAGCTTGAACATTCTGAATCATTTGCAGAAGCAACTTCCATAGAATTGAAACGTGTGAAATTGCAGTTGCAGGATTTACAAGAAGTTGAAAAAGATGTGGCTGATGAAATTGTACAGCTTGAAGCAGAGCTTGAAATACTTTCTGCGCAATATGATGAGATACTGAATCATCTAAAAAAACTTAAGCCGAAAGCAGAAAATCTGAAAGTTACAAAAGATAATTATCTTGAAATTATGGCAGTTCAACAGAATGTATATGCGTTTGAAATGTTTTCAAAAGAACTTGATGCTGAAGCTGCTGTCAACGAATGCGAAAGTGATGATGAAAATCCTGAATTTTCTGTAAAACTTGCCAAACAGTATATGGAAAAAAACACATGGCAAAAAATGAGCGATACTTTTGCAGATATTGTAAAAGCTTGTGAATATCCAAATTTTACAACTGGAAGCATCAGTATTAACTCGATGGATGCAATTATAAACGGAAAGCATAAATCTTCACATGGTAAGGGTTATAGAGCTTTTTTGAATACAATTCTGCTTTTTTCTTTTATGAAATCGCTTGAAGAAAATGGCAAATATGCAATACATTTTCTTTTTCTTGACTCACCGATATTGTCATTAAAAGAAAAAAAGATAGAAATATCCGATAGCGAAAAAATCACAGATGGAATGAAAGAGGCTCTTTTCCGCTATCTGATTGAAAACTGTGGTGAAAATCAGATTATTATTATTGAAAATGATATTCCCGAAAATGTTGATTACAGTAAAGCACATTTAATTGAATTTACTAAAGATGAAAAGAAAGGAAGATATGGATTTTTGAAAAACTATAAAGCATAAAAAGATGTATTATGCTTACACAAAACTTATTTAAGAATTGAGGTAAACATGAGCAATAAACTTGAACTTACATGGCATGGCAAGGAGCAGGAAATCCGAATTGAACCACGCCTTCTGATAGAAAAACCTGAACTTTCCAACATTGGAAACGTTCAGGATACAGACAATATGCTTATTCACGGTGATAATCTACTTGCACTTAAAGCTCTTGAAAAGAACTATACAGGCAAAGTTAAATGCATCTACATAGACCCTCCATATAATACAGGCTCTGCCTTTGAACAATATGACGACAATTTAGAGCATAGCCAATGGCTTAATTTAATGCGCCCAAGACTTGAAATTTTAATGAATCTGCTTGCGGAAGACGGCTCTATCTGGATTAGTATTGACGATGACGAGGGACATTATCTTAAAGTGTTATGTGATGAGATTTTTGGCAGACATAATTTTATCAGCACAGTAATATGGGAAAAAAAGTATACTGTAGCGAATGATTCAACATGGCTTTCTGACAATCATGACTTTATACTTGTTTATGCAAAACATAAAGAAATATGGAGACCAAATTTACTTCCCAGAACAGAAGAAATGAATAAGGCATATAAAAATCCGGATAATCATCCTAAAGGACCATGGAAAGCAACACCTCTCCACGCTAAAAGTGGTTCTGCACAATCAGCAAGTTTTTCATATACCTTTAAAAATGGTGTTGTTTTTACACCACCGCCGGGAACTTTTTCACGTTTTTCGGTAGATACGTTGAGAAAAATGGACGAAAACGATGAGATATGGTTTGGCAAAGATGGTAAGGCTATACCAGCGAGAAAAACATTTCTGTGCGATTTAAAAAAGCAAGGTGTTCCATCAAGAACTTTATGGAGATTTGATGAAGTTGGACATAATCATGAAGCACGTGAAGAAGTAAAAATTTTCAATTCTGAGTCTGTATTCGCAACGCCTAAACCCGAAAGACTGATTGAACGTGTTTTAACTCTTGCCACAAATGAAGGTGATTTGGTGCTTGACAGCTTTCTCGGAAGTGGCACAACCTGTGCAGTTGCTCACAAAATGGGACGTAGATATATCGGTATTGAAATGGGTGAACACGCATATACGCACTGCAAGAAAAGGCTTGATATGGTCATTTCGGGAGAGGACAAGGGCGGAATCTCAAAATCTGTGAACTGGACGGGCGGCGGCGGATACCGTTTCTATGAGCTTGCACCTACACTCATAAACAAGGACGATTTTGACGCATTTATAATAAATCCCGCTTACAGCCCTGATATGCTTGCGGCGGCTATGGCTCTCCATGAGGGCTTTACATATCAGCCTGATGCGGAGTACTTCTGGAAACAGTCTAAGGGAAATGAAAATTCTTATCTCTTTGTCACAACACGTCATCTGACAGTCGCATACCTTGATTCAATTGCCGCAAGTATGGAAGATAACGAGTATCTTGTAATTGCCTGCTGTTCTTTTGAGAAAGGTCTGGAAAAGTCAAATCCGCATATTGCAATCAAGAAAATACCGCAAATGCTGCTTGAACGCTGTGAATTTGACAAGTCCGACTACAGCCTGAATATCATTCATCCGCCTGTTTATGAAGATGAGGAGGACTGCGATGCATAACGATTTTCCAATGTACACCCCTGAATATATCAGCGGTGTTATGTCACTCCGTAAGCCACAGAAAAAATCTCTCGAAATCCTCGATAATATCCTTTGTAACGTTGATTTGAAAAAAGGCATGAATCTCGATTCAGCCCTTGAAACCATAAATAAACTTTACCCGATTTGCACAAATTTCGAGCGTGATTTTATGTCACTGACATTCGCTCTTGCTACGGGTGTTGGTAAAACTCGTCTTATGGGTGCGTTTATTACATATCTGTACACCAAACATAATATCAGAAATTTCTTCGTCGTTGCCTATAACACGACTATTTACGATAAGTTACAGCGTGATTTTGGTGACCCAAATAATCCGAAGTATGTATTTAGAGGATTGAGTTGTTTTCCAAATCCGCCTGAAATTATTACAGGTGACGATTACAGAGGAAAACCGCTGCCCTCACTTCAAAGCAAAGTTCGCATTTTTATATTTAATATCAGCAAGTTTGATAAAGAAAACGCAAATATGAAAAAGGTCAGTGATTACTATGAAACATCGCCGACAAATCAGGCTGCTTTCCCAGCCTTTCATTCACATAAGCCGCAGTTCTCACAGGACCGTCGCTGGTAGAAGTAATAATTACATCCGGACAATAACGCAATGCCTGACGATATACCTCCTCCTGATCCAGTGTACTCACCACAAGCTTTACATCAGCTAACTGAAAACCTACCGCATTCTCATCATAATCCACAAGAATAATCTGATACCCCAATTCTTTCGCTTTTCTGATAGCCGGAACCTGAAGCGCGCTTGCACCCAGAATCATTATTTTCTTCTGCAGCTCTGTCTTCTTTTCTGCCATATCTGCCGTCTCCGTTCTTCATCTGCAATATTACGGTTCCCCTTTGCGTTT
>WFLX011272056.1_pt1 | contig 10947 bp, 14 predicted proteins | sample 4967041 | NCBI WGS metagenome assembly WFLX01 (sample SAMN12857096, study PRJNA449069) | gut metagenome | isolation source: stool from male and female vole | host: Microtus ochrogaster | place: USA:Florida | collected 2017
CCACGGTTACCTGCCCTTCCGCCATACATTCAAGAAGACTTGACTGTGTTCTCGGCGTGGCTCTGTTTATCTCATCCGCCAGCAAAATGTTTGTAAACACAGGACCTTCCTTAAATGTAAACGCTGCCTTCTCCTGATTAAAAAATGACAGCCCCGTCACATCACTCGGAAGCAGGTCAGGCGTAAACTGTACCCTGTCGAACTTACAGCCCATAGACTTCGCAAGCGCCTTTGCAAGCACCGTCTTTCCTGTTCCCGGCACGTCCTCCAAAAGTACATGCCCGCCTGCTACAACAGCAGCAAGAAGAAGTTTTGTTACTTCACTTTTACCGATAATTACTTTTGATACGTTTTCTTCAATTTTTGTAAGTATTTTTCCTGTACTCATCTTTATGACCATGTTCCTTTCTCTTCCTTTATTTCTTATCCGCACGCTGACTGCCTTTGAATTCTTTTTCCACATGGCAATGCTCATGCTCACCAATCAGTTTATTTCCTTCAAAATCAAGTTCTATTATGTATGGCATCCAATCAATAATTCTCAGGAAATCATCACAGTCAAAACTGCTGTCATAAAAATTCAATATTGAACTAAGGGCTGTCCCATGAGTTCCTACAACAATTTCCTTATCGGGATTATCTGATAAGATTTTATTCAAAGCTTCCATGTTGCGTTTCTGAACCATAGCAATAGATTCTCCTCCGTCTTCATGATAATCATGGTCAGCCCATCGCTTCTGAAACATGCCATAATTATTACCGTCAGGACCTTTTTCCCTCTCCCGCAGGTCTTCATCTGTTATTATTTCTTTTCCGAAAAAAGCCGCCGTATCTGCAATAGTTTCTATGCTTCGCTTGTAAGGACTGCAATAAAACACATCAATCGTTTTATCTTTGAAAAAATCAAGCACAATTTTTGAATCGTTTTTACCTTCTTCCGTCAATGGTCTTGTTCTGTCTTCATTCCAGGCATGTTCCGGCTGTGCGTGACGCACAAAATATACTTTTGTCATAATCTTTCTCCCACATTTTTATTTATGCCTCTACCTTTTGCGGCTTGACCTGATAAATGCATATTTCAGTAAATGGCATGATTATTTTCTCCTTTATAAGCTTATGTGATTATTTTACTTATCATAATTTGAAAATCATAATATATTCTTCTTCGTTCTCGTCAACCGCTTCAAATCCTAATTTTCTATACATATTTACTGCATAGTTCGCTTTCTGTACAGATAGGGATGTCTGCTGATATCCTTTCTCTTTCAGGAATTGCAGCATAGCTTTCATAAGCGCCGTACCAATCCCTAAGTGCCTGTATTCCTCATACAAAGATATGGCAAATGAAGGCGTTACATCATCAATGTGCCCATAGTCATTCATGATACGCACCCATACTGCACCCACAATCTTTTCATTTGTTTCGGCAACGAAACACCAATCATCCGCTTTGCCGAAATCAGCAATATACACTTGCAGCTCCGGCTGTCGGATAATAGACTTTGGTGGCTTTTCCATTCCTTCGGGAATAAAAATTGCTTCATACAGAAAATCAGATAGTATTGAATATTCACTTTCTCTGATTTCCCGAATCTGATAGTCCATATCTCTAACTCTCCAATCAAGCCCTGTCACACAAAACGCTTCCCGTTAGCACGGGCATAATATATGACTTTCGGATGATAACTCATAACAAGTTTCCAGTCGCTATAAAAAGCTATTCCATTTTACTCAAATCTCACATCATATTTCTTCTTTTAGCAATGAATACATCTTCATATCGATGACTTTCCCATTCTTCACAGCATTGTTTCGCAACGTACCCTCATATTGAAACCCTGCTTTTTCAAGCACTCTGCAAGATGCTGCGTTATACGCAAAGGGCTCTGCATAGATACGGATAATATCGCTCTTGCTAAAAACATACTCACAAATTTGCTTTACTGCTTCGGTCATAATCCCCTTGCCCCAGTATTCTTCCGCAATGTAATATCCAAGCTCTGCAGTCTGCCGATGAATGTTTCCCTGGCGAAAAACGCCAATACTGCCAACCACTTTGCCATCTACTGTAATAGCAAATGCAAAGGTTTCATTTTCATCTGCCGAAAGCATAGCAGAAATAAAATCCGCTCCGTCTTGCTCTGTGTAAGGATATGGCAATCCATCCCGAAGATTATCCTGTATTTTTCTATTTGAAAGAGCTATGGACAAAGCTTTTGCGTCTGATAATTCCCATTTCCTTATACTACACATCAGCATTTCCTCCCTCAGTCTGTTGCCTCTTTATTTTTGAATTATATTTCTTACATTCTGATTCTAATTTAGGGAAATTCAGGCAGCGGTTTCTGCCTGTAAATGACTCATTGGAGATATATTTCTTATACAAGACATTTGCTTTATTACAGATTATTTCACTATTGTTCCGACACCATTCTAATTCCTGAACACACAATCGTTTGTAATATTTGATGTTTTCCCTATCTCTCTTAAAAATGGTTGTATCAACAAGCTGCAATTGCTCTTCTTCAATAGGTATCATCAAATTAAAATTCAGGACACCTAATAGCTTTCCATTTATCTCAATCTTTGAAAAATCCATAGAGTTCCTCATTTTTATATGTTTTTCTTTTGGCGATGAAAGTGGTATGCAATATTTATGAACACCGCAAATAATTACAATTCCAACGAAAACCCTGTTATCTTTTCCCGTCTGTGGTGAAACAGAAAGCACTTTATCGTCTATATTATGTAGATTACGGATATATTTCATATCCACCTTGTATAATTTAAAATCCGTCTGTATATACCTCCTCGTTAAAAATGGCTATGCGTTTCCGCATAGCCATTTGTGTAGTAACTCCATTAGAGTTGCTAACGCTTTTAGCAGTCCACTTTGCGGTAGGACTCACCACTAATAGTATAATACCATATTCATAAAAATAGTCAATCTTTTTTTGTTAGCATCCTGCCTCCCCGATAACTATGGATTTCTTCCTTTGTAACAATAGTTTTATGCCTAATAGAAACACAAACCCACCAAGTAATACAAAGAACAACCATATAACATTCCAATATGCCGAATTTACATCAAACATCATTAACAAAAGCCTATTCCAAAATTCCAATCCAACTGCAATAGCAAATAAATCAAATAACACATAGATCCCACCAAAAAGATAAATCCATCTCCACCAATAGTTGTTATGCCGGTTTAGGATAAAAGTAATAACTCCCAGAATACATAATATTGCTAATGCCCCCATCAATGCAAAATAGAATAAACCCTTATTTTCTAATACACCCATCCAGAATCCGGCATAGGAGTTTCTGTCTATTAACCCCCATATTCTATGTAAATGAAATAAACCAAAAGCCATGAAAAACCATGGCTCCCATATCAATATTTTCTTTTTCAATTTATTCGTTTCCTCCTAATATGATTTCATCTACATTTTCAAGTTACCATTAATATGGCTAAAATGAATGATGGGATTGACGATCATAATGAGTCATGATAAGCGTTTTGGGTTATGTAAAATCCATTTTAGATTACTCCTCAAAAATATCAGGATCAACCATCGGTACGATCAGCTCGCATATCTCGCCGCTCTCGTCGTATCCCCAAAAGCACTTATAAAATCCGTCGCCGAGCCCCGACGCTGCCATTACCATACGCTCACCATTATCGGGATTCGTCCACTCGATAAAATCCCCACCCTTGCGCTGATACTGCGGCAGCTCTTTTTCACTTTTCGCAAAAAACGCCGCAAAGTAGTCATCATAGTGGTTTTTGCCGGGATTCGCCTTGTGCCAGTTGATGATAAACTGCTCATATGCTTTTGCGCCATCCGCATCGATAATGCACATCATTCCCGCATCCACCGGAAAACCGCTCATAACGCCATCCTTCGCCTTGAATGCCGCCGTCTCGGGAATAGGCGTGGCAAGCTCGTACCTTACGGCAGCCGTTTCCGTGATTTTAAGGCGCGCCGTACACATTCTGATGCCGATATTTCTGTCGCGGTAAATCGATATCTCCACAGGATAGCTGCCCTTAGGGATTTCCTTTTCGAGAACGGGCGCTATCACATGACTGCCCGACATATAGCAAAACGGGTCGGCGACTACTATTCTGCCGCTTGGGATATCCACCGAGCCGACAGTGAGGAAGAAACGCGACTTGGTTTTCACGAACTGCTGCGAAATTTTTTCCGCATCCAACTCAGCGCTGCGGATATACTCAAGGTTCTGCCTAAACCCTGACTCCATCTGCTCCCGTGCTCTAAACTGCAGCATAAAATCCACCATTCTGAACGCCAAATCAACTGCCTCATCCTGTTCGGCGGGGAAATCATCAAAACCGCTGAAAACGATCGGGCAATCGGTGCTTTCCTCGTCCAGATAACCGCCAGCTATGCCGATCAGCCACTTTCCCTTCACGGTCTTTTTGAACTTAAAGGCGAAGAATATGCGGTTTTCAATCTGTTCATCCCTTATCGCAAAAGCGAATTGCAACTTTGCGGGGGGCTTTCCATCCATCTCCTCACGTCCCGTGAGCCATTCGCCCAGCGCCGCCTGTGCTATTTCTATCTGATTGTTATTCATAATTTTATGCTCCTTTCAATTAACCCCATATAATCAGCCCACATTATACCAGAAAAATACTGGCAAAACAATTCAACTAAAAACTCTGTATTGAATAGCGTTTTTGCGGTATTTACCATATTATTATTACAGAAAACCGCTAAAATCATTGTTTTACATGGCATATTTTTATAACTATTCGTTCTCGAATACAATTAACGGAATCAGCATCTCATCTTCCGTCAAACTGCCATGCATGGAAACCCATCTCTCACCGGTATAATATATTGATAAATTATCTGTTGCAATTGCTAAATAATCGCCTAACATAGACCTGAAATTTTTATGATGCCTTCCGGTGCCGAAAAGATTTTTTTCTATTGCTTCTTCCATTGGCATAAGCAAAAATTTGTCTCCAAACTCTTTCACAAATTCCTTTTCAAAAAGCTTCTTTTTATCTTCCTTTATAAAGAGATTCAAGACCCTTGGCTCCAATGACGGCAGCCGGACTAAACAATCACATATGTTCGGATAATCCTGTAAGATAACATAATCCGAATCCATATGTCCATGATCAGCCGTGACAATAATAAGCGTATCCTCCAGTTCCCCGGAAAGCTTATTAACAACTGCTTCCATATTTTCAAGGGCATCTTTTACAGCATCCGAGCCGCATCCGTATTTGTGCAATAAACCATCGGGCTGATTCCAATAAGCATATATATATTTCCGGTCAGGTTCTTCGCATAAATCTTTGATTTGAGCACATATCTCTTCAATGCTGTTTGGATAAGGTTCAAGAAAAGGAGCGCAGCCATATGCCTTACCGCCTGCTTTATTTATTGTAGTCACTACATTCTCATAAGGATTTACGGTCCACGCAACATTATAATCTGCCGCCGGTTCCTCTGTCCCCTGAACCGTATTCAGACACACGGTAACATTCTTATCAACCTGCGGATAATAGCAATCCCACCCCAGCCAGCTATGCTCACAGGGCTGCAGTCCCGACATGGCAGAAGTCGTTGCCGCTACGGTTGTTGATAAAAATACCGATTTGTAAATACCTGCAAGATGACGTCGAAAAGATCCGTTTTCATCAAGAAATTTCTCCAAAATGACCTTCCCCATACCATCTAAAATGAGAACAACAACATTCTTGTAATCTTTTTCCAGATATTTGTCTGCAAGAGGTAATGTTGCTCCTACGGTTGGAATTTTCCATTTTTTCAGGATAGAATTAGGAAGATTCGCTAAACAGTTTTCATAATCAGGCCAAACCAGATTTTTTTGTTCTTTCATAATTGCTCCTTTCGTATGGAATACTGATCCACCCACACATTCTCAACCCAGTTAAGCAGCTCGTTTGCAAGTTGTTTTTAACAGCAGACTCAATAAATTCAATCGGAACTCTGTCGAGGTTTTTTTGTGTACCTTTTGTTTTAAATAAAGCAATCCCTAAAGCAGGGATACCATTCTTGTAATAAAATTCGGCACACTTCTTTGTCAGGCTCATTCCGTCATTAGATCTGGAAACAACAATAACTATTTTATCTTGTCTGTCACCTACAGGAAAGAGGATTCCCTCAAAGCCTTCTACGGCAACTGTTGTATTTATCATTCATTTTTCCCTTCATACAAATTCCGATTTATGGATTTCATTATATCATTTCAATTTTGCATTTTCCACTATAGAATATAGGACGGTTTCTTAAATTTACTATAAGAATATACGCTGTTTATACCCCAAAAATGGATTGCATTTTGGCAAATGTCATGCTACGATGATCAAAAACTATAATAAATATTTAGTAAAAGGAAATCGAAGCAAGAGAAAATATGAAACTGGGCATGACATTATTTATCAATCATACATTAGAGGCTGTGGAATTTTATCAAAAAGCCTTTGGTTTGACATTGGGGTATCACGAAAAATTTCCGGACGGAACATATTTACATGCGGAGCTACAAAGAGATGGAGAAACAATATTTGCAGTCTGCGATACCAAATCAGATGAGGTAGCTGACGCCTTACATGAATTGGCAAAAAAAGGGCAGTTTCCGATTTCAAATATGGGGCTTGACTTTGATACGGAGGAGCAGGTTGAACAGGCATATAATATGCTGAAAGAAGAAGGAGTTGTGCGCAGAACGCCGGGTTCTCTCCCCTGGAATCCGTACAGTGCAGATGTTGTGGATAAATACGGCGTATATTGGTATTTACATGTAAAATCGAGGTGAATAAATTGCAAACAATATTTCAGAGAACAGATATTTCAGAACCGGCTTTGTTCAGTCCGTACGACACAACAAAAAGAATAGAAAATTTCCCGGAAATATGTATTTCCACATTTTCAGACAACATCATTCAAAAATTTTCTTCTTTGGATAACGTAGAAAAAATAGCAGAACTTCGCTCTGCAAGCGGCACACTACCTATTTTCAAAATCAGTTATAAGAATACTGCGATTGCTTTTTACCGTTCTATGGTAGGCGCACCTGCCTGCGTTGCGTGTTTTGAAGAAATCATTGCCATGGGAGCTAAAAAGTTTGTTTTGTTCGGCTCTTGCGGAGTATTTGACGATGATAAGGTAAAAGACAACATTATTATCCCTGTTTCCGCCGTCCGTGATGAAGGTACAAGTTATCATTATATAGCACCCTCTCCGGAAATCAAAGCAGACGCACATTCTATTCAGATATTAGAAAATGTTTTGACAGACTGTGGCTACTCCTATGTAAAAGGCAAAACATGGACTTCGGACGCCATTTACAGAGAAACGCTCTCCGCCATTAAGGAACGCCGACAGGAAGGCTGTCTTGCCGTAGAAATGGAATATGCTTCTATGCTGGCAGTTTCAAAATACAGGCACATTCCTTTTATCCAATTTTTATATGGAGCGGATAACCTCAGTTCTGAAACATGGGAAATCAGAGATTTAATGTCTTATGGTCTTACCAATGCAGAAAAGTATATGGTTCTTGCCTTCGAATTTGGACTTGCCATGTAAAAAGGCAGACAAGACCACTATAGCAAATACAGCAACTACCCTCTCTATAAGATTTACTATAAAAGAACTGAATTTAATCGATTCTGCAAATATATAGGAGACAGCAAATGGTATACGAAATTACAGACACGCGCAATGTATCATTACTATTTGGCAAATGGGAAGAAACGCTTATTTGGTCTTGCTTGCAGGGGATTATGGGAAAAATCTATGCAGATGATTTGAATAACCCAACAGCGGCAATGGCTATAATTGGAGACTTTACTTTTTTTGCCGGGAAACCGAATATAGAATTAGTATCATATAAGCCTGACTGGTGTATTCAAAACTATATGATTATGATACCCCAAAACGACTCTTGGAAATATCTAATCATAGATTTTTATGAAAAAAAGGCAACAGTCATTTCTCGATATGCCATAAAGAAAGAACCTGACATTTTTGATAAAAAGAAATTGGAAAAGGCAGTCGCTTCCCTGCCGGAACAATATACCCTATCCATGATTGATGAACGGCTTTATCAAATGTGCAAAGCAGAATCGTGGAGTGCCGATTTAGTATCACAGTTTCCAAGCTATGAAAACTACTGTAAATTCGGATTAGGAGCAGTAATCTGTAAAGGAAATATCATGATATCCGGCGCTTCCTCTTATTCCAGATACAAAGACGGCATCGAAATAGAAATTGATACCAGAGAAGAATACAGGCGCAAAGGATTCGCCTATGTATGCGGGGCAAAACTTATATTAGAGTGCTTAAAACGGAATTTATATCCAAGTTGGGACGCGCATAATAAAGGCTCTGTTGCGCTGGCGGAAAAGCTGGGCTACCATTATAGCCATAGCTATACGGCAATCGAGATAACTGATTATTGAAGTAAAACAAGCCGGAATTATGACACAAGTTTACAAATCATATCAACCGTATCTGAAATACTTAAATTTGGGGTTATTACTTTTTCAGGAATAATATTAATGAAATCTTTTTCTTTCCACCACCTTCTCATGTCCTGTTCGCCAAAATCTGCCTTATTAGGTTTTGTGGCATGTCGTTGTAATGTTTCTTCAAATGGCAAATCATAATAAAAAGCAAATATATTTTCACCGTATTCCAGGATAGCCAGTTCAAACAAAGGCATATATACTTCAACAGGAAGTATACCTTCCAAAATCGTAATATCTGAATTTTGTCTACCATACTTGAGCATCTGCATTATCAAAGGCAATGCTTCCGCATCTTTAGCGTGCAATATTTGCATTCGCACCATATCATGTGATATTAACATAGTATTTCGTCCAAACTTTTCCTGTAAAAGTTTGGACACCGTAGTTTTTCCACTACCAGAATTTCCTCTTAGTATAATAAGTTTAGACAATATCACTTCTCCCATCCAAGACAAAGTATAGGTAAAAACCGCATAAATAAAATAAACCCTTATCAAAACGCCTATAATATTCTCTTCCCACCAAAAGCATGAATAGTTCTCGTTCCCTTGGTAACTCTACCATGATGAGGAATCCCCTTTGGTATCAAAAGTTCATCTCCGGAATGTAATATATGCTCTTTTTCTTCAAATATCTCTACATATTCCCCCGAAACACAAAATACATATTCATCAAATTCATGAACATTCTCTTTAGAATTTCTATCAGAATAATACGTCCAAAAGCAAATTTGACTTCCATCTGCTCCTTCATAGTAATATCCATCAATGTCCGGCGTGTTTTGTTGGGAACTGTCAATGTGATTCAATTGATTCTTCATAAAATCCGGAAACTCTTTCATATTAACTCCTACCTCGCAAACTCAAATTTATGTATTATATTATAACATTCCGATTTTCCATTTACCACTATAGAATAAAGGGCGGTTGTGCAAAATTACTGTAGGAATTTACGCTATCAAAACTCAAGAAATCATTAAACTTTTATGTCGATGCTACATAATTAATATTAAATTTCTATATTTCAACTATTTTTTCTGACTGCCACGACTTTATATATTCCCGTACCGAATAATAAAACGCAGGAAAATGTCAAAACAAAGAACAGGTCTTTTACAAAATACCATACCAGCCAGAGGGGAGAGCCCAAAATATAAGGCAAAGCAAGAAGAATCCCCCCCCCGGAAAATAACCCTCTTTGACTCATCCACCGATCGCGTCACCTTGCTGCAGGATACGACCTGTTCACTTTTATGTCCAACTATAGACCGTTTTTTCTCCCTTACATTTGACAGATATATCCCTGCACTATATAATAGTGATCAGCAGAATACAGATTTTATTTTGAAAAACTAGTAGATTTTTTTGAAAAATGGTATATAATATAGTCAGAGGCACGTTTTGTCTCTGCAAAATTGTTCTTTCACACTTGCATAAGTGTTTTTTGGTCGACGAGACCACAGCTGAAAGGATAATTTGACCGACGAGGTCTCTCTGGGCAGCCAGAGCAGGGTATGGTTAGCGCCATACCCTTTTTTATCCACAAGAGGAGAATCAACATATTGAAAGAATACCTGAAAGCACAAAACAAGACAAACGAGACAATCCTGGGAAATACATACAGCCCTGACGAGCTTGGCCGCTTTTCCAAATCAGATTTCCGATGGGCAGATAACAGGACTAAGCCGTTCCAGCACCGAATAGTGAAGAAAGGCGAAATATACCAGTTTGAATTTGGGAAAAACTATATCCCGGAGATGTCCTATGAACACCGGGGACTGGTGATCGGCGTAAAGCAGAAGCTGCTCTATGTCCTCCCAATCTTTTCCTATGACCCGCTTAAGCATCCGGATGTTTACCATCCCGTTAATTACCCGGATTCCAAAAGCGATATGTTTCTGCTTAAAGCCAGTGAATTTTTATTCATCACACACGATTCGGTGTTAAAACTGAATGATATCCGGACTTCCAGCGTCAACAGGATCCTTTACCAGCAAAGCGGGCGGATTCCTCCATCGTCTGATACATACAAACAAATAGAAAAACTGGTGCTGCAAAAGTATTTCCCCGGCTTTTACCATGATTTTGAACAGAACCTCCAAACTGCCGCTACCTTAAATGAACAGCTTAAAGAAGCTGCAGACTATAACAATATATTGGAAGCCGAAAACGAACAGCTTAAAGCAGAATTGGAATCTTTACAAAACCAGATATCAACGTCAAAGGCAGATTAATATTTTAGGCACTCCCATCACGGAGTGCCTCTTTTTATTCTTTCCTGTAGAACAAAATCTCATCTTTATCTACTACAATGACAGCCATTCCCGGAACATGATATTCCTCAACATCCTTTGCTATTTGCGAGCTGATCGCCTCATAGTCCATAGTATGATAGTCTATATCATCGGC
>WFLX010002027.1_pt1 | contig 10944 bp, 5 predicted proteins | sample 4967041 | NCBI WGS metagenome assembly WFLX01 (sample SAMN12857096, study PRJNA449069) | gut metagenome | isolation source: stool from male and female vole | host: Microtus ochrogaster | place: USA:Florida | collected 2017
ATTTGGGAGTACTTTGGCTCATTGCCGGAATGTGGGAACCAGCCGCTATCCCCCCGATGACTGCACTCAGCAATAGGGTAGTATGAATATCGGTTAATTTCATGATTTCGGAGTAGTTATTAAGCTTCAGTTATTTAGTTTATTGGATTTCGATTGGTAAGATATAAGCCTTTCACAGCTTATATCCTGTAGTGTTTATTCAGTTGAGGATCCATTGACTCTCCGGGAGCTTGATGGTCTCGTAAGCCTTCCGGAAAATGGGATCATACTGATTGTAAACCTTGAAATATGTGGAATTTTCGTAAATATCGCGACCGATAAGAGCCTTGATGATCATCTTGAANAGATTNCGGCTCTGAGNTGCNTCCTCCTCATTAAACTCNACNCCGTCGGCNGTAGCCATATCATAGAGAGACTGAAGCATCTCGTCAGTGACCTCAAAATGTTGGGTATAAGCCATATCGGTTTTATATTTCTTGAGCAGGTCTTTACGGTTGGCATCGACGTAGGCAATAGCGTAACGGTTTATGGCACCCTTTGCCATGACGTTGCGGTAATACTTGGTAAACTCAGTAGTATCGAGGGGCACGAACACGTCGGGGGTAATACCGCCGCCACCGTAGATAGGACGATGCAGACGCAGGGTCTCCACNCGCAGACTGTCCACTTTCTTGATNGAGTCNTCGTGCATCAGTTCACCGCTGTCAAGNCGGTCGAGAATATCGCGGGCATANTCCTTGCGGTCCTTGTTTGAGTACGGTTTCTGAATATCGCGACCGGTCGGAGTATAATAATGAGCGATGGTAAGACGAATCATGGAGCCGTCGGGGAAAGGCATGGGACGCTGTACGAGACCCTTGCCGAACGAACGGCGACCTACGATCACACCGCGGTCCCAGTCCTGGATCGCACCCGCTGTAATCTCGGAGGCGGAGGCTGAGTACTGGTTGGTCATCAGAACGAGACGNCNATCCTCAANGAGAGGCTGCTTGCCCGACGGACGGGCAAAGTTGTCATAACGCGACGAAGCGCGACCCTCGGTGTATACGGTCAGGGCGCCGGGATGCAGGAACTCTCCCAAAAGATCCACAGCAGCGTTGAGATAACCNCCNCCGTTGTCGGTGAGGTCAAGGATGAGATCCTTCATGCCCTTTTTCTTCAGATCCTTTAGTGCCTCCTGGACCTCATGGGCAGTCTCGGCGGCAAAGCGGCTGATGCGGATATAACCGGTGGTGGGGTCTACCATATAGGCAGCATCGACGCTGTAGATAGGTATATCGGCACGCGTGATGCGGAAGTCGATTGTATCGGCAGCTGCACCATTCTTGCGTAATACGGTGACGTCTACGTTGGTACCCTTGGGACCGCGCAGACGCTTCATTATGTCGGTATTCTTCATCTTGACACCGGCGATGATGGTATCGTTCACGCGGATTATGCGGTCACCGGCAAGGATGCCGACACGCTCCGACGGACCGCCGCCTACGGTCTGGATTACATAGAGGGTATCATTGTTCATATTGAATGTTATGCCGACACCCGAGAAATTTCCTTCGAGAGGTTCGTTTAGTTCCTTGGTTTCCTCGGGAGTGGAGTANGCAGAGTGAGGATCGAGTTCCTCAAGCATACTCTTGATAGCCGTCTCGACGAGATGGGTCTCATTGACCGTATCTACATAAAACTGGGCAATGGCAGCCTCCGCCATGCGCAGTTTATGACCTCCGTTGAACTGTGCCTGAGAAACGGCACCGCAGATTACGGCGAGTGTAACCAATATGATAGGAAGTAATTTTTTCATATATCGTCTAATTTAGTAAGTAACTATTGAGAATAAATAGGTATTATCGCCAATTAATTTCAACAGTTACTTCGTTACTTAAGATTTGGATGCNACCCANCGGGAGGCATCGTAACCGTTATGCTCTAATTCGCGTATCATGGAGCTTGAAATAGCCCCCAATCCGGGACGCGTTAGAAGGAACACCGTCTCGACCCCTGCAATCATGTTATTGATGTCGGCGAGGCCTTTCTCATACTCGAAGTCGGTGATACCGCGCAACCCGCGGATGATGACACGTATATCGAGTTCCTTCATGAGATTGACTGTCAGTCCCGTGTACGCCGTGACACCAAAACGGCTGTCACCCTCAAATACGTCGCTTATATCCTTTACTCGCGACTCGATGTCACCCTCGGCTGCCTTGCTCTCGTTATAACCCACGGCAATGAGCACGGAGCCGAACATCTCGGCGGCACGCTCGGCGATGTCCTTGTGTCCGATGGTAAAGGGATTGAAGCTGCCGGGGAAGATACATCCGTAATGCCCGGGAATCATCTTATCGTCGCGATTGCTACCGCTTTTGCTGCCGTTATCAGGTGTGGTGTTATTATCAGATTTCGGAGTCATCTTCGATTACAAGATTATTGATGATGAAGTTCTGGCGTTCCATGGTATTCTTGCCCATATAGAACTCCAACAGTTTCTCCACGCTGTCCTCGCGTTTGAGTTTGACGGGGTCGAGACGCATCTCGGGACCGATGAACTCNGCGAACTCTTCGTCGTTGATCTCACCGAGACCTTTGAATCGCGTTATCTCTGCATTGGCACCGAATTTGGCGATGGCTGCCTCGCGCTCCTCGTCGGTGTAGCAATAATATGTGTCGCGCTCACCGTCTGTCTTTTTCTTCTTGCCCTTGTTACGACGCACGGCATTCTTGTCCCGAACGCGGAAGAGTGGTGTCTGCAGGATGTAGACATGGCCTTTCTTGACGAGGTCGGGGAAGAACATNAGGAAGAAGGTTATGATNAGCAGACGTATGTGCATACCGTCGACATCGGCATCCGTGGCGATGATAACCTTATTGTAACGTAAACCCTCGATACCCTCCTCGATATTTAGGGCTGCCTGGAGGAGGTTGAACTCATCATTCTTATATACCACCTCCTGGGTCATGCCGAAAGAGTTGAGCGGTTTACCACGGAGTGAGAACACCGCCTGATTCTCGGCATTACGTACCTTGGTGATGGTTCCCGAAGCCGAGTCACCCTCGGTGATGAAGATGGCGGACTCATCGCGACGATCCTCCTTGGCGTTGGCCTTAAGGGTATCGTTGTAATGGATGCGGCAATCACGGAGCTTGCGGTTGTGGAGACTGACCTTCTTCGCCTTCTCGCGCGCCAACTTGGCGACACCCGCCATAGCCTTGCGCTCCTTTTCGCTCGAAGCCACTTTCTTGAGCAGTTCGTCGGCGATGTCGGTGTGCTTGTGCAGATAATCGTCAAGTTCCTTCTTGATGAAATCCCCGACAAACTTGTTTACCGTCAGGGTCGAATCGGGAGCCACTTCCTTAGAACCCAATTTGGTCTTGGTCTGGCTCTCGAAGACGGGTTCCTGGATACGTACCGACACCGCCGCTATCATACCGTTGCGGATGTCGGAGAACTCGTATCCCTTTCCNGAAAATTCCTTGATGGTGCGGCTGACATGCTCGCGGAATGCCGACAGATGCGTACCGCCCTGAGTGGTATGCTGACCATTGACGAACGAGTAATATTCCTCACCATATTGGTCGGCATGGGTGATCACCACCTCGATATCCTCGCCCTTGAGATGAATGATGGGGTAGAGGGGTTCGGCGGTCATGTTCTCCTTAAGCAGGTCGAGCAGACCGTGACGCGACAGATACTTCTTGCCGTTGAAATATATCTGTAATCCTACATTNAGNTACGTGTAGTTATTGATCATGGTCGTTACAAACTCCGGATTGAAGCGGTAGTTTGTAAACAGACTCGGATCGGGCTTGAAGGTGATGNCGGTGCCGTTGGGTTCGTCGGTCGGGGTNGGNGGTGTCTGCGAGNCGAGGTTACCTTTCTCGAAATACACCTCGACCTTCATCCCGTCGCGCACGGAGGTTACCCGGCAGTAAGTAGAGAGAGCGTTTACCGCNTTGAGACCCACACCNTTCAGGCCCACGGACTTCTTGAAGTTCTTATCATCGAACTTACCGCCGGTATTGATTTCGGAAGCCACTTCCTTGACCTTACCCAAAGGTATGCCTCGACCGTAGTCGCGTACNGACACTTCACCCTCGTCGGTAAGGGTGATGTCGATACGGGTACCGGCACCCATGTTAAACTCGTCGATAGAGTTGTCGACGACCTCCTTGATGAGGACGTAGATACCGTCCTCGGCATGAGTACCGTCGCCCAACTTACCGATATACATACCGGGACGCCGGCGGATATGTTCGTTCCACGTCAGCGTCTGTATGGCATCATCGTTATAGTCGGTNTCAATCTTTTCGGGGGTGACGATTTCGACATCCTCTTCGGCGACAGTCTCGACGGGAACACCGGGAGTCTCTTGTGCCGAATTATCGGTAAACTCAAAAAGGTCTTGGCTCATTACGGTATAAGTTCTGTATATTAATAGGTAACCATTGAGAATTAATTAAAAGCTGCTTAAACTAATTAATTGTCAATCGTTATTTAACTGCAATTTAAGATTTTGTGACGGCGGAGAGAACTCTGCCGACAAGTTGGCGTTCGCCGGACTCGAAACGTACTCGATAACTTCCGGAGGCGGCATCGTGGCTGACGATAGTGCCTATACCAAACACCTTGTGCTGCACCTCCTGACCGGGATGGAAGCCATTGTCGGTATCCTCGCCCAACTCGTTAGCCAACAGTTTGACGAGTGTGCGTGTACCCTCGAAGAGAGCGGGATCCGGATTACCCTCTACACGAAGCAACCCCTCCGGTATTTCCGACAGGAAGCGCGAAGGATACTTAAGGGCACCGCTGTCGGAGGCATAACCTTCGGATTCGGTGAGATACAGACGCGACTCGGCGCGGGTGACGGCGACATACATCAACCGTCGTTCCTCCTCCTCTCCATCCTTACGCCGTTCGCGGATGGAACGGTGCGAAGGGAATACCCCCTCGGTCAGGCCTATTACGAAGACGGTCGGAAACTCAAGACCCTTAGACTGATGTATGGTCATCAGCTTTAGTTTGTCGCTATGCACAGTCTGGTCCACATTGGTGTAAAGGCTGATTTCCTGAAGGTAGTTGTCAAGCCGGGCATCGTCGATGTCAATNCGTGATTGCTCGAANTCCTTCATCGACGCTATCAGTTCGGTGATNTTTTCCAACCTTTCCTCCTCCTCATCGAGGCGATACATGTCGGCTAATCCGGAGCGCGTCATCAGTTGGTCGGTGAGTTCGCTGATGGGCAGTGTGAGTGTCATACGGCGCATGTCCTCTATTAAATCAATAAACGCATGGTAAGCGCTTTTATTGAAACGGGGAGTGCCCACTTCGGCGCGGAGGGTATCGAANAGNCTNGNGCCNCGTGCNTCGGCTATCTCGCGCAACTGTTTGAGGGAGGCGGCGCCAAACTTACGCGACGGCACATTGACGATGCGCTCGAAGGCGAGATCATCATTGCCGGAAGCAATCAGACGAAGGTAGCTGACCACATCCTTTATCTCCTTGCGGTCGAAGAANCGTACCCCGCCCCAGACGGTATAGGGAATCTGGCGTCTCAGCAGTTCCTGCTCCACGCGACGTGACAGGTGCGAAGCGCGGTAAAGCACTGCAAACTCCGACGGCTTCATCCCATTTTTTATACCTTTCTCAATAATGTCTCCGATACCTTTCGCCTCGTCCGCCTCACTCTTGGAGTGNAGATGAGTTACGGGTTCTTCGTTGAGGCGAAGTGTATANAGGTCCTTGGGAACGCGCTTGTGGTTAAACGCGATNATATGGTTGGCGACCTCAAGGATGTCGGGNGTCGAACGGTAGTTGCGGTTGAGGATGATATCGCGGTCGGCGTGCCAGTCCACAAATATCCCGGGATTTGCACCGCGCCATTCGTAGATAGCCTGATCAGGNTCACCGACGACAAAGAGGTTCTTGTGNCGTTTGGCAAGGCGCGTCAGAAGTTTCCAGTCATCACCCGAGCAGTCCTGCACCTCATCGACCATGATATAATTGAGACGGTCGGTCCAATACTCCTCNGCATCCTTGAAATGCTCCAGAATATAGAGAGTGAAATATATCAGATCGTCATAGTCGAGGGCATAATGCTTGAGCTGAAGACGGATGTATCGAGTAAGGGCGTCGGGGGTATGAGGATCCGCCTTGGGGAGGAGGTAGTTCTGTATATAGGCGTTGATGTCGTANCCCTTGAGTGCCGCGACCTGTTTGAGAAAACGCTCGGCGGTGGTCTTCTTGCGGTCAATGCCAAACTCCTGCATGGCCTGCTTGGCGAGGGTCCGGGCATCCTCCTCGTCGATGACGATAAAGTTCTTGGGATACCCTATGCGGTAAATCTCTCGGCGCAGGAATTTGACGCAGAAACTATGGATGGTGCATACAAAGTCATTGACGCTGCCGCCGTCGACCATGCGCGCTATGCGGTGTTTCATCTCCTGGGCAGCCTTGTTGGTAAAGGTGAGGCAGAGGATATTGCCCGGTGCCACACCGATGTCATTGACCAGATAGGCATAACGATGAGCGAGCACGCGTGTCTTGCCGGAGCCTGCACCGGCGATTACGCGTACTCTCCCCTCGGTCGCTTCGACCGCTTCAAGTTGCTGTTTATTTAAGGATTGCAGCACCTGCTTATTCCTGATTAATAGGAGTGATACTTATAACAGATTGATAGGAGTGATAAATGAAACTTTACGACCCTCGGGAGTGCTTCGCATACGTACCTCGCTATGGAGCAGGAGTGTCATCAGGCGACCGATGAGGAGACCCGGGCGGTCATGCTCGGCGAGCTGCTCGACGCTGAGGAATTTATCGAAGAATTTCAACTCACCTTCATTGTCGTTGATTTCCCTGCCATCGACATGAAATGCAAACTTGACATTAACATTGTCGGGAAGTACCGTGCACGTAAGTTTGATTCGGCAATTGCGCGAATGTTTCACGATCATGCGCAGCAGCTGCACGAGGACACTCTCTACACGCGATACATCGGTGTGCATCGTGATGTCGGGCATATCCTCCTCGATGATAAATTTTATATCAGAGGGTATATGGCCCTTGGCGGCTGCCTCAACCTTGTAGGCGAGTTCGGCGGGAGTGGTATCCTTGATATAGGAATTGCGCTGTTTCTTCGAAATCGAGGCGACGCACAGCGAGTCGTTGATGAGATACTCAGCCATCGACTTCATATCGGACGCCTTCTTGAGGGAATGGTTCGATTCCTTTTTCTTTTTGCTCTTGGTCAGACCGGCAAACTCGAGATGACGGTCGTAGTCCTTAAACTCGGCATCCATAATCGCCATGCGCTCCTTGTTGAGGTTNTGGAGGAGNTTTGCCTGCGTCGAGGATAGCCGNCGATAACGGGTGTAATATATGAGCAACCCGATCATCAGCACTACAATCAGAATCCAGCCGACTATGATGTAATTGAGCAGACGGCGCTGCGAGAAGAGTACGTTGTTGCGGTTCTCAAGCTCAAGGGCGTTGTTTTCGTTCTGCAGTTCGCTTACCTCATATCGTATGCGGAGCTCGTTAAATTTCTCGGTNCTGTTGATAGAATCNAGATACACGAGAAAGTCATTGTACTGGTCGAGGGCACGGAGCACCACAGCCTGGTTATTTGTCTTCTTGCTGGCATCTTCGAGGAGTTCAAGGAGGAGACGTTTGTGGATGAGGGATTGCTCCTTGGCGATAGCCTTTTCGAGCAGAGGGATAGCCTCGGCATAGCGGTTGTGGGCAATCAGATAGAAAGCCGCCAGTCGGGGACTGTTGTTAGCCTCATTGTAAACATCTTCGTTGTAATTGGCGATTTCGATAATATCATCATAGATCTTCTCAACCTCACCTACTGAGAGAGCCTCGTAGTTCACGAGCANGCGGCGGTAAGCCTTGAATCGTTCTTCGCAATAGTGATGATGATTTCTGCCGCGGGCTTTATAGGCCTGCTCCAGACGATCAAGAATTGTCAGGAGCTGACGGTCATACTCTACAGCCTTTTTAGACTCGCCGGCACCGGTGTAAAGGTTGGCGGAGGTGCGGAGGAATATCTTCTGAAGGGCGTACAGCTTGAAGTTGGCATCCTTCATCGCCTGCTCCAACTTCTGGAGATACTCNGTCATNANATCACCCTTGGCAACGGTACGGAGCACCTGACAGATGGTATANAGACGCAGCACGTTCTGATACTTGTCCGGATCNTTGTCGGACTGGTCCTCGGCGATGAGCTCGACGAGGCGGGCGCGGTTCTGCTCCTTGGTGTATTTGGACGAACGGAACGCCTCGCGTTTGAGGAGGATATAAAGTTCGGTCTCCTTGCGTTCCTGTTCGCTTGCCGGNATTTTGTTTACCTCCTTAAGGAGTTTGGAGTATGAGCTGTCTGCCTTGACNTGCTGCGCCAATTGTCTCAGCACGTCAAGCTGTGTGGTATAGTCGTGGGCATTTTTCGCCACGCGGTACAAATGAAGGGCGACATCAAGTTTCTCTGACTTTCTCGAAAGGTCGTAGATGTCGTAGAGCGCCCGGATGGAATCATTTGTATTCTTGAGCGTTGGGAGCTGCGCTTTGAGTTCACGGCACCGTTTTGCATTATTTGCCGACGCGTTAGCCGCTCCGGTAGGCCATTTCAAGTCGGAGGGAATATCAAAATTTCTCGAAGCGGCCGGTTTGGGTGCCTCGGAGGCGGGTGCTGTCTGACAAAAGCCGTTCAGTATGACTGTTAGAATGAAAGCCGAAGTGATCAGAAATCGCGTCATCATGATTAATGCATATAGGTGAAGTGGCTCCGTTTTGCAGACGGAGCCTTTTGTAACTTACAAATATACAAATTTTTTGTTATCGGCGTAGCGTTGAAGCCGATATTTTATGGTATGATCACCTTTTGCGACACCTCACCGGCGCGGATGATATACATTCCTGCACCAAGATTTATGCTCAGAGAGGAGCCTGCGGCTGCTGCGANCTTNTGACCTGTCAGATCATAAACNGTCACNGGNCCCATCGGGGCATTCACCGAAAGCGCCCCACGGCTTATCTCCACGCNNAGAGCATCCTCTCCGGTGCTGTCAATACCNGTGTTTACAGGTACGCCGGCGAGTACCTTGATGTTGTCGACGGTTATGGCACCGCTCCACGGTTTGGAGAGGGCATGAAGGGCTATGAAGTACACTCCCGAGGTAGCCGGTTCGAAATCGCATGTCATCGTTCGGTACTCGGTACCGGAGAAATCGGTGGGTTCCATAACAGTAGCGGTCAAACGGTCGATAGCAGGCGCGTCACCGGCGAGAACCTCAATGGTCTCTGTGTCGGAGGCGTATTTACCCTTAACATCAAAAGCGATACCGTATTTCATGCCGTATTCCAGTTCAAGAGGGGGCAGCAGCAGATAATCNTCACCGCCGGTCTTGGTGTTGGTGGTGATNGTCACTGCATTAGAGTCGTAACTCCAGCGTTCGTTGTCCTCGTTTTCGCCCTGGAAGATGGTGAACTTACCTAACGCCCAGCGGTTGGGGAAGTTTTCGGCGAAGGGAGGCGTCGAACTGCCGATAGTGTAATATTCCGACGATGTCGACGAACCGGCGACTGTGCCGAAGAGTGCCTTGACCGAGTAATGATATGTGGCGTATTCGTCCTCGTATGGCAAGGTGACGGTATCGCTAAACGATGTACTCGTTAGCCCGCTGAAAACCTTCTCCGTGTCGCCGTAACGGGTTACGGTATAGGTGAGTGTCGCGGGGTCGAACCAACCGCCGTGAAGAGCACCGACCTCGTCCCATTCGAGAGTGAAGGTTCCGTTGTTGTCGTANCTCAGGTTTACGTATGAGGGAGCGGCNGGGATATCGGCACCGACCCATTTGGTCANCGATGCCGTCGGTGCNGCTCCGGCNGTATTNGANGCNATNAGNGTTGCCTTNTANTCACCGGCTTTTGTCACAGAGACGGGGAATGTAAGCGCTTCGCCGGGAGTGGCNGTNCCGCTGCCGAGCTCTTCGCCATCGAAATATGCCCTATAAGAGATAGAACCGGAGAGTGTTGCGCCTCCAAAAGTCGTGGTTGGCATCGTGAACTTAATTTCACCGCTGAGGCTGTCTTCGTTAAACAGGAAGTCAATCGCTGCGGCTGCCGGTGCGTCCGGTTTGGCAGTGGCTTCCTTAAAGAAAAGTCCCGCGATCTCCATGTCGTCATAAACCTTAAAGAGACGAGTTGCCTGAGCTGTGGCGAGGTCTATCGAATAAGCCGCCGACTCACTGTCGTTGCAGGCTACGAAATAGAAAGTGTCAGTACCGTTGTCGATGGCGCCCGAAGTGGTCCACTTGCTCGCACAACCGGTCTCGCCGATTACCGTCGTCTGTCCGTCGGCTATGTCGATGGTAAAGAGCTTTCCGGTGTCTGAAATAGCGTAGAGGGTATTGGAGTTATCGAAGCTCAGGGCGCGAACCGTGTAGGGGAGAGTGCTTATGACAGCGGTCTTGCCGGTATCTATATTGATGGTGCCGAAGAACTCCGCCCCGGTGTCGAAGTTGTGGAAATAGCCGTATACGATGTCGGTACGTTCATCCCATGCCATGTCGAATGCCGTTACATTCTCCCCGCGGAAGTCCGTGATTTTGGCCCACGTATTGATGTCGTAGAGGTAGTTGGTGATAAAGGATGACTGCGTAGTGGCGATTCCTTCGATGACGAAGAAGCGGTCACCCACGCGTACAGCGCCGAAATTGGCGGGGACGACCGCCGGACCAATAAGTTCGGGGGTGCTACCCGCCTCGAAGGGGAAGGTATATACACCGTAAGGGGGATTCTGCATCGTTTCCCACGATGTCGCCCCGAAGACGTTGGCGATTCCGGTCGGTGCCGCAGCGGTCGCAGGTAAGACTGCAGTGACAGCCGCTGCTGTAATTATATTTCTGATATATCGGTAGTTAAACATAATCATCTGAAAATATTGATTTATT
>WFLX010060357.1_pt1 | contig 10943 bp, 7 predicted proteins | sample 4967041 | NCBI WGS metagenome assembly WFLX01 (sample SAMN12857096, study PRJNA449069) | gut metagenome | isolation source: stool from male and female vole | host: Microtus ochrogaster | place: USA:Florida | collected 2017
TACATCTACAGGTCTTCCGGCTGTGGTTTCAAATCCTCCATTGTGGTTAGGGCGTATCTGCGGAATTGCCAAGCGGTCGATAAGTTCCAGCCCTGTCATTGCAGAGTTCTTTTGACGCTGGAGAGGCACAAAGATTGTGCGGTCGGAAAGTAGACGTGTCTCATCGGCAAGCACTGTCACGTTGTCGAGGTCGATTATGCGCGTAGTTAGTTTCAGATTGCCTATTGAGGTAGATGTGAAACTGACGAGCATAGTGTCATAGCCTGTACTACTGATTTTTGCCAGTACCGGCTTTTGGTCGCAGGGGATAATGAAACTGCCATCGTTCTTGGTAATGCCGTAGGTGAGCACAACCGAGTCTTTGGGATTAAGCAATAGGATGGTTGCGTGGGCTACCGGTTCTTGGTATTCATTCAACAATTTACCTGAGAAGCGGTATTTACCTTTTTGAAGAGCTTCCACGAGGATACGGCCACGTTTCTCGGTAACGATTATCGGTTTTTTCTCCGTAATGGTCTTTACAGCCGCTAAGAGATTATCCGTATTTATCGTTGCAGATGTGGTGTAGGTGTCAAGTTCATTGTAGATGAAAGTTATTTTCGCTTCCGGATTCTCCCTTACCAATTGCGCCAATGCTTTTGAAACGGGAGTGTCGTTAAACTTAAACTTGTATTTCGCAGCATATAGATTAGCCGATGCCAAAAACAGCATCAGTAGCATTATGGTCAGTTTTCGCATTTTCAGTAATCTGTTATTACGTTTTCGTTTATGGTTAGATTAATTCTGTCGAATGAATTGAGATGTTCTATAAGCTCATCAATCGTGGTTGTNGAATCCCATTGCAGGAAGAGACGCACCTCTTTCGTTTGTGGGCGTTTAAGTTCAACGGTAACTCCGTAATAGGGTGCCAACTCCGTGAGTACATCATTGAGTTTTTTGTCTTCAAAGATAATGACCGTATCNTTAGGTAATGATGCTATTTCAGGGTTTANAGCCATATTATCAGTGTCATCATCAGCTATAGAGANAGCAAGTTCTGAAGGGGAGGTATCCTTTTCCGATTGACGTAAACTAATTGANACTCCGACCGCTACGATTGAGCAGGAGATTATGATGAGTGAGATTACGGCTGCAAATTTCCTTGTAGCAAACCATCGCAAAAGAAATGGTTTTCTCTTCGCAGTTTTCAGTCGTTGCCATTGGGCATCGATCATTTCATCAGTAAGATTTTCAGATTCTGAGGCAAAAGATTGGGCACGGGTGGCGCATAGCACTTCATACAGTTGTAGCGTCTCCGGGTCGGAGAGGAGCTGTTGCAGCTCATCTGAAGAGAAATTCTCGGGCTGCTCCACTGCCTCAAGCAATTTGTCAAGATTATCCATTCAGTTGTTGTTTTAAGAGGGTTAAAGCATGGTGAAGATGTTTATAGATTACCCTTTCTCCGAGGTCAAGGGCTTTTGAGATCTCTTTGGCACTCTTTCCGTCGCGAAACCTTAGCCTGAAAACTTCAGCACATTTAGGAGGCATACGTTTTTCGCACTCTTCAATCAGAGCGAAAGTTTCTTCATCGGGCCAGTCGGGCATCGGGTCGGTGTCGCTGTTTTCCAACAGATACAGCTCTTTGAAGCGTTCGCGAACATCAATAGCTTTCAGTCGGTTGAAGCATCTGTTTCTGACGCTTGTCAGAAGATATGTGGTGTCATAGATTACATTCGATTGATTGTCAAGGATTGTGGCAAACACATCGTGGACAATATCGTGGGCTGCCTCAGTGTCGTGAAGCAACATTGAAGCGAGCCTATGCAAACGTGCATAGTTTTCTTTGAAGAGGGTTTCTATTTCATCTTTTATTACCATACATATATTAGACAATTAACCCCAAGAAAACTGAACGTCTGACGCTAACTTTTTGTGAATTATTTTCATGATTGACCTAAAATATGCCTGAAAGTGTTATAATAATGTCAAGATATTACTTATACGGGTGACTATGATTTATGGGGATAGCTTTAGTTTTATTTGAATGGCGATAGGACTGATTAGGGAGGGATAAGCTATTATTTTGNATTTTGAAATCTTAATGAAATAATTGAAATTATGGATAAAGAAATATTAGGCGCAGAAGAAATTTGGGCAGCTATGCTCAGTGGCGAAGTATATGATGCCGGACATCCTGAACTCTTGAAACGCCTAAGAGACACACGCGAAAAAATTTGGGAATTTAACAGTCTGCGACCTTCACAGACTGAGAGGAAGTATGAGATTTTGCACGATGTGCTTGGAAGCCATGGTAAGAAATTTCATTTCAATCAACCTTTCAGATGTGATTACGGNGCTAATATNTCCATNGGGGAGAACTTTTTCGCCAATTTCAACCTCACGATTCTCGACGAAGCAAAAGTTAAGATTGGTGACAATGCCTTTATCGGACCAAACGTAAGCATTTACACCGCTTGCCATCCCCTTGATGTGGAAGGGCGTAATAAGGGGTTGGAATGGGCTGAGCCTGTTACAATCGGTGATAATGTATGGATTGGTGGCTCGGCAACGATTCTTCCCGGAGTTACTATCGGTGATAANGTGGTGATTGGAGCCGGAGCAGTTGTTACAAAAGATGTGCCCTCAAATGTAGTTGTAGCGGGTAATCCTGCACGTGTAATTAAAAAATTATGAATTATGGATACGCAAAGAGATAATAAGTTTGCTTTTGACAAGGAACAGCGAGAGAAATTGACCNAGCAGTTTGCAGATTTGCCTGTNGCAGTGAAATTTGTGGTTAAAGGGGTACACGGTGAAGAGGCCACCAAAGAGATGAGTGACTTTGTGAGNGCTTTTGCTAAGCTCGCTCCCGGTTTCTCTGTGAAGGTTGAGAATACCCCCACAGAACAGAATGCACCCGTAGTGGAATTATGGGTAGACGGCGACCCTTCGGGTGTATCATTTTGCGGTGTGCCAAGCGGAAAGGAATTGGANAGNTTTACNAANGCAGTGCTCAATGCCGGAGGAAAAGGTGACAATATGCCTGATGAGATNCTTAGGCAGCGTATTGAGAAACTTGAAGGACCGGCTTTCCTATTTACTTTTGTGTCGAAGGGTTGNCCNGGTTGTCCTGATGTGGTAGAAGCAATGAACGTCGTGAGCTTGCTTAACCATAGATTTAAGAATATGACGGTTGATATTGATGCNGCCCCGGAGTTCGCAAAGGAATANGGTGTGAAATCAGTGCCGGCTGTATTTGCCAATGGNGAGCTGTTGAGTTTGGGACACGCAAGTTTAGGTCAGTTGGTGGCAGATCTTGAGAAGCGATACGGAAGCAGCGATATGGCAGGCCTTGACGATCGCAGTGCGTTGGGTTTTGATGCCATTGTAGCCGGAGCCGGACCTGCGGGTGTAGCGGCAGCAATATATCTTGCCAGAAAAGGCTTGCGCACAGCAGTGGTGGCAGGTAAGGTAGGTGGACAGGTAACAGATACCGTGGCAATAGAGAATCTTATCTCTGTGCCGCGAACAACCGGGTCTGACCTTGCCGATGCACTCCGTAATCATCTTAAAGAATACGATATTACCTTGTTCGAAAACCGTAAGATTGTTGAGTCTGATTTGCAGGGAAAGGGAAAGCGCATCAAGACCGATATAGGTGAATGGTTTGANGCTCCGGCATTAGTGATAGCAACCGGTGCNTCTTGGCGNAAGCTGAACATTCCGGGTGAAGATAAGTATATAGGTAAAGGAGTTGCTTTATGTGCTCATTGCGACGGTCCTTTCTATAAAGGTAAGAAAGTGGCTGTTGTTGGAGGTGGCAACTCNGGCGTGGAAGCAGCCATAGACTTNGCAGGTATATGTAGTCACGTTGATTTGTTTGAGGTTTCCGACAAGCTTAATGCAGATGAGGTGCTTTGNAAGCGTCTCGAAGCCTTCGATAATGTGGNTGTTCATCTTTCTTCGCAACTCACCGAAATCTTNGGTAATCCNACCACGGGAGTCACCTCTATCAAGGTCAAAGAGGTAAAGACCGCTTCGGAGAAGAATGGAGCAGAGGATGCGAAGACTGCTNCGGAGAAGGATTACAGNGTAGATGGAGTGTTTATACAGATTGGACTCACTCCGAATAGTCAGCCGTTTGAAGGACAGGTCAACATTAATGAGCGTGGCGAAATAGTCACAGATGCACTTGGGCATACTGACCTCTTAGGTGTATATGCAGCTGGGGATGTTACCGACATACCATACAAGCAAATCGTAGTAGCAATCGGTGAAGGAGCGAAAGCCGCTCTCACCGTCGTCGCCGATCGTAACCGCACCATCCTCTAAACTTCACTTCTATCAAAAGTAATCTTTATAGAAAGAAGTATATGCCAGGAAGNANAAATTATTNATTAGAAATATATATTTTTAAGGTTGGAATCTCACATTTTTTGTGTATCTTCGCACATCAAATGTGAGATTCTTTTAACTTTTAAAATTGATAAAATACTATGAGTTACGATGTGATTTTGTTTGAGCAATCGAAGGCTCCTCGCAACGGTAAGGAGTTCGTTGAATGGATTGACAAAGAGACTGATTGGCAAGAGGATTACGACTATTGCAATCCTGATGTGACATCCAAGGCTCTCAAGAGTATGTATGATGAACTCACAAAGACTTTTCCTGACCTTAACGGACCGGAAGCAGACGATGATGTGGATGAGGAGAGAGAAGCTTACTATGCAGAGTATGATATAACACCAAATATCATTTACATTGCATTTGGTTGGAGTCACGCTGAAGAAGCCAGTGAACTGGTGAGTGAACTTATGGAGAAGTACCATGTGGGAGCCTACGTAGCCGGTACGGATAAGGCATATTTCACTTTGGAAGAGGGCTCTGAATATGTACTTGATTTAGAGGAGTAAATATCAGCAACTTTATAATCTGCTGGTGGGTTATAGAGTTTTTCTCGTGTAGGAAACTTGAAATAAAGGTATGCCTATATAGTAAGTAATGTTATAAAGTTTTGTACTCTATTGAATTTTAGGTATGGAAAGTGAAGTTGTTTATCCCGGTTGTGATTATCTGAAGATTTTTAATCACGATAATGGGAGCATTGCGCTCTATTTTGATATTGAANCAGANAAAATNCTTGAGATAGGNGANGANATGAACGAGATTGCGGAAGATGCGTANATGAACGGNTATAATTGGGANGCTTTCCTGAATTATTACCTTGCNGANAACGCTCCNGANNTCCTCGAAGGGATGGAAACTGATCCTGAAGCCGGTACGTANGTTGCATACTACGAAGAGGGCACTGTTGAGAACGAAGACAAAGCAAAACGATTTGCNGATNTCATCATTTCATTGATTGATAACAAAGAGGCTCTCTTCAAATTTCTCCGTGAAAATGCTGACTCCATAGAATGGGATTAACCATATCATATGAGATTACATTTCGAACAGAAGAAATCCGATGAGATTACTTTTTGAGCGAAAGACACCCAATGAGATTATATTTCGAACAGAAGAAACCTGGTCGTGTTAGACAAAACATTGAACCTGTGGCAATATGCATAGAGGGACATCCTTNTACTGTNGGCGGTTTAATAGCGGCTACTGTCAGAGCTTGCGTTGATGCTTATAACCTTAAGGCAGCGCAAGTTCCGGAGAATCCGGATGAGGATCTTCGTCGGCAACGTGGATTTGATGAAGATCAACGTAAGCAAATGGTGTTGGATGAGAAGACAATCACCGATCTCGCTGAGACAGGGCGCGTCTCTTTCGGTATCGTGTATAATGGAAAAATGGTTGATGCAGACGAGGCAGTAGCGAATGCTTTGCAATGTTACGAGGACGGACTATTCAGAATATTCTTAAATGGCAAGCCATTGAAAGAGGTCAACGATGAGATTGAATTGAAGGAGAACGATACTTTAACATTAGTACGTTTAACTTTTCTCGCTGGTCGCCTTTGGTAAAGGAATTAGTAAAAATCATATTCTACAAGGTAACTTATTGAAGGAGGATTACCATACTTGATCCTTTGTAAAGCCTTAATTCTGTGGAATAGGTATTTACCTAAAACTAAAATTATGAAAATATCTTGGTTTACAACGCTTAATCAGCTATGTGGTGATTACTACAATAACCTCTGGGATAACCTTGATAAGGCAAAATCCCTCACAAGGGAGATAAAAGAATTGGTGAGGGAATTCCTGTTGGAGATTGACAAAGAGAATAGGGATGAAGTCGATTTTCTTGGGAAACTAAGAAGATATGTCTACCAAAACGGAATCATTAAGTTCTCAGAACTTTTCGAGAGTAGCTTAAAGCCTATGGCTGAATATCTTTTGGGAGAGGAATGGGCAAACTTGTTGCGTCGTTATATACGCCTTGAAGCCAATGCCCCATACACAGTAGGCTCTTACAGACGGTCAATGCGTTGTGACCTTGCTTTGCTGCATCTTAACTACCGTTTCCAGAACACTCTGGATAGCTTTGTTATGCTGAAAGCCACCGGTTTCTCCACAAATGAGATTTTGCGTGGTGGAAGAGACATTGAGGAGGCGAAAGATTTGGCAACTGAATTTTCTATCGACCCTTGGTTGACTGCAATGATTGATGCCGGAAACCAAGAGTGTATCACTTATCTTAAAGAGGCAATGACTTCAGAAAACAATGCTAACCGCCTCACCCACGCTCACCTGAGAGCAATTGTAAAGAGTGGTGACAGGGAGTTGGTTGAGTTGGAGGGTAAGTTGCTGTTGGCTGCACGTCTTCAGGAAGGTTTGCGGCAGGCTATTCTTGAAACAATGGATGAGGGTTTGCCTCACAGCTTTATCCATCTGCTTGGTGTAATTCGTGAAAACAATCTCCAAAGATACGCCTCCGTGAAACGTGGGCTTGCTGTCACAACAGGATTGGGCGAACCCATAGCACCGGAGCGAATATCTGATAAATTCCTTGAATTGGTGTATCGTTACGTCACATATCCGGAGGAAGCCAAAGCTGCTGTGATGAGTAAGGATGCTATGGAGGTTTATCTCGGCTTATGGGGAATGGCATTCTATGACGTAAGAAATGTTGAAATGCCTATCCGGGAACTGATTGACGCTGCGCCCGCTTATCGGGTTGAGGCTGCTATGCTGTTGTTGGAGGCTACCGACTTCCCATTGCTTCAAAGTACACTCGTGTCAGATGTATTGCATAAGCGGACAGCCGACCACGCTATCATTGCCGGAGCGTTGCCGATGTATTTGCCACGCCATTTATTCAATATAAACTGGTATGGTGAGCCAACCTCTGTGCCACCCCTCACTCATTTTTACCATACACGCGAAGAAGCCATAGGAGATTTTGAGCTCCTTACAGAGCTGATTGGGAGCATTAATAATAAAGAGGTGTTTGAGCCATATGTGTTCCCTTGGATTAGTGTTGAATTGTCACGAGCGGAGGTGGCAACAAGGATTTGTAAGATTGCGTTGCTGTTAGGGACCTCGGAATATACTGACAGAGCTATACAGTACGTGGGATATATGGAGGCATATACTCGCGCCGCTTTTATTAAGAATCTGCTCATTCATCCACATACAAGGAAACAGATTGAGTTTGTGGTCAGCGCAATGGCTGATAGAGCTACCGAGGCATGCGATGCAGCTTGTGAGATAGTGGCAAGATTGCATGACGACCACAGGCTTATAGGGGAGGATTACCGCTCAATGGAGAAGCACCTGCGTCTAAAGGCTGCCGGTATGCGCGTTGCCATTATCAGCATTTTGTCAACACTCCCTGAAAGAGAGGCGGAAGGGTCGGTAAAGCGTCTGCTGACAGATAAATCAGCAGACCGAAGACTTGCCGGTCTTGATATAATTAAGAACTGGCTTGACAACGGTGAACGTCGCGATTTATGTAGATTACTCCTTCCAACTGTTGAGGGGATCCAGCGGCCCACTTCTAAAGAGAAGGTGCTTATTGAGACTATTTTGGCTTCAGACGAGAAAGTGGATGAGCAGTATAACGAAAGCAACGGCTTTGGACTCTATAACCCTGATGAAGAGCTACAGATTACCTTTGAGAAACCGAAGAATTTCAGTATAGAAAAGGTTTTGACTTTTGAAGACTCTAAACGAGCTGAGAAACTTATGGTGAAGCTGATGGATCTAATCAAAGAGAATGCCGACTGTGAGTTTGTGGATTCAGATGGTGATGTAAGACGTCTCGGTAATACTGTCAGGATGAGTCCATACGGCTGCTCTTTAGACACACTTGCGAAGCCGGAACTTTGGCAAGAGTTCTATGAGAAAGAAATAGGTTCCGCTATGGAGTTGATGCGCCTACGCCTTGCTTGCGTGAATGTAGATGCAGCTGATGCGCCCTTGTTCAAAGTAATGAAATCTATTCTTGGAAAGGCTTTCCACGAGGAAAGCATGGGAAAACTCCGCAAAAAGGAATATTTCGATCTTGCACAAATCATTGTGTTTAGTCTCAGTAATACGTATGCAATAGGTGCTGAACGCTACGCTATAGCCATAGATATGTTGGCAGTGTTAGCTACAGAACTTGATGCTGACGATATGTATTGCATGTGTAAAGAGGGTTACCGTCAATGGGCACGAGATACGACACGCACCATTTATAATGCTTGGCCCTTCCGCTATTTNACTGAAAGAATTGAGTTCTCCGGTAAGTCCCTGGATGATGAAACTTTCCTCAGGTCTTTCAATGTACGCTATGCAATCTATAAGAAATTAGGATATAAGAGTGAGTTTAATCTTATTAAGCCTTGGGACTATGAACGTCTTTGGCTCCTTGGGGGAATGTCCGACAGTGAGCTATGGCACGAGATGCTTGGTAGGGAGGATTCACCTTTCATGGTGAACTATTTTACTCGCCGACTTCCCAACGCATACCAACGCTATTCTTATGAAAAAGCTGACGAGATCTTGACTCCTGAAGAATGCGTATTAATAAATACTGCTGTAGACCGTATTTTGGAGATTGAGCTGAAACGCGGCGATACTCCCACACCGGTTTCACACCTTGCAAAGGAAATTAGAGCNATTACCGGAATTGATTACCTGATGAAGATTCTTGTGGGCTTGGGTAAAGACAAGCCAAAAGGTAATTTCTATAGNATNGGNGACAGTAAACGTGAAATGTTCAGCTGGTTCCTTCATGTAAGCTCTCCCGGACCTGATGATACACCGGAGCGTCTGAAAAGAAAGGCGGAAGAAGCAGGAATCAGCGATGAGCGGCTCGTGGAGGCTGCTCTCTTCTCACCGCGTTGGTTGGAGCTTGTGGAAAAAGCGATTGGATGGGATGGACTTACAAGTGGAGCATACTATTTCCTTGCACATACCGGTGACAATTTTGGACCCTACGAAAAATCATACATTTCACGTTTTACAGCTGTGCCTCCTGAAGATTTTGCGGATGGTGCCTTTGACCCTGGATGGTTTCATGAGGTTTACCGTCAACTGGGTAAGAAAAGATTTGANGTGGTTTATGACGCCGCCAAATACATCTCTGAAGGCAATCGGCACACCCGTTCCCGTAAGTTATCGGATGCCGTGCTTGGAAATCTGAAAGTAAAGGATGTCACCGCTGAGATAGTTGAAAAACGCAATAAGGATTCAGTTGTGGCTTTCGGGCTAATTCCACTCAGCCGTAACCGACTTAAAGACCTTCGCCAGCGTTACGATTTGCTCAACCGATTCCTAAAGGAAAGCAAGCAATTCGGTGCGCAACGTCAGGCAAGTGAGGGTAGGGCAGTAAAACTTGCCCTTGACAATTTGGCACGAACAGCCGGATATGGCGATTCCACCCGTCTTACTTGGGGTATGGAAGCTGATCTGGTTAAGGAGGTAGCTGAGTATCTGACTCCGAAAGAGATTGATGGGGTTATAGCTTATATTTCGCTTGGAGAAGCCGTTCCGGAACTGATTTTGGAGAGTAAGGGTAAGCGACTGCAACGTGTACCGTCGCGCCTGAAAAAAGATAAATATATTGAGAATCTGAAGACTGTCTATAAGCAACTAAAAGAACAGCATGTGCGTGGTCGGGCGTTGCTTGAAAAATCTATGGTNGAAGCATCGNATTTCACNGGTNGTGAGATNGNGCAACTGAGGGAGAATCCTATTATTTGGGGTTTATTCTCACGTCTTGTTATGGTGAAGGATGACAAAGAATTCGGTTTCCCCGGTGAGGACGGACGAAGTTTGGTTTCAGCGCAAGGAGAAGTGACAACGGTCTTGCCAAATGATAAAATCCGTATTGCTCACCCTTATGATATGATGGTGGGGGGAGTGTGGAGCAACTATCAGTCGGCATTATTTGATCGTCGGTTGAGGCAGCCATTTAAGCAAGTTTTCAGAGAACTTTATATTCCTACCGAAGAGGAGAAGTTGAAATCTCANTCAATGCGTTATGCCGGNAATCAGATTATGCCTTCCCGCACGGTTGGAATTTTAAAGAAAAGGCAATGGATAGTTGANTATGAGAATGGGTTGGAGAAAGTAAGCTATCATGGCAATGTCACAGCTGTGATGTATGCTATGGCAGATTGGTTTTCACCTTCTGACATTGAAGCTCCAACTTTGGAGTACGTTGCTTTCTACGACCGCCGCACTTTCAAAGACAAGAAGATTGCCGATGTTGACCCGATTGTCTTCTCAGAGATAATGCGCGATGTTGACCTCGCAGTCAGTGTTGCACACGCCGGAGGGGTTGATCCGGAGACAAGCCATTCCACAATGGAAATGCGGCGGGTAATAGTGGAACACGCAATGCCAATGTTTGGAATCGAGAATGTGGAGGTAGTGGGTAACTTCGCAAAGATAAAAGGAAAGTTGGGGAATTACAACGTACACCTTGGCAGTGGTGTGATACACAAGGAGGGTGGGACGCAGATTGCCGTTTTGCCCGTTCATTCGCAGGGTAGAGGCAGAATTTTTCTACCGTTCCTTGATGAA
>WFLX010233824.1_pt2 | contig 10941 bp, 9 predicted proteins | sample 4967041 | NCBI WGS metagenome assembly WFLX01 (sample SAMN12857096, study PRJNA449069) | gut metagenome | isolation source: stool from male and female vole | host: Microtus ochrogaster | place: USA:Florida | collected 2017
CNCNGGCTTCGCGGGCTCCGGGGCGGGTTTCACAGGCGCGGGCTTCACTGGCTCCGGCGCGGGCTTCACTGGCTCCGGAGCGGGCTTCACTGGCTCCGGAGCTACGGGAGGCTCTACCTGCTCTATGACGGTATCGGGATGCTCCTCCCGTGGAGTATCCTCAGGCGCCGCGCCCTTTGCCCAAAGCATCAGCACGATAGCCACGGCACACACCGCTGCTATCGAATAGGCCACAACGCGGCCCCGCGACGGGCCCTTGCCGCCTTCTATGCCTATCACCTCGGTGTCCTTGCCGCCGTGGCTCTTCAGCCCTAAATCCGATTTAAGCACAGCCACGCATGAGCTGCGGTCTTCGTAGGACTTGTTCAGCCCCTTGCAGATGCCTTCCACAGCATCGGCCGGCACCTTTCCGGCCAGCGCCTGCCTGATTTCCGGCAGCCTGAGCTCGGCGGCGCTCTTGGGCGCCGTGCCCGTAAGGCAATACACCAGCGTGGCCGTCAACGCGTAGATGTCGGTGGCCGGCAGAAACTCCCTTACGCCCGCATATTGCTCAAGCGGCGAGTAGCCCTCGCTCACGCCCTGCACGCCTTTCGGCGACGTCTTGTCGCCGTTTTTCTTGAAATGCACGCTCAGCCCGAAATCTATCAGCACCGGCACCGTGCCGTGAAGCCCGGCATGAAGCATTATATTGTCGGGCTTGATGTCGAGATGGTTTATTCTGGAATTGTGAAGAAACTCCACCGCATCAAATATGGGCGCCAGCAGCTTCAGGGCCTCCTGATAGCCAAGCTTGCCCTTTGACTCTACGTAGGACGACAGTGACCGGCCGTTGATATACTGCATCACATAGTAGGCCGTACCGTTCATTTCAAACACCTCGTTCACCTTCACGATATTATCGTTTTGCGCGCCCAGGGCATGAAGTTTGCGCGCCTCGGCTATGAAATCGGCCTTGCTGCGCTCATATTCCGCCAGTTTCTCGTATCGGGGCACCACGCGCTCGTCCACCCTCATGCAGAATGCCCCGGGGAAGTGCTCCTTGATGGCAAACTTTGCTTCGGTAGTTACGTTGCCCACCCGCAGCTCGCCCATCACAAGATAGGTGATGCCGAAGCCCCCTTGCCCCAGCACTTCCACCACTCTGTACCTGGCGGCTCCGCTGTCCAGAACCGCCCCTTCATTTAATGAATTATCTGCTGCCATATTTTTATTTCCTTCTTAAGGGTCTTAATCTTCTATTAGTTATAATCACGATATTTTCAGCTGATTTTAGGGATTCCTGAGCCGAATGAAAATTATTTATTCGGATTGCTCCGCCAATCCTCATTATAATTTTCCATCGGCTCAGTTAGCTTACAATTCAAGAATGTGAATTTGCCGGAATCATGAGCAACATTAGAGCGCGAGGCGCAAGCCGAGGTTGTTGTCGCGATCGCCTGGAGCANNGTAGCTGCGATNGGCTACCCGGCAGNTAGCGGCGGTGCAGTNCCAGCTACCGCCACGAAGGACGCGATCGGAGCTGTTGCGCGGTTGGCTGTACGAGCTGCTGTAATTATCAGCGCACCATTCCCACACGTTGCCGCTCATGTCGAATATACCCAGCTCGTTGTCCAGTTTTTGGCCCACGGGATGAGTGCGCATTCCGCTGTTTTCTTCGTACCAGGCCACCCGGTCTATATCATTGCTGCCGCTGTATTTATAGCCGCGTGAGCGCTTGCCGCCGCGGGCAGCGAATTCCCACTCCGCTTCAGTGGGCAGGCGGAAATTGCGCCCCGTGAGCCGGCTCAGCCTCTCGACAAATTCCTGACAGTCGTCCCAACTGACATTTTCCACCGCCAGATTAGGGCCTGGGAATTTAGATGGATTGCTGCGCATTACTGCTTCCCACAGCTGCTGCGTCACCTCGGTTTTGCCTATATAAAATGTGCTTACGTTTTCGTTGTGCACCGGCGTTTCGTTATTCCATCCATCATCGCTACCCATCATAAACGAACCTCCGTCTACGCGCACCATCTCGAAGGTGACGCCGTTGACATTGAATGTCTCGACAGCTGCGCCACCTGCCGACTCCTGAGAATCGGGCTGAGTGGTTCCGGGCACGCCGGCCTTGCGCTCAAGCTCCACAAACAGCTTGTTATCACGGTCTTCATCCACCACGAACCGGCTCCCGTAGCTTTCGTAGCCCGGAGCCACCACCATATAGGAGTGCTCGCCGGGCGACAGCTGTATTTTGGCCATGCCGTTCACTGTGGGATACTCCTTCAGGTCTACAGTGAGGATAGCATCGGGCGGAGTTATCTTGAAAGTTACGGTCTGGGCCTGGGCTCCCCCGCTCACCTTGACGCCATACACCTTTTTTGCCTCAAGCGGGCCCACCGGGTCGCCGTCGAAGCTAATCATCAGGGGAGTATAGTCGGCGTGCTTCATCTTCAGATACTTGGAGCCAGCCGTGACGTACACCCAGTATTCGCCGGCCTTGTAGTCCACGGTGCCTATCACGCTGCCCTCAAATTCGGCCCCGGCCTGCGGGAATGCCACCTTTACGAGCGCACAGGCATTCCCCGCCAAGTCGGCGCGGGAATACACCGACGCGCTCAGGTCGGTCTGCAGCAGCCTCGCCCCCTCGAGCCGCAGGTCCCGGGCCTGCGACGCGGGCCACGCCGCCATCAATAATATCAATATGCAAAGTCGCAGGAGTTTCATACCAGTTTNTNTATCGTTTTTCTTCTGTTGNNCGGATTTATTTCATTTCAAACCTGACAACGCTGTAGAATTCAGCCTCGTTTTCGNCTATTCCGCTTGTCATCTCAGCTCTCGTAGATAGCTGAGATGGGGAAACGCCGCACGATATCAAATATTTTTGAACATTCCCGGCTCGCTGTTGCAATATTCGTTGGTTTACAGCTGCCGAACCGGTAAAGTCAGGCTGACTGGCTAATATCAAGTATGACGCGTTTGGATTACTTTTCATCTTATGCGCCACATATTTAAGGATGAGCTTGTCGTCACGCCTGAGCGTACTCTCATCCAATCCGAAGAATATCATGGGGAACGCAACGGCCACATTTTTCAGATAATCGCTTTCATTCATCCCCAACTGATTGATCATCTTATTGAGAATTCTGCAATAATTACTTGATCCGGGCCCTTTCCCACACTGGCGGTAATACTTCTGAGCAGAAGACCAATTTATCGGCGTGCCTATGCCGTGCTGACACAATACAGCCAGGTCATTCTGCGCTACAGGATGCCCTTTCTCGGCTGCTTTCTCCAGCCACGCCACTGCGATATCATACTCATTATTATCATAATATTGGCCGGCCTTTTGGAATTCTTCCTCGCCGTCGGTCTTGGCGGCAGCCTCTCCGGGAGCTTCCCGGACCGGAGCTTCCGCCGGCGATGCCTCGGACTCGCGGGGGGCGGGGCTGGCTTCCGCTTCGAGCGGCGCGGCCGGGGCCGGGACGGTGTCGGGCAGGGCGGCCATTGAATCCGCCACGCATTGCGTGCTGTCGGCGGCCGGGGCAAGCGGTTCTTCGGCCGGCGCGTGGCCGCGGGTGAGGAATATCAGCCCGGCCACCACGGCAAGAAGCACCGCGGCGCAGGCTATGTAAAGAGCCGGGCGCTTGCGCGACGCTGCCGCCGTCAGGGCCGTGGTTTCCGTCGCTACGGGCTCCCGGGCNGGGNCNGNCTTTACGGGCGTCTCCGCGGCGACGGGCGGAATAAGGCCTGCCAGCGACGCCGGGCGCTTGTCCGGCACGGCCGAGAGCGCCTGCAGCAGCCGCTCTTTCAGGGCGTCCGACATGCCGGGCACGGCCTCCGCCAGATACTCCGGCATATCCGCATAGATGAGCTCGGTGGACTTCCGGGGGTTGGCGCCCGAAAGGCAGAACAGCAGCGTGGCGGCCATAGCATACACGTCGGCCGCCGGAGAAAACTTCGTGATGCCGGCATATTGCTCTATGGGCGCGTAGCCGTCGGAGCAGCCCAGGATATTGATGGTGGACGTGGCGTTGCCCTTGTCGTCGTAGTGCTTCGACAGCCCGAAGTCGATCAGCACGGGGCGCAGCGAGGCGGTGCCGTCGGCGTTTTCCTCCTCGGTGATGATGATATTGTCGGGCTTGATGTCGAGATGCGTCAGGCGGCACGAGTGGAGATAGTCCACGGCGCCGGCCACGGGAGCGAGCAGCCGCAGGGCATCGTCTTCGGCCAGGGGGCCGTGCTCTTCCACGTAGGCCCTGAGCGATTTTCCCTCGAGATACTCCATCACGTAGTAGGCCGTGCCGTTGGCCTCGAACACCTCGTTGACCTTCACGATGGACGGATGGCCGTTGCCCACGCGCTGCAGCCGCTTGGCCTCGCCCAGGAAGTCCTTCATGGAATTTTCCACCGTCTCGCGCTGCTTGCCCAGGCCCGTGATGATGCGCAGGGTGTCGCTGTCGCGCTCGCAGTATTCGCCGAGGAAGTGCTCCTTTATGGCAAACCGCACGTTCACCGTGATGTTGCCTATCTTCCGCGCCGATGTCACGAGATAGGTGATTCCGAAGCCTCCGGAACCCAGAACTTTCACCACACGGTATTGATACTGCCCGGAACTGAGCACAGAACCTGCCGGCAGAGCATTGGGATGTTTCATGGATTACTGCTTGAACATGTTTTTTACGAAGTGTATGAAGCCCTTGCCGGCCGGCGCGGGCGCAACGGGAATCTCCGTCACCATCTCGCGGGGGGCATCCAAGGGCGCCGTGGCTGCCGCGCCGGCGCCATCCTCCGGCAGGGGGGACGCGCCGGCCATCTCGTCCATGTCGTGCACCACGTCGCGCACGCCTATGAGATAGGCGGTGTTGTTGTCGTCGCTGCCGCTGCTCAGCGCCTCGATGCGGCTCATCTTTTCGGCATCGCCGCAGCCGGAGCTCAGGATGCCGCACAGGCGCGCGTCGTCGATCTGATGCAGCACGCCGTCGGTGCACATGAAGAAGTAATCGCCGGCGTCGATGTCGCGGATCTGTATGGCCGATGCGGTCGTGGACTTGCCCGGACTGATGCAGCGGGTTATGATGTTGCTTTGCGGGTGGCCTATGGCTTCCTCGGGGGTGAGGTTGCCGGAATGCACCAGGGCGTTCACCAGCGAATGGTCTTCGCTGCGGTAGAGAATGCCGCTGCCGGGACGCACATGATAGATGCGGCTGTCGCCTATGTGGGCGCAGAACGCCCCCGCCGCATTGAAGCACACGAAGGTCATGGTGGTGCCCATATCGGTGGGTGCTCCGGCCGCCTGGTCCAGGCGGGCGTAGACCCTCTCCATGNGAGCCGCGAACTCAGGNGCGCCGAAGCTCCAGGAGGGNTCGAAGCCCTTCATGAAGTCGGCGNCAGCGCGGCACACCGTGGTGCTGGCCACCTCNCCCTTGTCGTGGCCGCCCACGCCGTCGCACACCACGAATGCCACACCGGGCCCCTGCGGCATATCCGCGTCGGGGAAGCGGGCGTCTTCCTGATTGGAGCGCTTTCCCTGCCGGATAAATGAATATGGCTGACTGAGGTGTATTTTCATCAGATATCTTTGTCGAAACGGAATTTTGTCTTTCCCAGCACTATCGTATCGCCGAAATTCAGCGACACGGTTTCTCCGGGCTCCATCCTCTGCTCGTTGTGGTAGACCGGATTCGTGGCCTTCAGCACGCTCAGCTTGAACGTGTAGCCCCGCGCGCTGAGGCCCACATCGATCTTTATCGAGCGGCGGGAAACCGTGCTGTCGTTCTTAATGGCGATATCCGGCATATCCGCCTCTTCGTGGCGCCCCACCGTGTGAGAGCCCGGGCCCAGGGGATAGCTCTTGCTGGTCCAGCGGCGCAAGAGCACGAGCTTGCCTTTTATCAGCGGAGTGGTTTCGTCAAGGCTCAGAACCTTTGTCTTCTCCCGCACGTTTGCCGAAATGCGGCCTTTGCACGCCGGGCACTGAAATTCCTTTCGCCCGGCCTTCTGCGAATTGATGCCTATCTCCTGCGTGCCGCAATGNNGACACATGAACTTATACATCTCNCCCACNNTAAAATCGTCGCTGAGGGCAATNTCCTTGTTCGAGGAATTGTCCGGCCGCCCGGCGCCGGCCTCCGCGGCGGGAGCGGCAAAGGCATCCAGCCCCTTGAGATTCAGTTTTTTCCTGATATTGCAATAGGGGCACGTCACGGGATACACGCCGGATTTCGCCGGGCGCTTGAGCTTTATCGCTTTGCCGCATTCCGGGTTGAGGCAGCGGAACACCAGAATCGTATTATCGGCCATGGATCACGAAATCAGGTCGTTTGCTATCATATCGGCTCCGTAATCGTCATCATTGTCCGTGGCAGCCAGGTAGGTGGGGTCGGTGTAGACGCCCATCACGGCATCGTCCACCGTGAGGTTTCCGGCGCTCGCCATGCAGCCGCTTGAATCAAGCAAGGGAGTGCCACCGGCGTCGGTGATTATGTCAAACACACCGTCGTCGTCTACGTCCACCATCACGAGCTGGTTGCCTGCCGCATCGTGGAAAGACGCCCCTGTGTGGCTCTCTCCGTCGAGGGCGTAGACTGTGCCTATTTCATCGAAATTGACCACATCGGCCATGTCTATATCATCGGGGTCAATCTCGTCTCCGGCCAATATCGCATCGGCCACGTCATCGGGGTCCACCGCTCCCACGGAAGAAATTCCGCCGTCGGCCTCTCCGGCCTGAGACTCGCCTGCCGAGTCACCGGCTTGGGCGACATCTCCGCCGTCGGTCTCTCCCGGCTCCGGGTCTGTAGGTTCGCCGGGCTCTGCGACGTCGCCGGGTTCCACCANGTCGCCGGGTTCTTCAACGTCGCCGGGTTCTTCAACGTCGCCGGGATCCACCAGGCCGCCGGGCTCTTCGACGTCGCCGGGCTCCACCAGGTCGCCGGGTTCTACCGGGTCGGGCACTATAGGGTCGGGCACTATAGGGTCGGGCACCATCGGGTCGTCAATATCTACCGGCGCCGGGCCTGCAGGATTCTGCACGCCGGGGGCGCCACCCTGATGCGGAGGAGCCGGCTGTTCCGGCTGTGGCAGTTCCTCCTCAGCAAGTCCATCCACCACACCGGCTTCCATAGCCATTGCTCCCGCCACTCCCATAGCACCGGCGGCTGCGGCAGTTGCTGCGTGGGAGGCGACATTGTTTTTCTTCCCGGAGTTGTTGCCGTTACCGGGATTGATTATCATCGTACTCATGTCTTGTAGTTTTAAAGATTGCGACGCAAATTTAATGTCAGACCACCCCGGGGAGCAAACAATCGCAGGTGTATCGTGTGAACCTCCGGGATTATTGTATGAAACCTGTTGTTTTAGACCACGGGCACTACCATTCGGCGATTACCTTGTCGTACATTCCCTCCGGTGCTATAAGCTGCGGATGCTGAAACTCGTTGCTTCTCTTAAGCACATCGGGGTATATGTACCTGAATAGTTCTATTACGGTTACGCGCCGGTCGTTGTCCTTGTCGGCACGTCCTCTCAATCCTTTCAGGAGTGCCTGCGTGAAGAAACCGGCACCCAGCATGGTACTCTCCACCGAATACTCCTGCGGGCGGCATGCCACGATAAAAGCCTGGTCGGGTTTGGCCCGCACGCTTTTCATCCATCGGGTGTCCGGCGCGCTGGCCGCCATGCTTCCGGCGTGGCACGCATCGATGAAACATATCTTCTCGCCGGCTGCCGAAGCTGCGAGCGTGCCCACGATATCGTCGTAGGAGATAGACCTGTCGTAGCCGCATATCGCGCCGGGCGCCCCATGGCCGCTGTAGAAAAACACTATGCGGTCGTCTTGCGTAGCGCGCCGGCAGATAGCCCGCAGTTTCTCGNGCACATTCGCCCGCGNCACATTTTTGCTCGTAAGCAGCNTGATATCCCGGGTCTNCGTCTCCATCACTTTCTTNAAGCGTTTCGCNTCTTTTGTNGTCTNATGCAGGTTGTTGGCATCGTTGCCGTAGTTTGACACGCCCGTCACGAGCACATAGGTCCTCGCGCCTGCCACCACAGCCATCGCTGCCATAAACAATGAAAAAAGAATCCTCTTCATGCCTCACTTTGCCTTGCAGCGCGAGCACTGCATGTTATGTATGTCGAAATCGGAGACAGGGTAGCCGCACTTCGGGCACGTGAGCACCTTCTGCCGCCGCTGCTTCAGTGTCTTTAAGCCGTGCTGGTCGATACCGAAGAAATATCCCACTATGAGCGGGGCTCCGGCCATGGCGAAACGCGATATCCACAGATTCAGGCTGGCATCCTCCTTAAGCGCCGGCACCACAAACTGCGCGGCCACGCACAGGCCCATCGCCGCCGGCGACGTGAACTTCACTATTTTCATATTCCTGGCGTTGCGCCGCTCCATTTCTTCCTCCCGGGCTATCTGGTGCTTCAGCATTTTCTTCAGCTGCCTGAACTCGTAGGCGTACGACTCGTCGTCGGCGAGCACCCGATGGGCCATGAACACAAAACTGCTGTGCCCTTCCTGGCCGAGGCGCACCACGGTTTTCTCGTCTATCACCTTATTATATACCCTCTGGAAGTTTCCGTTGCGGTCCTTCACGTAGGTGCCGTTTCCGCTGTCCAGGTCTTCGAGCTCCCAACGGTTGTCGTCGTGCACCGTGATCTTAGCGTGCCTGCCGCTCACCCCCACCTTCTCGGCAGGAACAGCCACCGAAGAATCCGGGCTTCGCCCTATGATATACTCTGTTGCCATTATATGTCCGTAGTATAGCGTTTGATGTAAAATTCGTTGATTTTCTGCTTGTAATCCTTAAGCAGCGGTTTAGGCACCAGCAGCGAGTAGGAATGCTCGCCGCAATCCGAAAGAATGATTTTCTGCTTCAGAATACTGATTTCCGACAGATACGACTGGTTGATGATAAGACTTCTGCCCAGCCGCACGAAAGGCGACGGCTTATCCTTGGGCCACGTCATGCGGATGTATTCCTCCACCTTCGACAAGCCCACGGTCAGCAGATGTGTTTCTCCCATTATATAATTCATATGTGTATAATTGCCGTTGGCTTGAAAAAAAGCTATCTTTTCCAAGTCGATGATTAGCAATTCGTCGCGCGAGTTTAAACACAATTTGTACATAATCCGGGCTTTGTTTTGTTGATATCTCTTGATAAGAGATTTGGATGGTTTGTAAAGTGCTTGTACTAAGGAATAAATCGTTGTGGCGCCATGTGCCGGCTGCGCGGAGGGCAGCGATTCATGCGGCTTTGCGGCAAGGAAAAATGCCCGCTTTATTATTATATTTGTAAAAAATGGCCACTGAATTAACTGCATATCAGATTTTATTCCTAACTTTACGCTCACATAAGTATCTCTTATCAAGAGATNTGGATGNTAGCNCTTCCGGTGTGGGCTNTATCGACGACNGANTNATGGAATTTGCNTNNTCTACGGCCGCCGTATCGAGGCTGGCAAGATAGATGCGTGTCGTGGTCTCGCTGTCGTGGCCCATTCCCTCGCTTATGACACTCAGCGGGATGCCTTTTGTTCTTGCCGCCGACGCCCAGCTGTGACGCGCCACATAGAGCGTGAGCGGAATCGTCAGCCCCAGCATCCCGGCTATCGTCTTCAGGTTGTGGTTGATATTATATCCCGCGTTTCGGTAGGCATACAGTTCGTTTGCCCCGGCATTTCTGATAATGGGCAGCAGATATTGCGACTTGTTTTGCGGATATTTGTCGAGCAGCGCCTGCATGTCGGCTGTCCATTTGACGACCAGTCGCTGCCCGGTTTTCTTCCGGCGATAGGCTATGTAGCCGTTCACAAGATCGGATTTTCGGAGAAACGACATATCTATGAAACTCATGCCGCGCAACATGAAACTCATGATGAACATGTCTCTCGCGAAGTCCAGGCACGGCGCCCGCGACAGATCAAGCTCCCTTATCTGCTTTATCACGGACAGGGGCAACGCGCGTTTCACTGTCTTGTCCACCCCCGTGTAGACGCGCCTGAAGGGACGCCGGTTCTCGATCAGCTCATCCTCCACAGCCCTGTTGTAGGCCGCCCGCAGCACACGGTTGTAGAAGGAGATGGTGTTCGACGACACACCCCTCTGCCGGTGCCACGCCTCATATGCCTCCATCACTTCCGAATTAAGGCTGTCGAGCATCAGGTCTTTACCGCGCCGGAACTTCCGGAAGCTGTTGAGCGCCGCGGCATAGGTCTCCGAAGTTCTTATCTTTCCGTTCAGCCTCAGGGCCTCGGCCCGTCTGGCCATGTAGCCGAACAAGCTGCAAGTGGCGGCATAGTGACGGTATTCGGCCACTACGTCGGACACCCTGTAGGCCACGCCCTTGTTATCAAGCCTGCGGATGATCATGCCCAGGCGCTCCACATCGTCCCTCACCTGCTGCCGTATAGACAGAAGTTCCGCCTTCCGTTCGCTGTATTTGTCTATCAGTATTGCCGAGCGCACGGAGTCCCATTCCCGTACGTGCACATGACAATCAGATGATAGCGTGCACGACCTTTTCCCGTGCACCACCTGATAGTAGATTGTTCCCTCTCTGCCGGGCAGAGCCGGTGGCCGGAACCTTACATTAATCGATGCCATATTTTTCTCGTTTTAAAGTTTCATGGACATCCTATATATACGGCTGGAAACAGAGTTGATTGAAAACAAACACATCTGTATCAATTTTGTAACATAAAATAGTAGCGCTCGCGGCGCTGCTATTTTGTTGTTTTATAAATACTTATAAGACTTATAAATCTTATAAGACTTAGAAAATGAAAAATTTTGAGAAATTTATGCAACTATTTTGTAACGGGTTTGTTAAATTTGCAAAGTCAAAACGAAACAACAACTCACAATTCTCAAATAACTCTCAAAATTCTCACACTATGAAAAAGTTCATCGTTCTCATCGCAGCTATCACCGCAGTTATCACCGCAGGCGCACGC
>WFLX010054851.1_pt1 | contig 10939 bp, 6 predicted proteins | sample 4967041 | NCBI WGS metagenome assembly WFLX01 (sample SAMN12857096, study PRJNA449069) | gut metagenome | isolation source: stool from male and female vole | host: Microtus ochrogaster | place: USA:Florida | collected 2017
AATCTTGGACTAAAAAATCGTACTATATGGACGAGAATAACATATTTGAATTAGTTCCGGCAGTCAATGGGACTGACGGCCGCGAAGCGCGTTCAAAATTTTGGATAGCCGCCTATACTCGTCCTCGTAGTGAGAAGAAAGCCTCTTTGGAACTAAGTAAGTTAGGAATTGAAATCTATGTGCCGATTCAAAAACAATTAAGAATCTGGAGTGATCGGAAGAAGTTTGTAGAAGTTCCTGTAATTCCTATGATCATTTTTGCCAAAATTACAGAGGAGGATATTCAAACCATAAGAGAACATTCCCTCATCATTAGAGTAATTTCTCAACCTGGCAGAAAGGATCCGGCACATATTCCGACAGACCAGATTGATAATCTAAAATNCATATTGGGACAATTTGAAATACCTGTATATTTTGAACAAGGATATTTCAAATCTCAAGACATAGTTACTGTAGTCAGGGGTAGTTTGATAGGATTGATTGGTCAAGTCAAAAGTGTCAAAGACAATATGACGGAGGTCTGGATAACTATAGATTTATTAGGTGGCACGATAGTAAAAATTAAAAGTTCCGATTTAGAACATAAAGATATCTCTAAAAGATAAATCATCTTCATATTAAAGTAATGGATTCATTAAAGACCGGAACAATACTTCATGGTAAGAGTTATGATTATAAGATTATTCAGACTCTTGGCCAAGGTACGTTTGGAATAACATATTTAGCAAGTGTGAAGATGACTGGAGCCTTGGGGTCAATAGACTCTGAAATTCAAGTCGCCGTCAAGGAATTCTTCATGCGCGATTTCAATGGTCGAAACGAATGCTCAGTAACCTATAGCAGTAAAGATGGAGCATTTGCATATTACAAAACTAAGTTTATACACGAAGCAGAAAATCTGAGTAATCTTCATGATTCCAGAATTATTAAAGTAATAGAGTTATTCGAGGAAAATCAGACTGCCTATTATGTAATGGAATATGTATCACAAGGTAGTTTGGATAAGCATATTATATCTCATGGTCAACTATCCTCAAAAGAGAGCGTGACCTATGCAATACAAATAGCAAAGGCGTTAGGCTATATGCATAAGAATAACATGCTCCACTTGGATTTAAAGCCTAATAATATCATGGTCAAAGAAAACAATGATATTGTTTTAATTGACTTCGGATTATCCAAAAGATTTGATGCTTATGGGCAACCAGAGACTAGTACGACGATAGGTCATGGCACTCCTGGTTATGCCCCTATAGAACAAGCTAATTATCAAGGGAAAAATGGTGAGGAGTTCCCTGCTACAATGGATATCTATGCATTAGGCGCAACAATATTCAAGATGTTGACCGGACATCGTCCTCCAGAAGCTTCAATAATTCTCAATGATGGATTTCCTTTCACAGAGGTAAGAAATTATGGAGTACCTGAATCTATTATAGATGTGGTTGCGAAATGTATGGAGCCACTAAGAAAGAATCGGTACAAATCAACAGAAGAAATTATTAGTGCTTTAAATGCAATTAAAGCACATATGGAGATTTTTGGTTCTGTAGTATCTTCAAAAGGCTATTACAAAAAGAAACAAGGAGAAAGAGAATATGGGACATTCCATATAGAAAATGTACCTGTAACATCTTCTATAGATTTCCCTGAGTATATCAACATCAAACTGTGGGATAATAGTAAAAAAGGAAAGTCATATGAAATAATTATGACCGATGGTCATTTTGAGGATGGGTATTATAGCCTAATGAAAATATGGGATAGAGGAAATCTTATCCTTGAACATGAATTTGAAGCTGGTATTCCTGAAGATGTTAAAGAGTTTATTATATCTCATGGTTTTTTGAGTACAGAACATTGGGAAAATGAATGTGAGACAACTCCGATTGCTGATGATTTTGGAACAGATGCTTCCATAACAATGGTTTTAAAGGAGGGCATACGTTTCGAAAGAAGAGTAACCCATGCTCATCCTGCCTACCACAACCTGTTGCTTGAAGAATTATTGGAATTATTAAAATCTACATCTTTAGCAAAAGAGCTTTATTCGGATAANATAAAGCTTATACACCCAGAATTATTCGTTGTTCCAGATAACACATTTGAAGTCTCTGTGAATTATTATCCTGCATTTATAGGTCCAAGACAAAGTGAGGATGGGTACTGTTATACAATAAATGAGAATGATTTGGGGGAGGATGCTACGAGTATATCCACAAAAAAATTTCAATCATTTTTAGGAAATTTTAAAAATCTGGGTATTCTTATAGGGCCATACAAAAAAGACGATCACGATTACAGTGAGGAGCCGGGAAAACTTAACATAGAATTCAAAAGAAAAGACAACTCAACGACCCGTCTATATTTATTAGCGTTCAATACAGATATGCTTGCTGGCAATATCTATGGTGCTAATATCAATGATTTAGCTGAATCGATCAAACATATATTCCTTAAATATCTTCNAAAGTTACCTGATCCAACACGGGAATTAATCCATTCAATACCGGATTCCACTTCTGAAATATGGATAGATTATTCAGAGGGAGGCCTCGTCGGTATAGCTGACCACACTAAAAAATTGGGAATTATTAATATAAAAAGAAGTAATTGCAACGAAAAAAATAGTATCTATAGTCCCGAAGAATTGTCAAGCCTCGTCAATGGTCTTAGTCAATTAAGATTACGTTCTAAAGATGAAAACGATGTAGAACCACCAACGGGGAAAGTATTTCCCCAATTAACATTGTCACTATATGATAGTAAGGGTAGTCTTTTAAAGAGGATAAATGCTAAAGACAATGGTGACGATATGATAGGCAATGTCGTTATTTCAGTCGATGGCTTAAAAAAAGAACTGGCAAAGATCAGTAAATCATTTATGGATATGGTTACTGAGACCGACCACAAACATGAGCAATACACTCGTGAGTCTACAGGTGGTGCGATATTTAGGTTTCTCTTGTTTTCAATTGTTATTGCTTTAATTGCTCTTCCGACGTATTTATTTGTAAAACAAGAGGATGATTGCTTTTTATGGCTTTGGATTACAATTGGAATTACAGAACTTTTTTCAGCACTCCTTTTCAGTATAGGCGCCAGATTTAATAACACATCAAGTATTAGTAACTTTGAAGCTATCAGTTTTATTATAGGAATCATCAGCCTGGTTGTTTACGTTGTACTATGGATATTTCAAATGATTTATTGGTGGGCTTAGTATGAATTTGACAATAGATACATATTTGAACAAGGGTAAGTACCGAATAGAAAAGGTATTAGGGCAAGGTAGTTTTGGTATAACTTATCTTGCAACTGTAAACATTGTCGGTACTCTAGGTACTATTCCTTCTTCCACTAAGGTAGCAGTAAAAGAGTTCTTCATGCGAGAGGTCAATGGACGGCATGAGGATACGGTCACTACAGGCAGCAAGCAGGGAATCTTCTATAACTATAAACGCAGGTTTATTAAGGAAGCGAAGACATTAAGTAAGTTGAATCACCCCAATATTGTTCATGTGCTTGATTTGTTTGAAGAGAACAATACGGCCTACTATGTGATGGAGTATTTAGATGGTGGAAGTTTAGATAAATTAATTGCAGACAAGAATGGACTATCGATTATGGAGTCCTGTCATCTGATTAAACAGATTGCATCAGCACTTGATTATATGCATTCTCATAAGATGCTCCACTTAGACCTTAAACCTGCAAATGTAATGCTTAATAGATCTGGGGAAGCTGTTCTGATTGATTTTGGATTAACCAAAGAATTTGATGAGAACGGTTTTCCAGAATCAAGCACTACTGTTGGACATGGCACACCAGGCTATGCTCCGATTGAGCAATCTAATTACCAAGTCGGCCTTGGATTTCCTGTCACTATGGATATTTATGCTTTAGGTGCAACTTTATTTAAGATGTTGTCAGGCAAGCGACCTCCAAATGCGTCAGTAATACTGAATGAAGGCATAGAGATTCTCAATCTACAGTTTATTCAAAATTCTTATGTCGCTGATACCATTGCAAAAGCAATGAACCCGTTGAAATACAAGCGTTTCCAGAGTGTGAACGAATTTTTGCTGGCATTGAACCTTTCTTCGTCAATGGAGAGAGATCCCGAGAAAAAGTTCCCATATGATACCATTAGCTATCTGATTATAATGAAGAATCTGTCGATGATATATTATTATCGCGGGATGATATATAAGGATCTTAATGGTAGTTTTTTGAAAAACATAAACAAAATTGGATCTATTTCCGATTTAAGAAACCAATTTAATCGTCATTTTACACAATGTGAGGATTTATCATTTGGTGAGTTTATATTTGAATACGAAGAATTAATGAGCCACAGCGATTGCGTGTATACATCTTTTCTAAAACATGAGGATTATTTCAGAATAATTTCTGCATTAGAGTCTTCCACAAAGCCTCAACATGTGAGAAAGATAATACAGGAGAATAGCTACGTGGCCTCATATCTATCAAATCAATTATCATATAATGAGACAACAAAAGAATTTGTTGAAATAGCTGCTTCTGTTAACTATAATAACTCTGAACTTGGATTTGTATATGGTGATGGTGTATGTGAAATATACTCCGACTTCAAGAAGCTCAAAGATAATAGTAACTGCGAAATAGAAAAAAGATACATAATAAAATCTTCTGAAAACCTGAAATTGGCGTTATTGGGAGGGATGTTAACGCAACATCTTATTCTTATAGGAAAAGTTCGCAATCTATTGTTGTTAGATATTGTGCCTTTTGATATTAATTTTGGTCCCCATTGGGGAAATACAATTCCTAAGATGATTGAAGCTGGCACTACAATTCCCACAAGGAAATCAGATTCATTTGATTTTGTTGGGACAGATTACGTGTCAGTGAAAATTGGCAATAAAATTCATCCGATAGATCTGATAAAGGAGCTTGGTTATGCTCCCAAAGAAATTGAATGCTCAGTTGAAGTAGGTTGCTCTCTTAATGATATCAAATTTGGGATCACTGATACGTCTAGTTGCAAATCAAAATCTTATTCTATTGAGGACCTCAAATGGCTACATCATGAGGCATGGAAAGAACCAGAATGGACTTAGTGTATGGAACTTAAAAAAGGAACACTCCTTCAAGGAGGTAAATATAAGATCGAGAAGAAACTCGGACAAGGGAGTTTTGGCATTACTTATCTTGCCACAGCAAAATTCTCGACCAAAGGAAGTCTCGGCAAGATGGATGTTTTGGCAAAAGTCGCCATCAAGGAGTTTTTTATGAGCGATATAAACAGTCGTAAAGAAGATGGAAGTACAGTAGACGGTTCAACAGGAAGTATCTTCACAAACTATAAGAAAAAGTTTCGTAAAGAAGCTGAAAATCTTGCTAAATTACTTCACCCTAATATTGTAAAGGTCTTTGATGTTTTTGATGAAAATAGTACGACATATTACGTTATGGAGTATTTGAGCGACACCAATCTTAACAAGTACATTAAGGATAAGAATAGTTTATCGGAGAAAGAATGTATTGCCCTTACAGAAGGCATAGGAGAAGCATTACAATATATGCACGACACTCTTATGCTCCATTTAGACCTTAAGCCCGGCAACATTATGTTGCACAACAATGAGGCCGTTTTGATTGACTTCGGGTTGTCTAAACAATTCAATGCGAATGGCCAACCAGAAACAAGTACAACAATAGGACAAGGCACTCCGGGCTATGCGCCATTAGAACAACAAAACTATAACGGTAGCCAAACCAAAGGATTGCCATTTGCAATGGATGTCTATGCTTTGGGAGGAACAATGTTTAAGATGGTCACCGGTCAAACACCTCCCGATGCATCATCCATTTTTAATGATGGTTTTCCTAAGAAGGAATTAGCAATCCATAATATTTCCTCTCGTCTTGCAGATATAATTGAGAAGGCAATGGCTCCAAGTAAAAAGGAGCGTTATCAAAGTGTCTCCGAATTGTTATTAGCTATTAATCCAACAAAAAAAATATCAAAGAAACAATCTATATCTAAAGAAGGTTTATCAGTTAATGATACAAATACATCAGAAGATTTAACACGATTGGAGCAATGTGATAGTTCTGAAGCCATTATCCTTACCGGTTCACAGGCCGCTTTAAAGTTAGGTTCCATTATCTCATCGCCAAACGGAAACGATTATGTAGTGGATCGTGTATTCGTTGGAGGGTTCAATTTTACATATTTCTGTCATAACAGCAAAGATCCCAATAAAAAAGTTGTTGTAAGAGAATTATTCTTTAGGGAATACAATTGCAGAAAAAATGGAATTGTATCTTCAATAGGAGATATTGATTGGATTAATAGATATCATCAAAGATTCACGGAATTTGGTCGCATCCTAAAGACTCTATCCGGACATCCTAATATAGAAAATTTTGTGGATAGCTTTAAAGCCAACGGAACATACTATATTATCACTGAGTTCATATATGGAGAAACACTATCCGATATTCAAAGAAGGAAGAAACAGAACTTCACGGAAAAAGAAGTTATTAATATAATAAAGCAAATATGCAACGGTTTACGTTATCTAAAAGCTCATAATATTTTACATTTAGATATTAAACCATCTAATATAATAAAATCATCGAATCAGTATATCTTGTTAGATTTTGGATTATCTAAAGTTCAATCTGATCTGGTAAGTACTTCAGACTCAAAGATTGGTTATACGCCAGGATTTTCCTCCATAGAACAGCAAGTAGGAAATGGAAATTTAAGTTCAGCATCTGATGTCTATTCGTTAGGTGCTACTATGTATAAGCTTTTAACTGGTATTACACCCAAATCTGCTACAGAAATTCTACAAGATGGATTTCAGAGTTTAGAATCAGAATTGAAGAAGAATAACGTTTCCGTCAATCTAATCAAAGTGATTAAGATAGCGATGTCTCCTTCTATAAAGAATCGCTATCAATCAGCCGAAGCACTGTCAAAAGCTTTGAATAATATCAAACCGTCAAATTATTCTAATGAGCAACGGAATAAAAAAACTGAACCTCTTCCGAAAAATGGACAATCATCACACCAAGATGAATCTAATAAAAAGATACTGGGAGAAGTTACTGTATCCTATAATTGGATTGCTGCATTAGGTGCTTTGGTAATCGGTGGTTTATTTATTTTTTGCATGAAGTACTTTGTCCATGAATCATCTTATAACTTTGGAGATTTAGATTCTGATGGTAAGAGACTAATGATTCTATTTGCAATAGTTTCCTTTTTGGTTGTTCCTTTTTTTATCTGGGGATTTAAGGATACACATCCCTTTACGTGGAATAAATTCAGGAACGCTGTAATAGGATTATTTATATTTAATACTTTTCTCTTGGGAATATGGAATAACTCATTGACTATGGCATTTGTCATTCTTTCAGTCGGACTGTTATTTGATTCATTCTTTCTTGTTTTACTAAAACATGAATAAGACTAAATATTTATACCTTAACTCGCGAGACGAGTTCTTTAGAGTAGACATTACAAAGATTGTCTATTTCGAGAGTGATGGCAACTATACCAATATCATCCTCAACAACAAAATGAAGGCTACGGTTTGTATGAACCTTGCTCAGATGCAGTCTATTTTAAGCGAAAGTCTTAAAGANGCAGCAGGTGTATTTGCAAGAATTGGCAAACGTCACATCATAAATCTCACCTATGTTTATCAGATAGCTATCCTACGCCAGAAACTCGTACTAAGCGATGGAGAGAATTTTGAGTATCAGATAAACGTCTCAAAAGATGCGCTAAAAAAATTGAGAGATATGTATGTCTCTGGATTATGCATTAAGTCAGAGGCAGTAACCAAAACAATAACACAATAAACAACTTAGTATATAATGGACAGACTTAAAGGTAAGACAATCCTTTTAGGAAAGGAACCCGGTCAAGGGCGTTTGCTTGTGGCGATAGTCGGTGGGAAAACTGCGGCTATTGGTTCTCCGAACAGTGTACCCAATAGCGTCAGCCGATGTAAAATAGCTGAAGGCGTTGCTCATGCCAAAATCAATGTTGACCAGAATGGCAACTTGATTCTGACCAATATGAAACCTCAGAATGTCACATTCGTTAATGGTACAGAGGTAGTATCTAAGAGAATTTCCCAGAATAATACTGTGGAATTAGGAAAGGACAGATTTACAGTTAGTATTCCTCTTATTATTGAAACCGCAAAGAAAATTGCGGGTGTGATACCTAATCCCGGGCCTGGACCAAAACCAGAGCCTCCTAAGAAGAAATTTAACATCAAGCATTTGGAGGCAATATATAATGATTACCATGAAAAGGTATTAGAGCGTCAAAGGAAGCAAAAGAAGTTAGGAATTTTAGCAAGTTGCAGTATGTTCTTCACTATTGGGGGAAGTGCTTTTGCAGCATTAGCAAATAAGATGGGGATGGGAGAGACAGCACAAGACTATCTCTGGATACTTCCTGTTGTAGGTTTTATAGTTTTTTTCATTTCCATGTATATGAGAATCAAAGATACCAGTATTGAGGATGCTGATGCCACCAATCTTGAATATACAAAACGTTTTGTATGTCCAAATCCCGATTGTGGCAAGTTTTTAGGAAATATGCCTTATGAATTGATGAAGACACAGTATTCTATGCAGTGTCCCTATTGTAAGAGTGAATTTGTAGAGAAATAATTGACTGCAAACAATAGGAGATTAATGTAAACAATTATTATGTATTTAAAAAAAATCATATTGCCTATTCTCCTGGTCACAATTTGTACATGTACTTCATTGGGGCAAGGTTTAGTTACCCGACCTATTAAACCTAAAACCGAGTCCAATAAGACCCAAGGCAAGAAGAAAATTCAAACACAAGAATCGCTTAGTGTCACTGAAATGTTTGATCTTGGAGTATTAGCATATCAAAGTAGCAATTATTCTGAGGCTGCCAAATGGTACCGCAAAGCAGCTGAACAAGGGGACGCTGTCGCCTTATATAATCTTGGTGCTTTGTATCTTAATGGTCAAGGAGTCACACAAGATTATTTCGAGGCTGTCAAATGGTTTCAAAAAGCTGCCGAGCAGGGAGATATTGATGCTCAACTCCAATTAGGCTATATGTATGGTATCGGTCAAGGGATAACAAAGGATTATAAAGAGGCGGCCAAATGGTTTCTAAAAGCGGCAGAACAAGGTGATTCTGATGCCCAATTCAATCTTGGAAAAATGTATTCTGCAGGAAATGGAGTTGCGCAAGATTATTCAGAGGCGATCACTTGGTATCGTAAAGCTGCTGAACAGGGAAATATTGGAGCTCAATTCAATCTTGGATATGCATACAGTGAAGGTCAAGGTGTTCCACAGGATTATTCAGCAGCTTTCCAATGGTATCGGAAAGCTGCTGAACTGGGAGATGCTATGGCTCAACACAATCTCGGATTAATGTACGAAAATGGAGAAGGTATACCAAAGGATTATAAAGAGGCGGTAATATGGTATAGAAAAGCTGCGGAACAAGGTAGTAAATATAGTACTTATTCTCAACTAAAACTGGGCTTTTTGTACGAAACAGGTAAAGGAGTTATACAAGATTATAATGAGGCGATAAAATGGTACCAAAAGGCAGCCGAGCAGGAAGATGCTGATGCTCAATACAATCTTGGTTGTATGTATTACACTGGTAAAGGCGTATCACAGGATTATTCGGAGGCCGCTACTTGGTTCCGGAAAGCCGTGGATAACGGAGATGCTTATGCTCAATTAAATCTTGGCAACATGTATTATTCAGGTAAAGGCGTGTCACAGGATTATTCTGAAGCCGCTGCTTGGTACCGGAAAGCCGCAGATAACGGAAATGCTACAGCTCAATTAAATCTTGGCAACATGTATAGCACAGGTAAAGGCGTATCACAGAATTATTCCGAGGCATCAAGATGGTACCTAAAGTCGGCTGAGCAGGGAAATACAGATGCTCAATTATATCTTGGTGTTTCATATGAAGAAGGTCAAGGAGTTCCTCAGAATTTTTCCGAAGCTGTAAAATGGTACTATAAAGCTGCGGAGCAAGGTAATGCAGATGCACAGAATAGTCTTGGCATTATGTATTATTCTGGTAAAGGAGTCTCAAAAAATCTTACAGAAGCTAAGAATTGGTGGGAAAAGGCGGCCGCCCAAGGAGATGAATTCGCCAAAGAGAACTTGCAGAAATATTTTTGAATCCAAAAATATTTGATACGATGCCACATGGATTGAATAAAGGAGCTTCATTAAAAAACGGTACATATCGTATAGAAAGAGTGCTAGGACAAGGCAGTTTCGGGATAACCTATCTCGCAACAGCCAAGTTTACGACACAAGGTAATCTTGGCAAGATGGATGTGGAGGCCAAGGTAGCGATAAAGGAGTTCTTCATGAGCGAGGTCAATGGCCGAAGTGAAGACGGAAGTACCGTTGAAGGTTCGACTGGCTCGGTTTTCTCAAACTATCGGAAGAAGTTCAAGAAGGAGGCGGAAAANCTGTCAAAGTTAGAGCATCCAAACATCGTCAAGGTTTTTGATGTCTTCGATGAAAATAAAACCACGTATTATGTGATGGAATTTCTCGAAGGTCAGAATCTTGATGATTATATAAAGCAATGTGGCTTTATAGAAGAGTCTGAGGCAATTCAGATTATTTCCGAAATTGGAGGTGCTTTATCATATATGCACTCCAAGAAGATGCTCCATTTGGATATAAAGCCTAAAAACATAATGAGAAAATCTGATGGAAAAGATTATCTCATTGATTTCGGTTTGTCTAAGCAGTTCACAGATAATGGAGAACCGGAGTCAAGCACATCCATAGGATTAGGGACACCGGGGTATGCTCCTATTGAACAGGCGGGATACAAACAAGACGGTTCTTTCCCTGCCACTCTTGATGTCTACGCATTGGGAGC
>WFLX010132250.1_pt1 | contig 10938 bp, 9 predicted proteins | sample 4967041 | NCBI WGS metagenome assembly WFLX01 (sample SAMN12857096, study PRJNA449069) | gut metagenome | isolation source: stool from male and female vole | host: Microtus ochrogaster | place: USA:Florida | collected 2017
CGGCTTACATAACTCTTTGTTTGCATAGCTATGTTCCAAAAACATCATAAATGAAATCATTTTTGGAACATAGCTATGCAAACTTCGAGTTATGCAAACCTCATATTTATGTTTTCACAAACAACTAATAACTTATAATTCATCAATCAATCGGATAATGTCTTTAAACGACATCAGGGCTTCGTCTGCTTCAAGCGAACGATGATTCTTCAATATCGTTTCCGCCGTTTTCTGCATCGCCGGAAAAGCGCTTCTTGTAAGCTGATTGGCATAAATAACAATATTCACCCCTGCCTTAGCAAGCTCTTCTTCCGTTATGGAGGAAAAAGACGTCGGCACGACTACAATCGGTGTCTCCTGATCCGTCTTACGGAACAGCCTGCAGAATTCCACGATCTCATCGGGCGTTTTCTTTCTGGAATGGATCATGATCCCGTCTGCTCCGGCTTCCACATAGGCCTTTGCCCGGGTCAAAGCATCCTCCATGCCCCGCTCTAAGATCAGGCTTTCGATCCTCGCAATGATCATAAATTCATCTGTCCGCAGGGCTTCCTTTCCTGCGCTGATTTTAGCGCAGAAGTTCTCAATACTGTCCTGTGTCTGCTCTACTTCCGTACCAAACAAGGAATTTTTCTTCAGTCCTGTCTTGTCTTCTATGATCACGGCGGAAACCCCCATTCGCTCCAGTGTACGGACATTATAGACAAAATGCTCGATCAGCCCTCCGGTATCTCCATCCAGAATGATCGGCTTGGTCGTTACATCCATAACATCATCAATGGTTCTGATACGGGAAGACATATCAACCAGCTCTATGTCCGGTTTGCCCTTTGCCGTGGAATCACACAGGCTGGATATCCACATGGCGTCAAACTGATCCAGTTCACCATGATGCTCTACCACCGTCTTCTCTGCAATCAGTCCTGTCAGTCCGGAATGCACTTCCAGCGTCTTTACGATCGGACGCATTGTGATCAGCTGCTTCAGCCTTTTCCTTCTAAACTCCGGCATCGCCAGTTTTTCTTTGATACGGTCATCTATCTTTTTGACTTCCCTGTTATAGGTATAAGGCGCTTCAATCAGTTCTCCGCCATACTCAGCAAGATTCTTCAGCACATTCTGACGGATCGCATTCTCCGGTCCTTCTTTCCAGTTGTCCCCGTGGATCACATAATCCGGTTTTTCTGCTGCTATCACTTCATCATACATGATGGTATTCTGCACAATCACACGATCTGCCAGACCGGTATTTTTCACGATCTCTATCCGATCCTCCAGCGAAATCGTGGGGAATCTGTTATATCTTACCATCGCTTCGTCCGCCAGCACGCCCACGATCACTTCGCCATATTCTTTCGCTCTTTTTAAAATATTCAGGTGCCCCTCATGGATCACATCTGTACAAAAACATGTATAAATCTTCTTCATTTCTTAATTCTCCTTAACCATATTTTCACAAAACATCTTCCCATTTTATTGATACATTACAGGTACGGCTACATTATATTTTTCCAGTGCTTCCCTGAATACCACAAAGAAATCTTCAATATCCTGCTCTGTAATTGCCCCCAGAGCACACAACCGGAACATACCCTTCTTCTCTACCTTACCGGGATAGATCGTAAAACCTCTTTCATAACAGTAATCATGCACTTTTTCAAAGTCCCAGTTCGGATCGTCAGGATAAAGCGCCGCTGCCACCAACTCAGACTGGATTTCTTCCGGAATAAAGATATGAAATCCAAGTTCCGTAAGATTNCTNCNGATGGCTGCAAANACCTTNCNATGCCGTTCCNATTTTGNCTGTTCGCCTNCNGCAAAATATTCCTTCANAGCCTGNCTTGTNGCATANATNACCTGTNCCGGNGGCGTAAAATGCATCTCCCCATGCTCCATAAAATACTGATACTGCAGATATAAATTACAATAATAGGAACGCTTCGGATACTCCGCCGAAGCTTCTATCGCATCCCGCCTGCCGATAATAAAGGATAGTCCTGTCATAGCCATGATACCCTTTTGTGCCGATGCCATACAGAAATCAACATTGTCCTCATGAATATTGATCGGACGCATCGCATAAGTGGCGGTTGTATCCACAACAAATCTCGCATTATACTGGTGCGCTAAAGCACCGATCTCCCGGATCGGATTTAATAATCCTGTCCCTGTCTCATGATGTGTGATATATACCAACGCAATATCCGGGTTCTCCTGCAGAACTTTTTCAACCTCTATCAGATCAGGCTGCTGATTAATCGGCAGCTTCATGTTAATATGCTCCAAACCATAATAGTTACAGATTTCTACCCCACGACTGCTGTATGCACCATTATTGATCACAAGGATTTTCTTCCCTTCCGGTAGAAGGGAGTTCAGACAGATATCCATGTTGATCGTTCCGGAACCGCAGAACAGGACTGCTGCATATTCTTTCGGATCAGCATGAACAATCTTTAACAGTCCCTCTTCGATCTCCCGCATGATCCCTACAAACTCTTTCTCCCGCGGACAGATATCCGGTACGATCTGCGCCATCTTTACAGTATCCGTCGTTGTTGCCGGACCGGGATTTAATAATACTTTTCTTTCTACTTTCACGTCCATAGCTAATCTCCTTATTTGAACTTTTGTTCCTATATAATCAAAAGCATCTTTATAAATTCATGACCGAATATGCCTTCTATCTTTTTAAAATTAAATTCACAGTAAGAATAACACTCTTTTAGGGGAATATTCAATTGCTTTTACATTTTTTTGAAGGAATCATTTTTTGTTAATAACATTTTTTTGAAGGAAATTCTTATTTTTTCTGCCGTTCCATCAATTGATTGATCAGATACAATGCCCCGGTCTTTCCACTGGAGCCGACATTATAGATATAACGGTCTCTGAGTTCCTTCATAGCTTCCGCAGAAAACTCTTTATCATACAATAATGTTTTCACCGTCTTCACCAAGTTGTCCATCTGATCAACATCCAGCGAAATGCCGACCTTGTCTCTCAGCTCAATATCAATCGGCACCGTGGTAAGCTCCTGATAATCCGGATTCATGATCTTCATTGGTGTATTGATAAAAAGAACCGGTTTTAACGTTGCAAAACAATATTCAAAAGCGATACTCGACCAGTCTGTTACCAGCAGATCCGCGGTATATACCGTACTATTGGAAGAAAAATCCGTCTGTATTTCTATATTTTTACCCTCATACTTCTTCCGCAGACGTTCTATCTTATCCATACAATGCCTTACATACTGGGGATGCGGACGCACAATAATATGGTAATCCGTCTCTGCAAGCTGCTCCAGCATAGGCTCTATGCAAAGATCCAGGATATTGTCCTTTTGCCAGGAGGGTGCGATTAATACCGTTTTCCCGCCATCATCTTCCCTACTTTGATCCGACAGGNNTTCATATCCTTTGATCATATTATCAATAACACCGGAACCCCACTCAATCAGGTTTTTCTTTGGCAGACCATATTTCTCCTCCCGCTCCGCAATCTCCTCTTTGTTCTTCGGTCCGGAAGTAAAGATCGTGTCAAAATGATCCAANGCATTTTTGTGAAAACTCNGATTAGAACTATTGACGTCATGNGGCAGATAGACATATTCGATATCTTTCTGCACATAGGAACGCTTTAAATGGAAGTTTTNCAGATCCGGCGTCGTCATCACCATGATATCTGTCTCCAGCTTCATCATCAACACGATCAGGCGGTTTTCTCCCATGTAATAGGGCTTAAACTGATCGCTTTCCAGCTTAAATACCTCGTCCTCGGCGTCACTGGTGATATAGTGAACCACAATATTTGTCCTTCGGATGATCTCTTCGATTACATTTTTATAATATTTATAGAATCCGTTTTTTTCCGAATAAAATACAATCTTTTTCTTTCCGGCGGACAAAAACCTTTTGTAATCCTCTTTTTCTTTTTTGCGGTAGGGATTTTTCTTACTCTCTTTTTTCCCTGACGCCATATATTGTCTTGCTTCTTTTAGCTCCGCCTTACTCTTTTCCAATGCCTCATAATCAATATAGTCCTTGGGATTGATCCAGAGATTCAGCAAAAACAGCTGTAATACAGAAAAAAGATTGCTGCANGTCCAGTAAAANCCCACACCAATCGATACAAAAAAACCCAGATACAGCGACAATGCCACGGAAAAGATCATCGTACCGTACTGATTCAGCGCTCCCTGCTCTGCCTGAAGCACATTGATCTTATTCTGGATATAGCACATAAACCATGCTGATATCCCTGCCAGAGCCGGAATCAGCAGCGTCCATCCCCAGACTTCCACAGGTACTGCCGTCAGGTCAGTTCCCTTTTTCACAGCTTCCACGACACCCATCAATAGCGCCAGCTGCACAAAAAGAGGCACCAAATCAAGAAATGGGCTGTATTTCTCCTGTTGAAACAGCTTATACTGCTCCTCCGAGATCTTTTCCTTATTTCCAAAATAAGCAGCCTCAATATGATTTAACTGTGGCCGCATCCGTACAGTCTTGATAGAATTCCTCTGAACCCAGACAGACAAAGGAAGCAATATCACCTTCGTTAATAATGTAAAGATCAATATTGCCATCCAATAGTTCGGTATGATCTTATAACATCCATTGATCAGCCATACCAGCGCATCTATAACAGCATCCGCAATCATCTTCATATTTCAATCTTAATCCTCTTCCTTTTCCTCAATATCCTTCAGCTCGATCTTTTCTTCCGGCTGTTCATCCTTTTTGCCCTTCTTAAAAAGCTTGGCAATTTTATGGCGAAATACGGTAAGGATGGCACCCAGCGCAATAAATACGGCAGCCACAGCCTGTACCACATAAGTCACTGCAGAAGGATCAATATAAGCAAACGATACGTTTGAAAAGAATATCCAAAAACAGGTAAAAAAGTAGGTAAATTTTACTGCATTTCCAAAATGTTTCATTCGTCAGTTTCTCCTTTTCTCTTACTAGGTCTTAATCAAACTAGAGTTATTGTTCCAAAACATATCTATTTTATAACAAATGCCAATTTTTTACAAGATTACTTTAATTTTTTAGCTGGCACACCGCCGATAGTAATTCCTTCTTCCTCAAAAGAGTCGATCACCACCGCGCCTGCCGCCACTGTGATATTGTCAGCCAGCTTACACGGTCCAAAAACTTTTGCACCTACCCATAGTTCACAATGATCGCCGATCTCCGCTCCACTGCCGATACAATTTTGACCGTGCAGTTTACAGTTGCTTCCTATCTTTGCGCTTCCTACAATGATATTCGTATGGGCAATATATAATCCGGGGTCAAAAGCTCCCTCCCCCATATCAAGATTCAAAATTCTGCCCAGCTTATTTTTTCTGTGTTTCCACCAGATGTATCCTATCCAGTGTAACTTGTTGGAGTCCCGCAGCGCATAATGATATTCCGTCATACGCATTCTTTTAATATATTGATAGACATAATAATCCCTGTCCTGACAGAGCCATGCATAAAAAGTATGCAAATTTCCCTTTAAGCAGGGGTAATTACTTCTTTCTTTTTTTATGGTTTCTTTTAATTCCTGTCTGTTCATTATTGCTGACTTTCCCCATTTCAATATTATTATAATTTCATTATAGGTGGAAACTCCTCACAGCAGCTATTGCGTGGGATTTATAACAAGAACCGCATCTTCTTTTGTCTGATTTATCAGCTCATATCTATCGGTATCATAAGTATATATAAGATATCCCCCTTCTCCCGGAATCCAAAGACTCCTTGTCCTGTGATCACCTTCCTCCCAATCATAGATAGACGTTCCATATGACGAATAATCCTCACCCAATAAATCTAACAATGTTGGCAGAAAATCATCATGCGATATCGGTGCCGATGTAATTCTCAATTCATCCTGTGATGCATGTGGTATTTTAATTAAAAACAAGGGCTGTGGCATAGTGATACCAAGTCCATGNTCTGCCGTANTANTAATTGTTGCATTATCATATGCACCAATCTCTTTNAATTGCTCTATNTATTCCATAATAATGACACATANACCCTCTGATGTTTCTCCTANAGTAACATATTCTTCTGTTTTATGTCCATTACTGTCTGTATCCTTTTTTTTATGCAGACCTTATAAATGATTAAAACTTAATTTTCTATCCACAGTTTCATCAATAGATAATTTTTGGTTCATCAATTCTTCATAAAAATAAAAATTAGCAATTTTACTTTCCATATTATCGTAAACAGCAATCTCTTGCACAATTTGACTATTCACTTCAAAATATGGTTTCAGGATATATGGCATATATTTATAAATAGTCATTTTTTCCATTATACTCACAAGTAATCCCAATCTGATTCTCGGTTTTGTCTCTATAATATTATCAATTTTATCCTTTAGATCTTCTATATTGTTAGTGCCTATATTTCTCAACAAATCATTATAATATAAATCACATACATATCCCTCATTGTGAAACGCATCATAAAGAGCCTCACAGGATGGCTGCTGCCAGCAATCTTCTATCCAGTCTTCTTCTGAGATGCTGTAATCAAATTCTTTTCCCGTAAGCATATGCGCCAATGATGGATATGTTGAATAATAATGAGCATCTGCATTGTTGTAATAGGTAAAATCCTTCAATGCAACAGCAATATCAGGATTTTGAGCCATCGTTTCTTCAAATTGCATATTATGATAGCTATCCAACACTATTATAATAATATTTTCATCCTGCGCCATCTTAAATTGATTTTCACCAGAAAATAATATCTGACATCCGTCATATTTTATTGAACCGGCTTGTATCACTAAGCTTATGATTGCGACAATCTGTATTGCACTTAAAAAAGAAGATATTCCAAAATATAACTTTTTGTACTTATCTTTTAAAATAAACGGGATCACAAAACACACTGTCACAATAATGATCCAAATAATCAGATTGACTGATTTGGTTCGCTGCATACCCCCACCCACCCAATCCATCGGGCTTCCATCTTCATTCATCAGCTTACTGTTTAAAAACATGTTTTGCAGATAAGACATAATAGAAAAAGTGAATATAAATACTTTTAAAATTGATGATAATTTATCAGGTAGAATAATCAAGACGGCACTTGCAGCCATCCAAAATGCACCCGATATCATTAAGAAAGGTAGAAAAAAATCTTTCAGTATAAATTCAAATTCAAGAGGATTGCCAACATAGATTTCCAACGGTCCAATGATTCCATATAACAAAACAGGCAAAAGACATATACCCATTGCCTCCACAGCTTTTCTTTCTATTAACCTTTTTTTCATTTTAAAACTGTACCTCCCATTAATTATGTATTTTTTACATGTCAGCCAACTTATACGAACCAAATCCCTGTATTCATCCGAAACTGCGATAATATAGCCAATCTCTGTATCTATATAATCCGTATAATTCCTTACAGGAATATGAAATAACCTCTTTGGCATCTCTTTATTGATGAATACAACAACAAATGTTTTTATCCTGTCCTTTAAACCATGCCTCTTTATGCTTTCATAATATAACTGTGCCTCCTCTTCTATCCCACATATGACTGCTTTTTTATCTCCCAGTTGTTTTTGTAATAATTCCTTTTCTATTCTAATCAAATCACAATATCGGCTTTTTCCCTTATCACTATATAACATCTTCCCATCAGAAAATATACGTTTTACAACAAACCCTTCCTCACCATTAATTTTATCATATAGATTGAGAAGATTTTCTAATTGTTCATCATTTCCCCTTCCCGCGTTCTGCCGTTGAAACAACCCATCATTATTATATTCCAGTATGGGTTTATCCATAAAAAGGGAACTGCCTGCACTACAGGAACATTATTTAAAACCTGCATAACTTTTAACCAGATATTATCTGCATAGAAACAATATTTTATTATATTATCCTTGTTCAACACTTCTTGAGAAAATATCCGAGGTGGAAAAAGTACTCCTCCATTGGTCGCGAATAAATCCATCCTTGGAATTCCGATATATTTAAACGAAATCCTATCCCATTCCAAATAAGGTGCTATACCCCCCCCCACACACGCAGTATCAGCAGCCGTTATTAAATGCGCCCTTCTTGTTATCACATACTTGGGATATATTCTATGATAATATATTAATTCTTCTATCATTTTCTTATTATAAAGGAAATCATCATCTACTGTTATTATGATATCATCCGGATATTCCTGAAATGCATAAAAATGTTTTTTATGCGAACATAAATCCTCGTCGCGCCAATGAATTTCAAAACCATATTCACCAAATTGCTTCTGTTCCTTAGGCAGTATTCCATCCACAAATTGTTCTTTGGCCAAATACAAAACAATCTTATCCGCCCTGTAGGTTTGTGCGCATATGGTTTTGACTACTTCGCTCACAGTATGTATTCTTTTAGATAAGAGGTCAACGACACAATTATCCTCTTTTCTCTTTCAATTTCCATAAAATCCATATTCCCCTTCAATCTTTATCCCAGACAACAAGTCTGATATCGCTGGTTAACACTTTGACAATTCTTGTATTTCAAACCCTTTGTCTTCTTAAATATTGCAGTAAAAATTTCGCTTCTTCAAAAAAGAATTTTTGAAATATTATAATATTTCGATTTTCTAACATCATGCTCTTTAATATAATTCGTATATTCTTCCAGTATTTTATCATTATACGGAATTGTTCCATCGTTTGCTCTAAAATACTTCAATGCAATTTCCCCAACCATCTGCTTATATCTTTCATTAAGTAAATCAGCAAGTTCATCATCAAAAATATTATTATTATGAGACTTCTGATTTCGTAAAAAGAAAAGCTTCTTTGCTATAATGACCTGTTCAGAATTTAATTTTTCTATTCCGCCGATATTGCAAAGACAGTTTTCATATTCCCTGTATGTTTTAGGTTCTATCGTGTATCCAAATCCTGCATACCACGGTTTTCCGACAATCACTGCCGGAATTCCAAAACATGCATATTCTGCTCCTGCATTTCCTCCTATGGTTACAACAACATCAGCAATCTCCTTAATACTTACTCCGCTGATGTCATCATTTACCATAAAAATATGATCTTTTTTATGCCTGATATACATATCCTCAATAGAGTCTTCTGATTCATTATAGGCGCTTCTCGTAGGATGCGGTTTTAAAATCCAATTGACATTATCTACCTTTTCCGCTATTTCCAATGTTTTTTCAAGCCAGTCATAATAGTCTCTAAAATAGTAGTCCCCATAGTTAAATACAGCATCTGTAAAAGTATGAGCCATAATAATGATTGACTTTCTATTTGGATCCAATCCTAAAAGCTCTATCATCTCTTCTTTATCCAAAATTTTTTTATCTAAAAATGCCCNTCTATCNATTTCTNTNCCATTCTTGCNTTGAAACCTCNNTTTAATCAGCTGTTCCGCCACAATAACATCCTCATCTTTAACTGTCTTTAACAAAGTTTGATACAATTCTTGAGATTTTATCATCCTTTTTCTGATTTCGCCGTCATGCGTAAAAGAAATCTCTTCATATCCCCANTTACTGCAANCCACAACTTTNGTGCCTAATAAATTATACAATTTAATAAAAGCCGCCTCGTGATAGGCAAAATCGTCCATCACTGCAAATTCAGCAGGAAATTTTTTATAAAAAGCCTTCAAGGAATACATCGCCCACAAAATATGAAGCATTTTCTTTAATACTATTTTGTTTCTGCAGGAATGTATTGTTGACAAGGAAGATGTCCTTAATATATCTTCATAAATATCTTTTCCAATCCTAAGTCCAAAAATCTTCATATTTTTCACAGCTTCACCACTAGAGTGAAAACAGACTATCGACATTGTTTTTAAAAACGCTCTTATACCTGCCATTTTTTTCTTTTTGCATAATTCATCAATGGCAATATGCATAATACCAAAAGAATTAAAAAAATCTGTCAATAAAGGATTAGTTTTCCAAGTGAGTGCAACAGGAATTGCTCCCGTCTTCTCCTGTAGTCCCTTCGCATAAAGCAGTTTAGGGATGACCCACGCGACCTGCATACGAACCATAGAAAGATTAATAATAATATACTTACCATTAGAAGGTACTTTAATCCATTTTTTCTTATTGACATCAATGAAATCTCTGACAATTGATTCTGATATAGGGAAAGATTCTTTTTTTGACATAGTTCTCCTTTAATTTACTAAATCAATTATTTAATATCTTTTCAGTTTTTACCATTTTTTAAAAATAGATAAGCAAAAAATGTATTAAATTTAGGGATGTACCGGCTTTTTTTATTGTTCTAAGCAAACATTGTTTAAGTAGCCTTCAATAAAATGTGCCAATTGTTTTTTTCTTCACCAAATATAGTTTCAATCTTGTATCTTATCTCCCAATATACTAAATTTTCTTTTTATTTTTATAATTTCAATTTTTTAATTAAATTTTCCAAAATGATTATGCAATATCCTTTTAATCAAATAATTAAATTTTTTTATTCCCGTCTTTTGAAATAAGATACAACCATCTATAAAATTTAAATTAAAATACCAAAAATTATAATTTTTCATAAAAACAGAATTTCTTATTTTTTCTTTATCTGAATTCATAGTACGCGTCAACGAATCTTTTCCATCTGTAATGCAATAAAAAGTTTTCCAACTTGCATCAATCATTTTAGCATAAAAACCACACATTTTCGAAAAAGTTAAATCATTACAAATTACAACAACATCAAATTTTAAATGATATTCATCTACTAAAGACTTTTTTATCAATTTTGACCAAGGTGATGCCCACCGATATCTAATTGCCAACTCATTATAACGGGTAAATTCATTTCTCTTTTTTAAGTAGCAAGTCATATATGCTAATGTTGCATATTCTATATGACGCTCAGCCGATTTATCAGTACCTTCTATAATTGAAATTGGTGGAAAAT
>WFLX010368851.1_pt1 | contig 10938 bp, 10 predicted proteins | sample 4967041 | NCBI WGS metagenome assembly WFLX01 (sample SAMN12857096, study PRJNA449069) | gut metagenome | isolation source: stool from male and female vole | host: Microtus ochrogaster | place: USA:Florida | collected 2017
CATATGGGTGAAGATTTCTGTATATGGATTATCACTTATAGGTTTGTTCTTTGTTTTCCCTCCGCTATATGGCTAAGGATATGCTGCAATCAATTCTCTTGTCGAAGGAAATACACAAGGCATTCTTGATGGAACCATCTTCTATGGAGATCGCATTAATCCATGGTCGATCACTCTCTTTGTGGCATGTCTGATTTTGACCAAAGTATTCGCTACTACAGCCACTAATGCGGCCGGAGGAGTCGGAGGCACATTCGCGCCTTCTCTATTCGTGGGCGCAATGACTGGTTTCCTCTTTGCTTACGTATTCAATCTCATGGATTTCGGCATCGAACTCAGTCAGAAAAATTTCTCATTGATGGGTATGGCTGGAGTGATGAGTGGAGTGATGCATGCTCCTCTGATGGCAATCTTCTTAACGGCGGAAATGACAGGAGGATACGATCTGTTCCTCCCTTTGCTGATAGTTTCCACCCTGTCCTACATGACTATTCTTGCTTTCGAACCATATAGCATCTACACAATGCGTCTGGCAGAGAAAGGAGATCTGATCACTCATGAAAAGGATCGAACAGTGCTAACTCTTCTGAAGATAGACAATGTAATCGAGCGCGATTTCATTGAGGTGCATCCGGAAATGAGTCTCAAGCAGATGGTCGAAGTAATCTCACAGTGCAATAGAAACCTCTATCCTGTCACAGATTCAGAGGGTATGCTAAAAGGAATTGTACTTCTCGATGATATACGCAACATTATGTTCCGTCCGGATCTTTATCGAAAGATGCACGTAAGTCGATTCATGGCAATGCCTCCGGCAAGAATAGAAATTACCGACAGCATGGATAAAGTGATGAATACTTTCGATAAGACTGGTGCATGGAATCTTCCGGTAGTCGACAATGGAAAGTATGTTGGATTCGTATCCAAATCAAAAATATTCAATTCCTACCGTCGGGTACTAAAACATTACTCTGACGACTAATTTTAACGCATGCTTCCAAGCTTGCAAAACATCAATAAAATGAACAAAAAAGACCTCAAAATAGTATTCTTCGGCACCCCAGAATTTGCAGTAGAAAGCCTTGATGCACTCATCAAAAATGACTTCAATGTAGTAGGCGTCGTGACTATGCCAGACAAGATTGCGGGTCGCGGCCACAAGCTTTACCAAAGCGATGTGAAGCGTTATGCCGTTGAGCACAATATCCCACTTCTCCAACCAGAAAAATTAAAATCGGAAGATTTTCTGAAAAATCTGCAAGCCATGAATGCGGATCTTTTCATCGTCATAGCTTTCCGCATGCTGCCTCGGGAAGTATGGCAGATGCCTAACCTTGGCACTTTCAATCTCCATGCATCTCTTCTGCCCAAATATCGAGGTGCAGCTCCTATAAATAGAGCTGTGATGAATGGTGATACAGAAACCGGAGTGACTACCTTCTTCCTAAAGCACGAGATAGATACTGGAGATATGATCATGCAGCGGAAGATAGAAATTCTTCCAAATGACAACGTAGGGAATGTCCACGATAAGCTGATGCATCTTGGAGCAGAGATGGTGGTCGAGACTGTAAATTCTATAATAGATGGCACTCTCACCACCACACCCCAACCCGAGGGTGAATTTACTCCTGCTCCCAAAATTTTCAAAGAAGACTGCAAGATAGATTGGACCAAAACTGCTCTTGAAGTTCACAACCATGTGCGTGGTCTGAGTCCCTATCCTGCCGCTTGGACTGTCATTGTAGAGCAGACAGGACGTCCACTCGAATGCAAGATTTTTACTACTCGGCCTACCGATATAGAAACTTTTAACGCCCCAATCGGGACTATAAAGATTGATGGGAAGCGATGGCTCGTAGCATGCAGTGATAAGTGGCTGGAGATCTTAGAATTGCAACCTGCAGGAAAGAAAAGGATGGCAGCAGAAGCTTTCCTGCTCGGCTACCATCCAGACCATATTCAATAAATTTCAATTTATCTTCACAACCTCACAACCTTATCTGAGAAGCCACAGCTTCTATCTTTTTAAGCTCTTCGGCAGTGAAATCTTTTGATTTCACTGCTTGAAGTGAATCGTCGAGTTGAGCTACACTGCTGCATCCAATTATGACGGATGTCACCCCAGGATGCGCCAATACCCACGACAATGACATCTGCGCGAGCGACTGTCCTCTACGCGATGCTATATCATTGAGTTCGGAAATATTCTTTACAAGCTCCTCGCTTATTTGAGAAGTCTTTAAAAAGCGTTGCTGCATCGCCCTTGAATCCGAGGGAATACCATTCAAATATCTATTAGTCAATATTCCCTGGGCAAGAGGAGAAAAAGCTATAAATCCGCATCCCCTCTCCCTTACACATTCAAGTGTGCCATCAGCTTCAACCCTTCTATCTATCAAATTTAGTCGGTCTTGAAAGATCAAACATGGGGTGTCATGGTCACTTAAATATTTAAAAGCATATTTAGTCGCATCCACTGGCCAACGGGATATACCCACATAGAGAGATTTCCCTCTTCTGACAATATCTACAAGTGCCTGCAGTGTCTCTTCAAGCGGAGTCTCCGGATCATAACGATGGCTGTAGAAGACATCAAAATAATCTAATTTTGTGCGACTGAGGCTCTGGTCGATTGAAGCCATTAGATATTTTCTCGATCCCCAATTTCCGTATGGTCCGGGCCACATATCATATCCCGCTTTTGAAGCTACAAACATTTCATCCCGATAAGGCCGGAAAGACTTTTCAAATATATATCCGAAAGTCTCTTCTGCAGTGCCATAACCGGGTCCGTAATTATTCGCAAGATCAAATGAAGTGATTCCCCGGTCAAATGCATGACGCATTATATCCTTGCTTCTTTCAAGAGGAGCTGTTTCTCCGAAATTATGCCAAAATCCAAGAGAGAGCTCAGGAAGAAGGATGCCACTTTTCCCACTTCTGCGATATTCCATGCCACTATCATATCGATTGGTAGCAGCTTTATAAATATCTTCTATCATATCTGTTTTAATAATTCTTTTGTTTTATATTGCAAATTTAGCAAAAAATTTCTTTAATTCAATTTTTTTTTGTAATTTTGCAAGACAAACCCTTCTCAAATTTTAATTGAATGTCAATCATTCTAATTTTGAAGGAGGCTTTCACAGGTAAATTTCAATAATGCTGATCTAAAGTCTGCATTTTTCAGGTTTTATACAGGTAAGGTCGGATAGACGAAAAGGTAATGTTAAAGAAAAGTACACTTGAACATATCATTAGCAATGACATGTCAGAGATGTGGAACGCTCTTCTGCCAGAGGAAAAGCGAATAGTCACTGACAATTTCATCATATCCACATTCAAGAAAAATCAAGTGATTTATGCAGAGAATGAGGAGCCGGAATACCTTTGGTGTCTGCTCAAAGGAAAAGTGAAAATGTATAAAGCCGGTGTCGGCGACCGCGTGCAGATACTCCGTCTCTATAGTCCGGTCCAATATTTTGGTTACAGGGCCTATTTTGCCAAAGAACCTTACGTATCCTCTGTGGCTGCAGTAGAAGAATCGATTCTTGGAAGGGTTCCGATGCATATAGTAGAAAAACTCATCCGTGGCAACATCGACCTTGCAATGTTTTTCATACATGAACTTTCTCGCAATCTTGGTGGCTCCGATACAAAAATCGTCAATCTTACCCAAAAGCATATACGCGGCCGTCTTGCTGATGCCCTACTGCTTCTTAGAGACAATTATGGTCTTGAAGAAGATGGAGCGACTCTCAGAATTTTTATGAGCCGAGAGGATCTCGCAAGCCTCAGCAATATGACTACAGCCAATGCTATCCGAACTCTCGCTACATTTGTCAATGAAANGCTGATACTCGTAGATGGNCNTAAGATTAAGATCATNAACGAAGNGCAACTNNAACGCATATCCAAAAATNGATAGACAAAAGCCCGGTAATTACCGGGCTTTTCTATTATTCCAATAATTTTTTAAGACGTTTGCGATCGATTTTCCCATTGGATGTCCGCGGCAATTCTGACACACGGACCACATCCTTCGGAGATTTTACTCCCAAATCCAATATTTTCCTGTATTGGCGAAGCCTTACCCCAACTGCCTCCAGAAGTAGATCTTCTTCAATCTCCTCTGCCGGGACTTCCACCACAAGCACAAGCTTCTCACCCCATTTCTTATCCGGAACTGAAGAAATGCAATAATCAAAAGCTATAAATGGGCCTAATTTCCTCTCGAGCTCTTCAGGCATTATCTTAATACCTCCACTTATCACGCAATTGTCTGCGCGCCCAAGAATCCTAAATCTATTGGAATCTTCCACTACGGCTATGTCATTAGTCTTCAGCTTCGAGCCATCAGGCATTTTGATTATCAAGCAATCATTTTTGCCAAGCTCTACACTGATTCCCGGCAGTGTGGCAAATGGCTCTTCCTCCTCTGTCACTTTGCGGAGTGCAATATGCGAAGCAGTCTCTGTCATCCCATAACTTTCCCACGCATCATAATCGGAAAGAGCTATCCGCCTTCTCATCATCGGAGGAATGGCTGAGCCGCCAATCAATATATGCCTCAAGCCTTTCCATTTTTCTCCGCAATCAAGTATCCATTCCATCTGGGCAGGGACTACCGATAGTAAATCTATCACCTCTTCTTGGGATATCTCCTCAAGCGGACGTGAAGATGGAGTCTCCGATGTGAGCCTGCAGGCAGCTTCTTCTGCTCTCACAGTCATCATCATTGAGGCAATATACTTAAAATCAAGACAAGTATGAAGCCGGCTTGAACTGACGACATTGAAAAACTCATTAGTCCTTCTGGCACTTTGTCGCATAAACTCTTTTTTAAGGCGTATTTCCTTTGGTTTGCCCGTAGAGCCGGATGTATGACACACGACATAATCATTGTCATCTTGCCATATCTTTTCAAATTCACTTTGAGTCATAGTCAATATCTCCAGTCAAGTGATTCATATATGTTATCGGCGATCTTCTTAGTGGGATCATAGCGCAATTGATCGGCCTCANGAATCAATGNACTCTCAAAATTATTGGTAAAGAGTGCTCCCNTCCNAAGGCCTTGAGGAATTGTGGTGTTGAGAGTGGCTGTCCATTGGGCTAATGCATTCAGACCGACATTCGATTCCAGAGCTGATGTGACCCACCAGCCAATTCCTCTTTCTTCTGACAACCTTATCCACTCCTCAGCACCCGAAAAGCCTCCGCAAAGAGAAGGCTTTAGAATGACGTATGTAGGTTTTACAATGTCAAGAAGCTGCTCCTTATTCTCTTTTCCATACACTCCTATCAGCGACTCATCAAGAGCTATCTTCAATGGAGACACCTGGCATAGAAATGCCATTAGTTCAGGCATTCCTGCCGGGATTGGTTGCTCTATGCTATGCACGCCTAAATCGGCAAGACGTTTAAGTCGCGGAAGAGCATTTTCCATCGTGAATCCGCCATTGGCATCTACCCTAATCTGAAGAGTGGAATCTGAATATTTTTTTCTTATATATTCTATCATTTCCACTTCCTTTTTCCAGTCGATTGCCCCAATTTTAAGCTTTATGCAATGAAACCCTTTCGCTACCTTATCATCTATCCTTTCTACCATCTCATCGAAATTCCCCATCCATACAAGCCCATTGATTTCTATACTTGTATCTCCCTTTGTGAAATTAGAAGGGAAATATACGTGATGGCATCCCCCTGCAAAGTCGCGGAAAGCCTGCTCCAGACCAAATATTATGCTGCTATAGCCAGTGAGGTCGGTCTCTTTGCCGAGTGCCATATTGGCAAGGAGCTCAATAAGTTTATAGCCATAATTTCCATCTGCTTCTGGAGAAAGTCCAGGAAAGACTGAGCATTCTCCTATTCCAAACTTAGAAGGGTCATTCTCATCATATACTTTTATGAAGAATGTAGGTTTCTCTGTCAAGACCCCTCGGCTTGTGCCTGCTGGAAATTTGAAATTTAGGATATATGGTGCGTATGCGAGTCTCATGGGAACATTGGATATTGGTCGAAGTCTGGATCTCGCTTCTCAAGGAATGCATTCTTCCCTTCTTGAGCCTCATCCATCATATAATACATAAGAGTTGCATCTCCGGCAAATTCCATCATTCCCCGCTGTCCATCGAGTTCAGCATTCAAGGCGCGCTTGATCATTCTTATGGCGAATGGAGAACGCTTCATTATTGTGCGGCACCATTCTACTGTGGTCTCCTCAAGCTTTTCAAATGGAACCACGCAATTCACCATTCCCATTTCCAGAGCTTCCTGAGCAGTATATTGCTTGCAGAGAAACCAAATCTCGCGAGCTTTCTTCTGCCCAACACAACGTGCAAGATAAGAACTTCCGAAGCCGGCATCAAAACTTCCCACTTTAGGGCCGGTCTGACCAAAACGGGCATTCTCCGATGCTATAGATAGATCGCAAAGCACCTGAAGAACATTGCCACCTCCTATTGAGTATCCATTCACCATTGCTATCACTGGCTTAGGGATGCTTCTTATGGCATGATGCATCTCGAGGACATTAAGACGAGGAGTGCCATCTTCGTCTACATATCCGCCTACACCCTTTACATTCTGATCTCCTCCAGAGCAGAATGCCTTGTCGCCAGCTCCGGTGAGCACAACTACCCTGATATCACTGCGTTCGCGGCATATACGCATTGCATCGAGCATCTCGAAATTAGTCTTAGGTCGGAATGCATTGTAGACCTTTGGCCTATTGATAGTAATCTTAGCAATCCCCTCGAATTCATCAAAGAGGATATCTTCATATTCTTTAATAGTCTTCCAATCAAACATATCTTTATTATTTTTAAGTCATATTCATCTAAAATACTCCACAACCCCAAAACCTCACGACTTCCTAAAATACCCAGCCAATATCTCAGCACTTTCTTGAGGTGGAGTCACCACTACAAGCATACGAGGCATATCAGATTCCAAGGAAAGCCACTCTATCCCCTCCGTCAGCTCTGACATATCATTTGCTTCCATGACTTCTATCCCATTTCCAGAAGCAATCGACATAATATCAGGTAGATTATTTACGCAGAAATATTTTTCTCGTGTCTCTTCAGGGATAGATGAAGTAGATTTTATAAATCTGAATATTCCACCTCCGGAATTATCCATAACCACCATTCTCATATCGAATGGGACATTTCCTAAGGCAGAAGCTCCTGAATCATAGAGCCAAGATATGTCTCCCGAAAGCAATGTTGTTTTCCCTCGGTAAGCCCATGCTGCGCCCACAGCAGTCGACGTGCTTCCATCAATTCCCGATACTCCCCGATTGCAATATTCAGCATGACAGGAATGAGGCAGAATTTGTGAATATCTCACAACGGTGCCATTGGATACAAACAAATTGTCGAAAGGCAAATTTTTAAATATACAATCCAATGCCCTTAGGTCGCTCCATGGCGATTTCTGAATATACTCGTCGGCCAATTTGGCAGATTTATTTCGTAGCTCTTTCCAACGAAAGGAGTAGTCGGAAGCAATCTTTACTTTCGTTTTTCTTACCGCTCCACTAAGCTGCCGAAAGAAAGAGGCCGGAGCAACTTCTATTTTTTGAGTCAGAGACTTGAAGCAATCGCAAAAATAATTGGAATGCCCTATGCTCCAATGAAGCTGAGGAGGATAATCACGTAAATATTGCTTGAGCATTCTCGACACCAATGCTCCTCCAATAGATATTACAATATCAGGACGCATAGCTTCTTTCATATCGTCATTCATGTCGCATAGAACTGCGTCTATCATTGTCGACATTGGCTGCGGATCATGTAAGTTGGCAATAGTTTCAGCCATTACCACCACATTAGGAAGAGAAGCAAACGTTCTGACTGCCTTATCGAGTAAATGGTCGGGAACAGCAAAACCCGCTACGAGCATTATTTTTGAATCAGCCACCTCAAGTGCCAACTTTTTGAGTGTCTCAGCAGATATTGATTCTGATGTAGATATCAGTTCCACTCTCCTTTGGGGAGAAGAGGGGGACTCCGTCAATTCTCCTAATGGCTCTGACAATTGCACATTAATATGCACAGGTCCGGGTTTTCCCTCCATAGATTTAATCAGGGCTTCATTGATTGTTCTATTGACTGTCCATTTCACATCTTCAGTATACTCTCTCAGTGATCCTTCCGGAATGGCCCTCACATCATAGCTTCCTTTCACGAAATGACTCAACACCCCGAATTGGCGTATAGTCTGGGAGTCTTCCTGATCGATCCATTCCCTGGGACGATCGGCTGAGATCACAATCAAAGGGATTCCTGAATAATATGCTTCGGCCACTGCTGGAGCATAATCAAGCACAGCTGTGCCAGAAGTGCAAAAAAGCGCTACCGGTTTCTTCTCAATCAGAGAACATCCACAAGCCTGAAAAGCTGCGCTGCGCTCATCGATGACTATGTGTTTCTCTATCTCCTCACACTCGTCAAGGGCAAGCAATAGCGGCGCATTTCTGGATCCAGGACTGCAATATGCCGTTGCCACTCCATGGGAATGAAGAAGCGATATGATCTGGCGGCAATATTCATTGGAAGTATACATCATATTGATGATATGCAATAGGGAGAGACGCTATCCGCCACTCCCTATCAAGCTATTAATTCATTCTCAAATATATTCAAATAGCGGATCTTACTATGCCTCTGTTGGAATTTTCCACAAAGCCCACTATCTCATCCCTATACTTAGATGGAGCACATACCTCCTTAATCATCTTTATGGCATTGGTGACATTAAGGTCGCTCAGATATAAGATCCTATAGATTTCCTGTATCTGCTGAATCTCTTCAGGCTTGAAGCCTCTGCGTTGAAGTCCTATGGAGTTTAACCCAACGTATGAGATTGGCTCACGTGCGGCTTTAATAAATGGTGGAATGTCTTTATTGACTAGCGCACCTCCTTGAAGCATTACATTGCGCCCTATATGACAGAATTGATGTATCAGACTTCCTCCACCTATCACTGCGTAATCATCTACTATCACTTCGCCTGCCATCTGAGCAGCATTCGAAATGACTATATGATTGCCGATCACACAGTCATGGGCTATGTGGGAATATGCCATGATCAAACAATTCTTCCCTACCACTGTCTTTCCTTTAGAAGCCGTGCCGCGATGCACTGTGACGCACTCTCTGAGCACTGTCCCGTCTCCAACATATGCGTATGTCTCTTCTCCTCTGAACTTCAGATCTTGGGGCACTGCGGCAACTGTCACTCCAGGGAATATCTTTACTCCGTCGCCTATTCTTGCTCCAGGATAGATGTTGACATTGCAGTCGATTTCGCAGTTATCGCCTATCACTACATCTTCATGAATGGTAGTGAAATTGCCAATCTTAACATTATTTCCGATTTTTGCATCGGGATGTATGCAATTCATCTGTGCCATGTCGTTACTTATTCTTGATGATTTGTGCCATGAATTCTGCTTCACATACAATCTTCTCTCCAACAAAGGCATAACCCTTCACCACAGCACATCCACGGCGGATTTCTGTGGCCAAAGAAACATTGAGAATCAATGTATTGCCTGGCACTACCTTCTGGCGGAATTTTACATTATCTATCTTGAGGAAATATGTAGAATATTTCTCTGGCTCCTCAAGGAAGTTGAGCACAAGCACTCCGGCTGCCTGAGCCATAGCCTCGACTTGCAAGCACNCCNGGCATNACNGGCTCTTCCGGGAAATGCCCCTGGAAAAATGGCTCATTTACTGTCACATTCTTAATAGCGACACAATGCTTTCGGTCTATTTCAATAATTTTATCGATCAACAAGAATGGATAGCGATGAGGAAGAAGCTTCTTAATTCCGTTGACATCGATCAGAGGAGCCACATTAGGGTTATAAACCGGGCTCTGGATTTCTGTATGCTTCACCTCCTTGCGTAGCAATCTCGCAAACTTGTTATTGACTGTATGTCCGGGACGTATTGCCACCACCCTTCCTTTCAACGGACGCCCTATAAGTGCAATGTCGCCTATTACATCCATTAGTTTATGGCGTGCCGGCTCATTATCCCATTTAAGGGGTTTGGGATTGATATAGCCCAGTTTGTCTACTGTCATGTGATCTACTTTCACAGCATCGCAAATTTCATTTATCTTTTCTTGCGATACAGGCTGGTCGTAGATGACAATACTATTTTGCAAATCTCCACCCTTGATAAGACCATGCTGGAGGAGGGCTTCAATTTCACGCACAAACACAAAAGTGCGTGCACTTCCTACTTCCTGTCGGAAATCGGCGAGATCATCGAGCACTGCAAACTGATTGGGAAGGATCTGTGAGTTGTATTCCACCATCACCTCTACGCTGAAGCCTTCGTCGGGATAGAAAGTGATAGTGGCTCCATTATCATCCTTATATTGGATTTTCTCCTTAATAATATAATAGTCCTTGTCTGCATTCAACTCCTCAAGGCCCACTTCCTCAATTTTTTCAGTGTATTCTGTGGCGCTGCCATCGAGAATTGGAAGTTCAGGACCNTCNACTTCTATCAGACAATTATCCACTCCGTATGCATACANAGCNGCCATCGCATGCTCTATTGTGCTTACNCGGGCGTCACCCTTGCCTATNACNGTGCCTCTTGTAGTGTCTACNACATTNTCNGCAAGAGCATCNATCACTGGTTGACCTTCCAGATCTACTCTTTTAAATTTCACTCCGAAGTTAGCAGGAGCTGGATTGAATACAGCTATAAGTTGCTTGCCTGAATGCAAACCCTTTCCTTCTACCTTAAAAGGAGCTTTTAAAGTCAGTTGGTTCATATATATTTTATTTTTTTTCTAATGTATATACGCAAAACTGAACCGCTTATTGTTTTTTGCGGTTCAGTTCATCAAAAAGTTCCTTGAGTCTGTCGATATAGACTACATTTCTTGCAAATTTAC
>WFLX010312511.1_pt1 | contig 10937 bp, 12 predicted proteins | sample 4967041 | NCBI WGS metagenome assembly WFLX01 (sample SAMN12857096, study PRJNA449069) | gut metagenome | isolation source: stool from male and female vole | host: Microtus ochrogaster | place: USA:Florida | collected 2017
TCATACTGTCCTCGTTCTTCTCCTTTTGTTGTCAGCATTTCCTTCACCTTCCCTTTCTTTCTATTATATCACAGATAGGCGAAAAAGCCAAGCTCTTGCTTGACTTTTTCGACAGACTGAGCAGACAGATTTTACTCTGTCTGCATTTTATTATGCCATAAGCTTTACCATAACAGCCTTCTGAGCGTGGAGACGGTTTTCAGCCTCCTCAAAAATTTCTTTTGCGTGAGCCTCAAATACCTTTTCGGTAATTTCTTCCTCACGGTGTGCAGGGAGACAGTGAAGAACCATAGCGTCCTTATGAGCGACTGCCATAAGTTCGTCATTAATCTGATAGCCTGCAAACGCCTTTTTACGCATTTCAGCTTCACCCTCCTGACCCATAGATGCCCATACATCAGTAATAAGAACATCTGCATTTTCGGCAGCTTTGAGAGGTGAATCCGTAATTTCGAAATTGTCGTATTTTTCTGCAAATTCAAGTATCTCACTCGGCGGACGGTATCCCTCCGGACAAGCAACCGAAACTGCCATACCCACTTTAAGACAACCGACAATAAGGGAGTTTGCCATATTGTTGCCGTCACCGATAAAGCACATTTTCAGACCGTCAAAACTTCCCTTGAACTCACGTATAGTCATGAGGTCAGCAAGAACCTGACAAGGATGACAGAAATCAGTAAGACCGTTTATTATCGGAATACTGCCGTATTCTGCGAGGTCTTCAACTTCTTTCTGTTCAAAAGTACGAATCATAATTCCGTCGAGATAACGGGACAGAACTCTTGCGGTGTCCTGAACAGGTTCACCTCTGCCAATCTGCAAATCGTGCGACGAGAGGAAAAGCGGATAACCGCCGAGCTGATACATACCTGTTTCAAAAGAAACTCTTGTCCTTGTGGAAGCTTTCTGGAAAATCATTCCGAGAGTCTTGCCCTTAAGATGTGGGTGCGGAATGCCGTGCTTAAGTTCATATTTAAGCTGGTCGGCAAGATTGAGTATATCAATAATTTCGTCTGTACTCAAATCGAGCATTTTAAGTAAGTGTTTCATAGTAGACCATTCCTTTCATTATTACTTCTGCTTGTTCATAACGCCGAAAGCCCTGTCAATAATTACAGCAAAAAGCGGTATATAATCATCAAAAATCTTATCATCAACAGTTATATCATACTGTAAGTCGCCTGATACAGAAGAACGTGTGCTTATCGAACCCTTTTTATCGTTACCGCTTAAAATAGTAAATTCACGTCTGTCCTTGCTGGCAAGCGTAAACGACATATTTTTTCCTTCGCATGTAAGAGTAGGGTCAAGAAACAGGGATTTGCAGGATATTGTCATAAACGTTGCATCATTGAGGACAATGATGAATGACGGTTTTCTCTCCTCGCCGGTCTGCAATAAGGTATAGAGGTTATAATTGCTTGAATCAAGAAGCACATATTTTGAACTGAATCCTTTTTTCTTTACAGTATAAAGAAGTCTTGATTTTTTATCCTCAACAATATATTTGTTTCCTTTTGTAAGTACTACTAAATCCATCAATCATTCCTCCAGTATATCCATCAAAATTTTGATTCCGTCTCCGAGTTCGTCAATTGATATAGTAAGAGGAGGCAGAAGTCTTACTTTATCTTTGGCAGTAAGTACAAGCAGTCCTCTGTCGAGGGCTTTTTTAGCAACTTCCGAAGCAATTTTTGTTTTAAGTTTAATGCCAATCATCAGACCAAGTCCGCTTACTGATTCAACTTCACTGCATTTTCCGAGTTCTTTCCTTATAAACTCAGCTTTCACATTTATTTCATCAAGAAATCCCTCGCTGTTCAGTCTGTCAAGAACTGCAAGACCACCTGCACAGGCAATCGGATTTCCGCCGAAAGTAGAGCCGTGAGTTCCTGCCGACAGTACGCCACTGCATTTTTCGGTAGTGAGACACGCACCCATAGGCAGACCGCCGGCAATACCTTTAGCCATAGTGGTTATATCAGCTTTTTTTCCGAAATGTTCACCGGCAAGAAACTTTCCTGTTCTTCCTGCACCTGTCTGAACTTCGTCAGCGATAACAAGTATGTCTTTTTCGGCACAGAGTTCATAAACCGAGTTAACAAAATCTTGACTAAGAGCATTTACACCGCCCTCGCCCTGAACGTATTCAAGCATAACGGCACACACAGTGTCATCAAGCTTTGATTTCAGGTCATCAATATCATTGGCAGTAACGTTTATAAATCCCTCAAGAAACGGGAAAAAATAATTATGGAAAACGTCCTGTCCCGTTGCGGAAAGAGTGGCAATGGTTCTTCCGTGGAAAGAATTAACGAGAGTTATAATATTATGGCGATTTTTTCCGTACTTGTCAAAGCTGTATTTTCTTGCAATCTTGATTGCACATTCATTTGCTTCCGCACCGCTGTTACAGAAAAATACGGAATCATATCCAGATGTCTCACAAAGTTTTCCGGCAAATTCAGCCTGAACGCCTGTATAGTAATAGTTTGAACTGTGCTGAAGTGTTCTTACCTGCGTACATACCGCATCAGCCCATTTTTCATCACAATAACCAAGGGAATTTGTACCTATACCACTTCCGAAATCTATATATATCTTTCCGTCCTCGTCTGTACAGCGTCTGCCCTCTCCCTTCTGCATAACAAGAGGATAACGTCCGTAAGAGTGCATAACGTGTTTATCAAATTTTTCCATTGTGTTCATAACAAAAAGTTTCTCCTTAACTGCCGTTAATAAATTACGGCAAATTCACAGTTATCCATATAATTATAACTCTCTTTGCAATATAAAATCAATATCAGGAACAAGCAAATAAGTAAATTTTCTGTTTATGTGTTATAATTTTATACAAATTGTGTGCCGATACCCTCATTTGAAAGTATCTCTATAAGTATCGAATGCGGAACTCTGCCGTCGATGATAACGGTCTTGTTTACGCCACGTCTTACCGCCTCAACACAGCAGTCAATTTTAGGAATCATACCGCCTGAAATAATGCCCTGCATTTTCAGGAACGGAACTTCACTGACATTTACTTCCGGAATAAGAGTAGAAGGGTCGTCCTTGTCTCTGAGGAGTCCTGCGATATCAGTCATAAGAATTAAATTCTCCGCACCGAGTTCAGCGGCAATTCTTGCGGCTGCGGTATCAGCGTTTATGTTGTATGTGTTCCCCTGCTCATCTGTTGCAACCGTTGCGATTACGGGAATATTACCGTTTGCAAGAGCGTCAAGAATAGGTTTTGTGTTTACTTCTGTAACCTTGCCTACCCAGCCTAAATCCTGACCGTCGTCGGTTGTCTGTTTTTCAGCCTTAATCATACCGCCGTCAATTCCGCAAAGACCTACGGCACTGCCCTTGTGCTGTGCAAGAAGCTGTACAAGTTCCTTGTTTACCTTTCCGGCAAGAACCATTTTTACTACATTTACGGTATCGTCGTCAGTATAACGCAGACCGTTCACAAAACGGCTTTCTATACCGAGTTTGCCGAGTATATCGTTAATTTCAGGACCACCGCCGTGTACGAGTACGACTTTAACGCCTACGAGTGAAAGCAGTACGATGTCCGTCATTACTGCGTCTTTGAGTTCCTTGTTAGTCATGGCGTTACCGCCGTACTTGATAACAAGAATTTTGTTGTTGTACTTCTGAATATATGGAAGTGCATTTATAAGTATCTGTGACTTATCACTGTTTGAAATCTTTTCCATTTGTCTTTCCTCCGCTTAAGAACGGTAATCTCCGTTTATTTTTACATAGTCGTAAGTAAGGTCGCAACCCCATGCAACAGCCTTTCCTGCACCGTCATCGATTGAGATATTGATAATAATTTCTTCTTCACCGAGAATTTCCTTAGCCNTTTCTTCNGAAAATTCCACGCCTGCACCGTTTTTGCAAACATCAATAACGCCGTTTGACGAACCTATTGAAACATCAACCTTATTTATATCAAAATCAGCGTCAGCATAGCCAACTGCACAGAGTATTCTTCCCCAGTTAGCGTCCTCACCGAACATTGCAGCCTTGAAAAGACTTGATGTTATAACAGATTTTGCGACAATTTCGGCAGTCTTTTCGGTATCAGCGCCGGAACATACACACTCAATAAGTTTTGTCGCACCCTCACCGTCACGAGCCATTTTTCTTGCAAGGTTCATCATTACTGCATAAAGAGCGTTGATGAACTTTTCAAAATCTTCGTTTTCCTTTGTTACGGGAACGTTTTCAGCAGTACCGTTTGCAAGTACACAAACCATATCGTTAGTGGAAGTATCGCCGTCAACACTTACACGGTTAAGGGTTACTTTTACAACTTCGCTCAATGCACGCTGTAAGAGTTCCGCAGAAATATCGACATCAGTTGTAATGAATGTAAGAGTTGTAGCCATATTAGGGTGAATCATTCCGCTACCCTTTAACATACCGCCCATTGTGCAGGTTTTTCCACCGAGTTCAAACTTTACAGCAACTTCTTTTACCTGTGTATCGGTAGTCATGATAGCTTCAACAGCTCTTGAATTTCCGTCATAAGTAAGACCCTCCGCAAGTTCTTTCATGCCGTCTGCGATAGGTTCAATGGGAAGAATCTGACCGATAACACCGGTCGAGGCAACTATAACATCATTTTCGTCAATACCTGTTTCAGCAGAAACAAGACTGCACATTTTTTCAGCCTTTTCAACGCCGTCCGCATTGCACGTATTTGCATTTACCGAATTTACAATAACTGCCTTTGCAGTACCGTTTTTAATGTGTTCTTTAGTTACGAGGATAGGTGCACCCTTTACCTTGTTTGTGGTGTAAACCGCTGCCGCTGTACATTCCTTGTCGGCAACGATAAGTGCAAGGTCATTTTTCTTTTTTGCAGACGGAAGTGCATTATTTGCAACGGCTGAATTTTCATCTGTGCTGGTGAGAGGATTGTGAGCAAGTCCGCAATGTATACCATTTGCCTTAAAACCCTTTGCGGCACATACTCCGCCGTCAACAAAAGTTACTCCCTTAACTTCTTTCAAATTCATTCTTTACATCTCCTTATTATCAAATCTTACATTAATCTGAGGGTCATAAAGCGGACAATCAAATTCAAGCATAATATCAATTATCTTATTGAGACTGCTATAATCCAGGTTTTCCGAACATTCAAAAATTACAGCATTTTCATAAACTTCAACCGTAAACGAACCTTTTTCCGATTCAAAATTATATTCGTCAAGCCACCAGTCCAAAAAAATTCTGCTTAAACGTTTCAAAATTCCGTCCGTGTCAAGATTTTCCAGTCCTGAAATTTTCTCACCATTGCATAACTTCATATAAATTTCCCGACTGTCCATATGAAATCCGTCTGTATTTTTCCAGAATACTAATTGTCTGCCCATATCAGACTACTCCTTTAACTTTTTTCAATTCCATAATCCTCTATTTTGTCAAGTATCTATACGCACCAATTCACAAAGAGCTTTATTCCGATAGGCAATATCGTTTCTTAAANTAAANCCCTGATTNTNCNAGAAANCNTTTCCAACTTCATTGTATTTGAAAACAAGCAGTGCAACTTTGCTTATTCCCTCGTTTTTCAAAGCAGAAAGACAGGTATTCACAAGTTTTGTTCCGATTCCGCATCGTCTGTATTTTTCAGCAACGGACATATGGTATATATAACCTCTGCGACCGTCATTTCCGCTGATAATTACGCCTGCAATTTCACCGTTTTGTTCTGCGACAAAACAAGTTGACGGATTGCGTTCAAGAAAACGTTTTATTCCATCATGAGAGTCATCAACATTATTGAAACCCATGTTTCTGCAAGACATCCAAAGAGCATAAACGTTGTCATAATCTGAAATATTCATTGTGCGTATATTCATTGTTAATCCCTCCGTCTGAAACTTATACAAGACCTGTGGTTTCGTCAATTCCCATCATAATATTAAGACACTGTACTGCCGCACCGCTTGCACCTTTACCAAGATTATCAAGACGTGAACACAGTAAAATCTGTTCGTCGTTTCCGAAAACAAACAACTGCATTTTGTTAAATCCGCTGAGTGTGTTGGAAGCAAGGAAAAACGCTTTTTGTTCCTCTGCTGACATAAGCGGCATGACTTCAACAAGCTTTGCATTTTCGTAATGCTTTGAGTACATTTCATGAATCTTTTCGGCAGTGACATTTTTATCAAGCTGTCTTGTCTGAATCGGAACACTTACAACCATACCGCTATAATAATCGCATATTATGGGGTTGAACATTGGTTTATACTTAAGTCCTGAAATCGCCTGCATTTCGGGTAAATGCTTATGTTCCTGAGAAAGTGCATACTGACGGGGACTATTATATTCATATGGTTTTTCGTCACTCTCATAAACGGCAATTGCTTTTTTTCCCGCACCGCTGTAACCTGATGTTGCATATGCAAACACCGGAAAATCGTCCGGAATAATTCCGTTGTTCACAAGCGGATATACTATTGATGCAAAACCGCTTGCATAGCAACCCGGAACCGCTACTCTGTTAGAACTTTTAATTTTATCTCTGTGAGACTGTGAAAGTTCCGGAAAACCGTAAGCCCACGCCGGATTAGTACGGTGAGCAGTTGAAGCGTCAATTATTCTTACATGGTCGTTGTCCACAAAAGAAACTGCTTCCCTTGACGCAGCGTCCGGCAGACAGAGAAAAGTATAATCCGACATATTTATGAATTTTGCCCTTTCTGCTGAATCCTTACGCTTTTCCTCGCTTATACGGAGAATTTCGACATCATTCCTGTTCTCGAAACGCTCCAGTATTTTAAGTCCGGTAGTACCCTCCTGACCGTCTATATATATTTTTACAGACATATTTGTTTCCTCCGAATTATTTATTTTTACGTTTGTTTTTTTTGCGTTCATACTTTGCACGCTTAGGGTCTTCAAGGTCTGATTCGTCCTCAATAAGAGAATGCCATACACTTATTCCGAGTGTAACAACCACAACAAANACAANCCAGAAAATATGTGCTTTCGGAACGACCGCNATCCACAGACCCATTANAAGCTCACCGACAATCCNTATNACGNCCNTGAGTATNGAAAGACCCATTATAAAAATTACATCTTTTTTCTTCATAAAATTCAAATATCAAGCGATTTTTTTGCAATAGCAATCTGTTCACTTACTGCGTTGGGAGACGGTCCACCCTCTGATTTTCTTTCACGGACACACGTTTCAAGATTTATAGCTTCGTAAACGTCATTATCAAAGAGTTCAGTCATAGCCCTGTAGTCGTCGAGCGGAAGTGTTTCAAGAGTTAGACCCTTTTCAATACACTGTGCAACAAGAGTACCTGTAATCTTGTATGCGTCACGGAACGGCATACCCTTTTTAACAAGATAGTCCGCACAGTCTGTAGCGTTTATGAAACCTCTTGCAGCGGCGTTACGCATATTTTCCTTTAATACTTTCATAGTCGAAATCATGGGAATGAAAGTTTTCACACAAAGTTTTACATTGTCAACTGCATCAAAAATAGCTTCTTTGTCCTCCTGCATATCCTTATTATATGCAAGCGGAAGACCTTTCAGCATGGAAAGAAGTGTTATAAGGTCGCCGTTGACACGTCCTGTCTTGCCTCTGATAAGTTCAGTAATATCAGGGTTTTTCTTCTGAGGCATGATTGACGAACCTGTAGCAAAAGCGTCGTCAAGTTCAATGAACTTGAACTCCCACGAACACCACATTATTATTTCCTCGGAAAAACGTGAAAGATGTGTCATAATAAGAGACAACGCACAGTTAAGCTCAACACAGAAGTCACGGTCTGAAACGCCGTCAAGACTGTTTGCCATAGGTGCGGTAAATCCAAGAAGTTCAGCAGTCTGTTTTCTGTTGGTACGGTAAGTAGTACCGGCTAAAGCACCACTTCCGAGCGGACAGTAATTCATTCTCTTTGAAACGTCCTGAAGTCTTTCGAGGTCACGCAGGAACATGAAAACATACGCCATTAAATGATGTGAGAAAGTTATCGGCTGTGCTCTCTGTAAGTGGGTATATCCGGACATTATTGTTTCTGTATGCTGTTCAGCCATATTTACGAGAGTTACAGCAAGTTTTTTTACAAGGTCATATATCTCTTGAATTTCGTCACGTAAATAAAGTCTTATGTCAACGGCTACCTGGTCATTTCTTGAACGTGAGGTATGAAGTCTTTTTCCGACATCACCGAGACGCTTTGTAAGTTCTGCCTCAATAAACATATGAATATCTTCGGCGTTCGGGTCAAGCTCCAGTTTACCAGAGTCAATATCCGACAAAATACCCTTTAATCCGTCGATAATCTGCAAACTGTCCTCTTTTGTGATAATACCGCAGTCGCCGAGCATTGTGGCGTGTGCAATACTTCCCTGTATATCATGACGGTACATACGACCGTCAAAGGCTATCGACGAATTGAAAGCGTTTACAGTGTCATCAATTTTTTTGGAAAATCTTCCTGCCCACATCATATCAGCCATAATTTTAAATCTCCTTTATAATTTCATTAAATATCAGTCAGACATACATTCTTTATGATTGTCAGTATAACCGGCATTGTTTGCTTCTTCAATTGACGAAAAATAAACCCTGTTTCGCTCATAAGGCAGACTGTCGCAGTAAATACTGTGAAGTTTCTTACTTTTTTTATTGGCAATATAATTTTTTTCAGGTTTAGCAGTTTCGGAAACATATTCAGTTTCAGTTGTAGTAGTTTCAATTGTAGTAGTTTCGGTTGTAGTAGTTTCGGTTGTAGTAGTTTCAGGTATGTATTCTGTTTCAGTTGCATCAGCTTCAGATGTGTATAAAATTTCAGCTGAATTACTTTCGGTAACAGATTTTTTTGAAGAATCACCACCATTACAGCCCGTAAGTATCATCATACCGGCTATTACAAAAAAAGTTATAGTTTTCTTTATATTAATTTTCATATTCAATACCCTCCTTTACCAGACTTTGATTCATCATGCTTTTAAATTACAACAGGCAGGAGTTACCCTGCCCGTGCAAATTTATTATATCAACTTGAAAAATTACTTGTTGTTACGTTTCTGGTCGAGCTTAGCCTTAACGTGAATCGGGAGACCAAAGAGATTGATAAAGCCTGTAGCATCAGCCTGATTGTAAACTTCGTCAGCGTCGAAAGTAGCAACTTCCTCATCATAGAGGGTATACGGAGAAGTAACACCTGCATTGATGATATTGCCCTTGTAAAGCTTGAGTTTAACATCACCTGTAACTGTTTTCTGAGTTTCAGTAACGAAAGCACTCATAGCTTCACGGAGAGGTGTGAACCACTGACCGTTGTAAACGATATCAGCGAACTTGATTCCGAGATACTGCTTAACTCTTGCTGTTTCCTTGTCGAGACAGATTGTTTCAAGAACTTCGTGAGCGTGGTAAAGGATAGCACCGCCGGGAGTTTCATAAACGCCTCTTGACTTCATACCAACAAGACGGTTTTCAACGAGGTCAGCGAGACCGATACCATTCTCACCGCCGAGTTTGTTAAGAGTTGTAACGATTTCAGTACCGTTCATTTCCTTGCCGTCGATAGCAGTCGGGATACCTTTTTCAAAGTGGATAGTAACATAAGTGGGCTTGTCGGGAGCGTCAATGGGAGATACACCGAGTTCAAGGAAACCTTCCTTTTCGTACTGCGGTTCATTTGCAGGGTCTTCGAGGTCAAGACCTTCGTGAGAAAGATGCCAGATATTCTTATCTTTAGAGTAGTTTGTTTCTCTGTTAATCTTAAGCGGAATGTCATGAGCTTCAGCATAGTCAATTTCTTCATCTCTTGACTTGATGTCCCATTCTCTCCACGGAGCAATAATAGCCATATCAGNAGCAAACGCCTTTANAGNGAGTTCANAACGAACCTGGTCGTTGCCCTTACCTGTACAGNCGTGACAAATAGCGTCTGCACCCTCTGCAANAGCGATTTCAGCAATTCTCTTTGCAATAATCGGACGTGCGAAAGAAGTACCAAGTAAATATCTGTTTTCATAAACTGCACCAGCCTGAACAGTCGGGAAAACATAATTCTGAATGAATTCTTCCTTTAAATCCTCGATATAGAGCTTTGAAGCACCTGTCTTTTTAGCCTTTTCTTCAAGACCATCAAGCTCTGTACCCTGACCAACGTCAGCAGAAACAGCAATAACTTCACAGTTATTGTAATTTTCCTTGAGCCACGGGATAATAATAGATGTATCAAGTCCGCCCGAATAAGCAAGAACTACTTTTTTAATTTCCTTAGCCATAATAAATTTTACCTCCTGAACTTAATCATGTAATAAGTATATTATACACTTATTACCGCCAATGTCAAGAGGGTTTGAATAAATATTCATTATTTTCCAAAATATTCATGTTTATCCGCATATTATTCACAATTTGATATAGATAATTTTTAGTGATATTTCTTTTANCAATAAGATATGGAAAATCTCACANTAAAACTGCTTCTGTTTTGTGCGTTTTTACGATTTNTAATAAATTATTATTATTTCTCTTGATATTTTCTGTTTTTATGTTATANTGATACTATGTATAAGTTCGCATTACAATCCCATAACTAATCTTTATTCATATGNGGATAAGTTTCTTNTATGCGAANAATCTAACTATACGGAGGTTCTTAAATGGAAGCTAATAAAGGAAGCAAAATCTCTATTCTTGGTGCAGGTAACGTAGGTGCTACCATTGCTTATACATTCGCAGTAAACGGCACTTGCTCAGACGTTGTTCTTGTTGATATCAACGAAGCTAAGGCAAAGGGTGAAGCTATGGATATCCGTCACGGTATCTCTCTCGCNCACAATATTGATATGAAAGAAGACAATTATGATGATATCGCCGGTTCTGATATCGTTGTTGGTACCTTCTGTATGGCAAGAAAACCCGGTCAGTCAAGAAT
>WFLX010262090.1_pt1 | contig 10935 bp, 10 predicted proteins | sample 4967041 | NCBI WGS metagenome assembly WFLX01 (sample SAMN12857096, study PRJNA449069) | gut metagenome | isolation source: stool from male and female vole | host: Microtus ochrogaster | place: USA:Florida | collected 2017
GGTACGAAACATTATTGGAAAGAAATTTTCTGGCCTGATGTTCCATTGTTCCTGAAATTCCCTATTCCGATAATGCAGTTTATCGAAATATTTGGAATCTTCACAAAACCGGCCGCATTGTGCGTGCGTCTCTTTGCCAACATGATGGGTGGCCACATGATAGTAATCACCCTTACATTGATTATCTTCATTTTCGCCATGTTCGGTGCGGCTGTGGCGGGTGCGTCGGCAGTGGTGTCGGTTCTTTTCTCGCTGTTTATGCTTGCGATAGACGTGCTCGTCAGCTTCATCCAGGCATACGTGTTTACACTTCTGGCAACTATTTTCATTTCGATGAGTGATGTAGATGATCATCATGAGCTTCATAAGGAGGCGGAAGTAATCGATGATGTAAAGGAGATAGGTTAAAGAAAAAAGAAATAATTAAAAATTACAATAACATCTAAAAACGCAAGAATTATGTTATCAATGATTTTGGCAGCAGTGGCTCCGCTCGCAGCAATCGGCGCAGCAATTGGAGCAGGTATCGCAGCAATCGGTGCAGGTATCGGTATCGGTAACATCGGCTCATCTGCAATGGAGTCAATCGCACGTCAGCCTGAGTCAGCGGGCGATATCCGTTCAAACATGATCGTTATAGCCGCTCTTATCGAGGGTGTGGCACTCTTCGCAGTGATTATTTGCGCACTCTGTCTCTTCCTTTAATTACGACACACCTCTTAATTTTATAAAGAATGGAATTATTCACGCCCGATTTCGGTCTGATATTCTGGATGTTCCTGGCCTTCATTATCCTTTTCGTGATACTCGCGAAATGGGGTTGGCCGGTTATACTCAAGAATATTGACGAGCGCGCCGATAAAATCGATAAAGGAGTTGAGTATGCCCAGGAGGCAAAGGCTCAGCTTGATTCTGCAAGAGCAGACGCTCAGAAATATATTGAGGAGGCACAGATTAAACAGGCTGAAATGTTGCGTGATGCTGCAAAGATGAAATCTCAGATCATAGAGGAGGCAAAAAACGAAGCAACCCGTGAGGCTCAGAAAGTAATGGATGCAGCCAAAGTGTCGATAGAACAATCACGCAAGGAAGCTGAACTTCAGTTCAGAAATGAGGTGAGCAAGTTTTCCCTTGAGATCGCTGAAAAGATGCTGCGTAATCAGCTCAGCGATGACAAGGCACAGACTGAGCTCGTGAACAAAATGTTGGACGAAATAGAGAAGAACTGATCTTATGGACAACGGTCTCATACCCCAAAGATATGCCAGGGCATTGTATAAATTTGCTCTTGAGCATGATAATACGGTAGAAGTGTATGATCTCGCTAAAACGGTGATAAGCTCATTTGAGTTGAATCCCGCATTGCAGAAGGCGATTGCCAATCCCAATGTAAAACCGTCTGACAAGGAGAAACTGCTTCTCGCCGCTGCCGGAAACGAGGCCGATGATGCTTACAAGCGTTTCATTAAGCTTGTCCTTGACCACAAACGCGAGGAGTTTTTCTGGAGAATGATGATAGCCTACCGTGATATTTATCGAAAAGAAAATAATATCGCTCAGGTATTGATCACTACGGCAGTTACACTTCCGGAAGAAGAAATGGTCAAGCTCCGCAAGCTTGTAAGCGATTCGTTCAAAGGAATGTCTCTTGAATTTTCGCAATCGGTTAATCCCGATCTTATCGGAGGGTTTGTCATCGATGTAGACTCTGTAAGGATGGATGCTTCGGTGAGCAATGAACTCGAACAACTACGTCAAACACTTTTAAGAAGCAAGTAAAGATGCTTAACCCAAGCGAAATATCTGATATACTTAAACAAGAACTTGACAACGTAAATTCACAGGTTAAGTTTGATGAGGTAGGCACGGTCCTCGAAGTCGGAGACGGTGTTGCCCATGTCTATGGCCTGGAAAATGTACGTAGTAATGAGCTTGTTGAGTTTGAGAACGGCGTAAAAGGAGTCGCTCTCAATCTTGAGGAGAGCAATGTGGGTGTTGTGCTTCTCAACAATGTTAATGAAGTGACTGAAAACATGTCGGTGCGTCGCACGGGTGAGATTGCTTCTATTCCGGTAGGAGAGGGTCTCTTGGGCCGCGTGATCAATATCCTCGGCGAACCTATCGACGGCAACGGTCCTATCGAAGGCGAGATGTTGCGTCTCCCGCTTGAACGAAAGGCTCCCGGTGTAATTTTCCGTCAGCCTGTGAATCAACCTTTGCAGACCGGTTTGAAAGCGGTAGACGCGATGATTCCTATTGGTAGAGGGCAGCGTGAGCTTATCATCGGTGACCGTCAGATAGGTAAGACTGCCATAGCCCTTGATACAATAATCAACCAGCGTCAGAATTATCTTGACGGTAAACCTGTTTATTGTATTTATGTGGCAATCGGCCAGAAAGGTTCTTCGGTAGCTTCCATAGTAAATACTCTCAAGAAGTATGGCGCTATGGATTACACCGTGGTAGTGGCTGCTACAGCTTCTGATTCTGCATCAATGCGCTATTACGCTCCTTTTGCAGGAGTAGCTATCGGTGAGTATTTCCGTGATACAGGTCGTGATGCGCTTATTGTCTATGATGACCTCTCCAAACAGGCTGTGGCTTATCGTGAGATTTCTCTGATCTTGAAGCGTCCTTCAGGACGTGAGGCATATCCGGGTGATATTTTCTACCTGCATTCACGTCTTCTTGAAAGAGCGGCAAAGATTATCGATAATCAGGAAGTGGCTGCTTCAATGAACGACCTTCCGGAGGTACTCAAACCCATTGTGAAGGGTGGAGGATCGCTAACCGCTCTCCCAATCATCGAGACTCAGGCCGGCGACGTATCTGCTTATATCCCTACCAACGTTATTTCAATTACCGACGGTCAGATCTTCCTTGAGACAAGTCTCTTCAACCAAGGTATCCGTCCGGCTATTAACGTAGGTATTTCGGTGTCTCGTGTGGGCGGTAACGCTCAGATCAAGGCTATGAAGAAAGTGGCCGGTACTCTTAAGATAGCTCAGGCACAGTTCCGCGAGTTGGAGGCGTTTACAAAATTTGGTGGTGATATCGACCCTGTTACTGCACGCGTGATAGACAGGGGTCGTAAGAATCAACAACTTTTGATTCAGCCCCAGTATCAGCCCTGGCCTGTTGAAAATGAGATCGCTGTGATTTATTGCGGCGTTAACGGTCTGTTGGAATCTGTACCAATTGATAAGGTACACGAATTTTCCGATCTTTTCCTCCAGCTTTTGAAAGCTAAATATCAGAAGGAGGTGCTCGACCAGCTTAAGGCCGGTATTCTCTCGGATGATGTACAGCAAAAACTCAGAGAGTGTGCGGCAGAAGTGTCAGCACGATATAAAACTAAAGAATAATGATATGTAGTGGTGTCACCCTGAATAATGGAGTGACACCACTGCAAATCACTTGAATTCCAGCTCGTTGTCGGACCAATCCGAATAAATGAGCACTAACCTAAACAACCGAATTACAGATGGCTACTCTAAAAGCCCTAAAGACACGTATAGGATCCGTGGCGTCAAGTGAGAAGATTACGGGCGCTATGAAGATGATCTCATCAGCCAAGGTTCATAAGAATGAGCAGGAACTGAAAAAACTCTTGCCCTTCAAAGACCAGGTAAAGTCAATCATGGGTCACTTGCTTGATACCGACATGGATTTCAATTCACCGCTCATAAATGAGAGGGAAGTGAAACGGGTTGGAGTAGTGGTCTATGGTACAGACGATGGCCTTTGCGGTGCCTACAACATCAATATTTTCAAACGCTTCCTTATTGAGAAGGATCGTCTGCACGAAAAATATGGTGAGGATATAGAAATTACTCTTCTTCCGGTTGGAAAGAAGGTTGCCAAGGCTTGTCTGAAGCTTAAGGAAAGAAACCTGCGCACAATAGTGACACCGGGTATCAATTCCAAAATGGACAGTAAGACTGTCAATGAATTTACACATAGTCTGCGAAATGACTTCCAGGGAGGCGTATTCGATCTTGTGGAGGTTATTTATATGAAGTTTATATCTATGGGTAAGCAGGTGCCCACAGTTGATCAGCTTTATCCTGTCAGCCGAGCTGCGATAGAAGATGAAGCATCAGGAAGTGAGGATAATAAACTATATATATTTGAGCCGGACGCCAACAGCATTTTCAATGAAGTGCTTCCGATGTTTGTGCTCTCTACAATGCAAGAAATCACTATAGAGAACAGAGCCTCCGAACAAGCTGCGCGTGTGATGGCCATGCAGGCTGCTAACGACAACGCCAAAAAGCTTCTGGAGAGCCTGCGCCTTGAATATAATAAACTGCGCCAGCAGGGTATCACTACTGAGCTTCTCGATATATTGGGTGGCCAGATAGGAAGATAACTTGTCGGAATTTCATGCAAACGAGAAAAATTTTTTCAATCAATGAGTAGTATAAAGGAATATTTTTCGGAAGTTGGCAAGGGTCTTAAAAGTCTTGTCACCGGAATGGCTGTGACGGGCAAAGAGTTTGTCACACCTAAAGTTACCGAGCAGTATCCGGAGAATCGGGCGACTTTGAATATCGCCGACCGTTTCAGGGCGGAGCTTACTCTCAAATATGATGCGCAGGGACATCATAAGTGTATTGCCTGCGGTATTTGTCAGATGAACTGTCCAAACGGAACGATTCAACTCACCACTAAAATGGTGGAACTTCCGGATGGTAAGAAGAAGAGGAAGCTCGACAAGTACATGTATGATCTGGGAAGCTGCACTTTCTGCATGTTGTGTGTCACTACTTGTCCGCAGGACGCTCTCGAGTTCACTAACGATTTTGAGCAGGCTACCTTTACCCGTGGAGCTTTGATCAAACAGCTTAACTATCGTCCTGAACCGAAAGATGATAGTCCTGCCCCGGCACCCAAACCTGCCATGGACCCTGAGAAGCTTGCGAAAATCAAGGCTGAGGCTTTAGCAAAAGCGGCCAAGATAAAGGCAGAAAAAGAGGCGGCTGCCAAAGCAGCGGCCGCGCAGACTCCCGCTGCTGCAGAAAGCAAGACGGAGTCAACAGAAAAACCGGCACAGGCTTCCGGCGTGGCCACTCAGGATGCGAAACCTGCTACCGAGAACACTAAAGAGGAAAATAAAGAAAACTAAATAATAATGGATTCTGTAGGAAATATAATCGTGTATTTCGTGGTTGCCATCGCTATTGTGGTATTTTCCATAAAGGCGGTGACTACGCGTAAGATATTACGCTCCGCGACCTACCTTCTTTTTGTGCTTCTTAGCACAGCAGTGATCTATTTCCAATTAGGCTACCAGTTCTTGGGCGCAGTGCAGATAGCTGTTTATGCAGGTGGTATCATGGTACTCTTCGTATTCGCTATTCTTCTTACCCATAAGCCTAATGATGCTACAGGCATTATCGATTCCCACAGAAGGGCAATCGGTGGTTGTGTGGCTGCGGCAGGGGGTGTGTTGCTCTTGCTGGCACTCTTCTTCATGCCTATCCTTCACGGGATGTCGCTCTCGGAGTGCATGGCTGCCGGTAATCAGATCACAATGCGTGAAATCGGTGAGGCATTTACCGGAAGCGATCGTTTCCAGTATCTCCTTCCGTTTGAGGCTGTCAGTGTGTTGTTGCTCGCATGTATAATCGGTGGCGTGACTATAGCCCGAAAAGAATAAGAAGATATGGACTTGAGTATGTTATGGTATCTTGTGCCCAGTGTCATTATGTTGATCTGCGGCGTCTACGGCTTCATAACCCGTAAAAATCTTATAGCCATCCTTATCTCATTAGAGTTGATGCTTAATTCGGCCGACTTGAATTTCGTGGTGTTCAACCGCTATCTTTTCCCCGGATCCATGGACGGTATGGTGTTCACTTTATTCGCTATTGCCATAGCAGCAGCGGAGACGGCAATCGCTATCGCCATTATCATCAATATCTATCGTTCGATTGGCAACACTGATATTACTGAAATTAAAAAAATGAAATACTAAGATATGGGCATTACACTTCCAATTTTAATTTTGGCGATTCCTATCACGATGTTCCTGGTCTTAGGAATAGGCGGTGTGAAGATGTCGCGTAAGCTCGCCGGAGTTCTCGGCATCTGTGGGCTTGGTACGACAGCTGTCCTCGCTTACATCGTTGCTTTAACCTACTATTTCAGTGGTGACGCCAATTTCATCATCGATGGTGTTCGTCAGCAATATCAGGTGTTTGATGTGACCTGGCTGGCATTTACACAGAAACTCGTTGTGAATATCGGTTTCTTGCTCGACCCGATTTCAGCATTAATGCTGATAGTAATCACCACCATTTCTTTCATGGTGCATCTTTACAGCTGGGGTTATATGGAGCATGAGCCGGGATTTCAGCGTTACTATGCGTTCCTTTCTCTCTTTACTTTCTCGATGCTCGGCCTGGTTGTGGCCACCAACATTTTCCAGATGTACATTTTCTGGGAGCTCGTGGGTGTATCATCTTACCTGCTTATCGGATTCTTCTATAAACTTCCGTCAGCGGTTGCGGCATCAAAGAAAGCGTTTATCGTAACCCGTTTTGCTGATCTTGGTTTCTTGATCGGTATCCTGATCCTTACATACTATACGGATACCTTCAATTTCATCGCTATGACAAGCAATCCGGCCGGAGTGCTTCAGGAATTCGGAGGTGCCACATTCATGGGGGCATCACTCCTGACATGGGCAATGGTTCTTATTTTCACCGGCGGTATGGGTAAATCAGCAATGCTTCCTCTTCACATCTGGCTTCCCGATGCAATGGAGGGTCCGACTCCTGTGTCAGCTCTTATTCACGCGGCTACAATGGTGGTGGCGGGTGTTTATCTGGTTGCCCGTATGTTCCCTGTATATTGTGTAGTGGATGCATCACTCACTTTTGTATGCTATGTTGGTGCNGCCACAGCATTCTATGCAGCAGTCGTGGCATGTGCACAGATCGATATCAAACGTGTTCTTGCGTTCTCTACAATTTCTCAGATTGCCTTCATGATGGTTTCGCTGGGATGTGCATACGATCTTCCTATTGAAGGTGTGCATTATTCGGGTTTAGGNTATATGGCGGGAATGTTCCATCTCTTCACCCATGCCATGTTCAAGGCTCTTCTCTTCCTTGGTGCGGGTGCTTTGATCCATGCTGTCCACTCCAATAACTACACAGCGATGGGTGGTTTGAGAAAATATATGCCGATTACACATTGGACATTCCTTATCGGCTGTTTAGCTATCGCAGGTATATGGCCGTTTGCCGGCTTCTTCTCAAAAGATGAAATGCTGGCTGCCATGTTCAACCGTCATTGGTTCTGGGGTGCATGGATGATGATGGTGGCAGGTCTTACAGCATTCTACATGTTCCGTCTCTACTATCTCATCTTCTGGTGGGAAGAAAATCCCCATTATAAAGAGCATAAGCCACACGACGCGCCCTGGCAGATGTCAGTGCCTCTGATTATCCTTGCTGCCGTTTCATTCTGCTGCGGCTGGATAGATTTCGGAAAGTTCGTTACATGGAACGGTGCTCCATATCATATCCATATCGAATGGGTGAAAGTAGCTATCCCGAGTCTTGTGGTTGCGTGTGCCGCAATTGCTCTGGCAACAAGGATGTATATTAAGAAAAATGATCTTCCCACAAAAGTCAAGAATTTCTGGCCAACACTTTGGGAGGCAGCTCACCGTCGCTTCTACTGGGATGAAATATACATGTTTATCACCCATAAGATTATCTTCGGAATCATCTGTAAGAGCATCGCATGGTTTGACCGCCATGTAATAGATGCTACCATGGACGCATTCGCCACTTTAACACAGAAAGCGTCTTATGCTATTCGCGGGATGCAGTCGGGCTCTATCCAGGCTTATGTGCTTTGGTATTTCTTCGGAGCCATCATTTTGGCTGCCATCACCTGGCTTTGCCTTATCTAACCTTTCATATTGCAACGTTGAAATAAATAGATTATGTTTGGAAATATATTAATCTGGTTTGTAGTAATCCCCGTCATAATGATGGCAGGATTAGGTTTATGCCGCAACAGCAGTATGAATGCTATCCGCACGGTGATGGTGGTATGCTCAACCGTACTGCTCGGCCTTTCAATCTGGCTATGCTGCGATTTTCTAAGTCTCCGTGCTGCCGGTGTTGATGATGAAATGCTCTTCACCGGAAGCTGGATGTGGTATGCACCGCTCAACATACATCTTGCTGTCGGAGTTGACGGCATTTCGGTGTTGATGCTCATGCTTTCATCTGTGATTGTTTTTGCGGGCACTTTCGCCTCCTGGAAAATCACACCGCTCCCCAAAAACTTCTTCCTTTGGTTTGCACTTCTGAGCACCGGTGTATTCGGCTTCTTCATCTCCATCGACATTTTCACGATGTTCATGTTCTATGAGGTNGCTCTTATCCCGATGTANCTTCTTATCGGTGTGTGGGGCACAGGCCGTAAGGAATATTCAGCCATGAAGCTGACATTGATGCTTATGGGTGGTTCCGCATTTCTCATGCTCGGTCTTCTCGGCATATTCTGGCACAGCGCTCCTGCCGGAGGCCAGCTCACCTGGAATATTCTTGAAATCTCTCATAATGCCTCCATCGACCCTGATTGGCAGAAAATGCTTTTCTGTTTCACCTTCGTAGGGTTCGGTGTACTTGGCGCTATGTTCCCGTTCCACACATGGAGTCCCGATGGTCACGCATGTGCACCAACAGCTGTATCAATGTTACATGCAGGTGTGCTTATGAAACTTGGTGGCTATGGTTGCTTCCGCATCGCTATCTTCCTGCTTCCTCAGGCAGCAAATGAATTGGCATGGATATTCATTATCCTTACAGGTATCAGTATAGTTTATGGAGCTTTTTCAGCATGTGTACAGACCGACCTCAAGTATATCAATGCTTACTCTTCGGTTTCACACTGCGGCATGGTGCTCTTCGCAATCTTGATGCTCAACACAACTGCCATGACAGGTGCGATCCTTCAGATGCTTTCCCACGGTCTGATGACAGCCCTCTTCTTTGCCTTGATCGGTATGATTTATGGTCGTACCCATACACGTGACATCCGTCAGATGGGTGGCTTGATGAGAATAATGCCTTATCTCGGTGTTTGTTATATGATAGCCGGTTTCGCTTCTTTAGGTCTTCCCGGTCTCTCAGGTTTCGTGGCAGAGATGACAATCTTCTTCGGATCATTCCAGGATGCCGATACCTTCCATCGTATCTTCGTGATTGCGGCTACTTGCTCAATCGTGATCACAGCCGTATATATTCTCCGTGTGGTAGGCAAGTTGCTTCTTGGTCCGGTACAGGATAAGCATCATCTTGAACTTACAGACGCTACCTGGTTTGAGCGTTTGGCCACAGTCACGTTAATTGTCTGCATAGCCGGCATCGGTTGCTTCCCGAACTGGATTAATGAAACTATTCAGTTCAGTTTCCGACCGATCATCGCCGCTATCCAGGGAGCTATATAAAAGAAATGTTTTGAATAAATAATCAAGCAATCTAACAATGGACTATTCTCAATTTGGATCAATGATTCCCGAAATGATTGTTCTCGGGATCTTTCTGCTGGTCTTTTTATTCGATACATTTTCGAATGAAAAGGGAAAGCGGATCCTAACTCCGTTTACAACCATTCTGTTTGGCCTTGGCACGATAGCAATCTGGATTATACCTGCATCTTGTGAAGAGGTATTCGGTGGCATGTATATCAACGATAATGCCACCAATGCACTAAAGGCAATCCTCAATATAGGTGTGTTTATTGTTTTCCTACAAAGTTCCAAGTGGGTTAACAGCGATGAAGTGGCCATACGTAAAGGTGAGTTCTATGAACTTATATTAGTGACACTTTTTGGCATGTACCTGATGGTGTCAGCCCGTCATTTCCTTCTCTTCATCATCGGTCTTGAGTCGGCATCTCTGCCTCTTGCAGCGTTGGTAGCCTTTAACAAACGTCATTATGAAAGCCACGAAGCAGCTATCAAATATATCATGACAGCTGTGTTCTCATCGGCTTTACTTCTTGTCGGTCTTTCATTTGTATATGCTTTCTCAGGCGGTTCGCTCTATTTCTCTGATATAGCTCTTTATATCGGTCAGGGTGAGATGAGCGGTCTGCTTCTCATAGCACTCGCTTTTGTGATTGCAGGTATCGGTTTCAAGCTGTCGCTTGTACCTTTCCACCTCTGGACAGCCGACGTTTATCAGGGAGCTCCAACAGCAATTACGAGCTATCTTTCGGTTATTTCCAAAGGAGCAGCGGCTTTTGCATTCTTTGTAATCTTCGTACAATGTTTCGGCGCGGTTTACAGTGATGCTTGGGAATGGATGATGTATGCTGTTATAATCGCTACGATAACAGTAGGTAACTTGTTTGCAATCCGTCAGAAGAATATGAAGCGATTCATGGCCTTCTCTTCTATTTCGCAGGCAGGATACATAATGTTAGGTGTGATGGCCGTCAATGGGCTTGGCCTTGCTTCAATGATGTTCTACATCTTTGTTTACATTGTCAGCAACCTCGGGGCATTCGCTGTTATCAACACGATTGAGGAAAACAGCGGTAAAATCAACATGGATGACTATAACGGGTTGCACAAGACCAATCCCTGGTTATCTTTCGCTATGACTCTTGCAATGTTCTCACTTGCAGGTATACCTCCGTTTGCAGGATTCTTCAGTAAGATTCTTATCTTTACCTCTGTTACAAGTTCAAATTCTTGGGCTTTGTATATGTTGGTATTGGTTGCTCTTATCAACACCATCATCTCACTCTACTACTATTTGCTTGTTGTTAAGGCGATGTGGATCAGTCCGGAAGAGCCGAAGATTGCAACATTCGAGACAGAACGTTGTCAGAAAGTTGGTCTGTGGCTTTGTGTAGCCGGAATCGTATTCTTCGGTCTTGTTCCTTACATCTACCAGT
>WFLX010275810.1_pt1 | contig 10935 bp, 9 predicted proteins | sample 4967041 | NCBI WGS metagenome assembly WFLX01 (sample SAMN12857096, study PRJNA449069) | gut metagenome | isolation source: stool from male and female vole | host: Microtus ochrogaster | place: USA:Florida | collected 2017
GCGGATTGATCCATATCTCATGTGATCTCAGCGTTGTTTACGCGGCCGATTAAATTGAATAAATGGCTTATTTCGTCCGTACTTACTTTCTGGTTTGATATGGCCTTGAGGTTGAGGAGATATTTACCGGTGCCGAGATTGAGTGATCCTGTCTCGTGATCGGCAGTTACTACAATGAGAGTCTCATCGGGGTGCTGGAGATAGAAATCGTAGGCAACAGAGATGGCATCGTCGAAATCAGCAACTTCGTGGATAAGGGCACCGGCATCGTTGCCGTGGGCATGCCAGTCGATATTTCCGCCTTCAACCATNANGAAGAAGCCGTTTTCGTCGGCTTTGCCGTCGCGNGTCAGGAAGTCAAGCCCGGCTTCGGTGATTTCCCGCAGGGTCATGTCACCTTCCTTNCTGTCAATGGCGTAAGGCAGTGTGGCGCCGACAATCGCAGTGGCTTCGGCGGGCTGAAGCATTATTATCTTAGACACCNNGGGCGCCTTGGCACGGTACTGATCGGCACCGCGAACTATGGTGTAGCCGCGGGCGACGGCATTGTCGTATACTCCGATAGTGTCGGTAGGACGGTCGCAGCAGAAATCGGCGCCTGCAAAGAAATCAAATCCGCTCTCGGGAAGTTCCATTGCGAGATCGTGATATGCGCTGCGCTTTGCATTATGGCCGAAGAAAGATGCGGGAGTGGCGTGATTGACACCTACACTGGAGGCTACTCCCACGCGCTTGCCTGCTTCCTTGGCAAGATAGGCTATGCTTTTTAGCGGTGTCTCGGCGTCGGGAGCCATGCCGATAAATCCGTTGGTTGTCTTATGACCGGTGGCGAGGGCTGTGCCTGAGGCAGCCGAATCGGTGACACGTGTGGATGCGGAGTAGTTGGAGGCGAGTGAGGCTATGGGCCACTGTGTGAAGCCCAGGGGACTCAGGCCGAGGCTGTCGGCCATTTCACCACGGTAATATTCAGTGATGGCAACCTGATTCGGGCCCATACCGTCGCCAATGAAATAGAATATATATTTAGCCTGCTGAGCCGAGAGAGTGAGACCCGAAGCGGCTGCCGCTAATGTCAGGAGCAGTTTTCGTATTTTCATGGTTGAAAAACTTGTTAAGGTATTGATTATTTATGTCGGTCGATGATGAACCGGAATATTGACATGAAAGGATCGATGGATGGATTGTCAGCTCCGAAAGTATCAGAGAGTATGCCGATAGCTTCCTTATGAAGTCTTTCCATAACGGAATAGGCATATTCTATTCCACCCTCGGCCTTGGCATAACTGTAGAGATTTTCGATGCCATCTTCGTCGATTCCATCCTCAGCCAGCGCGAGAGTGACCATTTCCTGCTGCAGCCGGGGGTCGGTTGAGTCCCCCCGGGTGAGGGCATGGAGTAGCGGCAGGGTTATCTTGCCTTCGCGGATGTCATTGGCAGTCGGTTTGCCTATGGTGCCTGCTTCGGCAGGGAAATAGTCGAATATATCGTCGCGGATCTGGAAGCAGAGGCCGAGCAATTCGGCATAGCGACGCATGGCCGCGAGGCGCGGATCGGCAGCTTCAATTCCTACAGCGTAGGCACCTATCTCCACGCACGACACGAACAATGAGGCTGTCTTCTGATTGATGATGCTGAAGTAGGCCTCTTCCGACAGCTTATGCCCCCGTGCGTTATAGATCTGGTCGAGCTCGCCGAGAGAGAGCACCCGTCCAAGCAGGGTGAGAGATGCAACGATGCGGATATCGCCTGTAGATACTGCCTGCGATAAGGCACCCGCCTCAAAGAAGTCACCGACAAGAACAGCGATGTGATTGTCCCACACTGCATTTATGGTGGGAACNCCACGGCGNATCCTGGAGTCATCGACCACGTCGTCATGGATGAGCGATGCGTTGTGAAGCATCTCCACGGCCGATGCCGATGCAATGACATTGTCGGTGACGGTGCCGAACAGACGTGCGGTAAGGATGACCAGTATCGGCCGGATAAGTTTACCTTTGGATCTCAGATATGACTCAACCACTGCGTTAAGCAGCGGATTAGATGACGAATTAAGGGTATGATGGATTGCCTCGTGCAGCCGCGCGAGCTCCGGAGCAATGCTTTCCTTTATGTCATCGTAGATATTGGTGCTCATTTAGGGTACAAAGGTAGTAAATATCGGNCGAATACAGAGACCTCAGACAATTATTTCTTTGACTTGAGGTGTGAGAAATAGTAGTCGAGCACGTCGCGCGCGGCTGTGAAGGAGCTCTGGAGGCTTCCGAGAACGCGCCGCTCCTTTTCTTCGAGCATTTCCTTAACTCCCGGATCATTGTAGAAACATGAGCGCAGACGGTCGTCGATTGTCTCATACATCCAGTAGCGGGCCTGATTATCGCGGCGCTCCTTGAAGTAGCCGTTGGCTTTTACAAAGGCGAAGTAGCGGTCGATCATATCCCACACTTCCGGGATGCCGAGCTCAAAGTAGCCTGAGTAGGTGATAACTTCGGGAGTCCAACCGGAGGGTGGGGTGGGAAACAGGCGTAGTGCCGATTTGAACTGCGCCTGTGCCAGGCGTGCGCGCTCCACGTTGTCGCCATCAGCCTTGTTGATGACAATTCCGTCGGCCATCTCCATGATACCTCTCTTGATGCCCTGGAGCTCATCGCCTGTTCCGGCAAGCTGGATCAGAAGGAAAAAGTCTACCATAGAGTGAACGGCTGTCTCACTCTGTCCCACTCCGACAGTCTCTACAAAGATATTATTATAACCGGCTGCCTCGCAGAGCACGATGGTTTCACGGGTTTTACGGGCAACACCTCCGAGTGAGCCGGCCGAGGGACTGGGGCGGATGAAAGCATCGGGATGGATGGATAGCTTCTCCATACGGGTCTTGTCGCCGAGGATGCTGCCCTTTGTACGCTCGCTTGACGGATCGATAGCGAGGACGGCCAGTTTACCGCCCTCTTTAAGTACATGGAGTCCGAACACGTCGATACTCGTGCTCTTGCCGGCTCCGGGCACACCGGTTATGCCGATNCNNCGCGAGTTGCCGGAGTAGGGGAGACATTTCTCTATCACTTCCTGGGCTATGACCTGATGATCCTGCGATAGGCTCTCTACCAGTGTCACTGCACGGGAGAGCATCGTCACGTCGCCTTTGAGAATACCGTCGACAAGCTCTCCGGCGGTGGGCAGGGGCTTGCGTTTACGTCGCTTCGCAAGATANGGGTTGACACTCGGGGGCTGGACTACGCCTGAATTGACGGTGAGTCCTATATATTGGCTATCGTTTTCGGGATGTTCCATGTTTTTGTGAGGTATAAGATTGGGTGAGGCTTCAGCGCGATNGCAACTGGCCGTTTATGTTAATCTCGAGTGTAGTGTTGAGGGGAGTATTGGATATGACGGAGACTCGTGCACGCAGATCGGTTGTGCCTGCAGGGAGGTCGGCCGGGATAAGGCTTATTTCAAGTTCAATATCCTTGCCCGGTGCAATGGGTTTTTCGGGTGTCTTGACAATGATGCCGGGAGTCATGGAATAGGCTCGCCTGATAATGAGAGGCTGCAACCCTTCGTTGATCATTCTCACTTTCCTCTTGATGGCTTTTCGTGATTCAGGATCTATATCTGTACCGAAATCCACTTTTGCGTCAGGGATAGTGAGATATGCCGCATTGTCGACATCGTCGGCCGTCATTGGCGGAAACTCTTCAAAAAGAAGGATAGTCAGAGGAATGTCCTGAGAGATTTCGGGATGCGCAGCCGAAGACACCGTCATGGTGTCGACGGTTATACCGAGCTGTCCGATCTGAGGCCCGTCGGCCACCAGNGAGNTGACAAATTTCTCTCCCGGCCCGACNGTGTCGGGGGAGACAGCGGCCGTCACGAACGCGGGCACGCGGGTCACGGTCGGGATTATGTTTGAAGCAGTCGTGTTGATGCCGCGGAGTGTGGCCGTGACGCTGCGGTCTTCGCGAGTATTGCCAAATGAAACTGTTTTATCCGAAATGCGGTATTCTTTGCCTACTTCATAGGGATAAGTTGCCAACATTCTTCTGGTACTACTGATCACCGTGCCCTTGATATGGAAATTGGCGTGATAACCCGGAATGGTGCCNATTGAGATTTTCTTATCAAATGCGCCGGGGCGTCCGGCCGGATCGTAGACCACGGTGAGGGTGATGGAGTCGCCGGGAGCTATGACNTTCTTGTCTGATGTTGGCTGGGTGCATCCGCATGATGCGTTGATATATACAATCGATGCGGTGTCGGGGCCAAGGTTGATTCCCTTGAAATAGCAGGTAACCTTGCCTACATCTTCGTTGAAGGCACCGAAGTCATGGACTTCGGTGTCCCATTTGAAGCTGACTTTGCCTTCATTGGCTGCAAAGAGCCGTAAGTGGACAATGACCGCAAGAAGGATTATGGCGGAGATGAGTCTTGTCATGTGCATAATGGTCTGAATTATCAGTCGGGAATAATGCTGCCGGAAAATCTAAGGCGTGTCTTCTCGCGTTTGTTTCCGACCATAAGGGTTACCGTGACCTGCCGCTTGAACTCGCCTTTGAAGCGGGAAGGGTCGAAAGTGATGGTGATGGTTCCTTTCTCATTAGCGGCTACCGGTTTCTTAGGAAACGAGGGAACGGTGCAGCCGCATCCNCCATTTGTCACAGAGATTATGGCAANNGGCTCNGATGATGTATTGACAAATGTGTATTCGGCCTTCACTTTGCCGCCCGATGCATGGATTGTGCCGAAATCATGTTGGGTCTNATTCCATTCAATACGGTCGTTGTCGGGCGAAGCGGCCATGACTGCGCCTATCGAGAGGATGACGGAAAGAAGGATGCTGATGATCTGCTTCATTTTTATATGGAGAGAAAAGTGTTAGGAATTAATCAGTGTAGTCATATTTAAGCTCATACGAATTGATTATGAGCAGCGATCCGGCGCCTCCAGTAAAGTAATCACCATATTTTGAGGCGGAGGCCACAATAAGGATATATTTTGGAGTGCGTGAGGTAGAGACATAGTTGATAGGTATGTCGACTGTAGTGAGATCCGGTATCTCCACTCCCGACTGGAATCGTCCGTAGCCAACAACCTCGGGGCCGTTTTCGTCAAANAGATGACGGTCCGACGGTTTTGTGCGGATCTCGAAGGGCTCATCCGAGTCGATAAGCGCACACCACACTACACATGTGTCNGGACGTCCCTTGAGGTANGAGAAATCGCTTGANGAATGTGAGATTTCCTTGGGAGTATATTTGAGCGTTGCCCGGAGATAGGTGGGGCGCTGGGTAAACGGACGTCCGAACGAAAGCACACCGTTTGTCCCGTCGGTGCGTACATAGCTGCCGGCNAANANATTTCCGGCTGCGAGTTTGCCGAGCATCCCGATGCCAACAAAGCGCGTCTCGAGAGAGGCTCCGGAATAACCGGTCGGGGAAGAAGGATCGGCCAACGGGGTAGTGTTGCTGTCGCCGAGGGTCGTTGCACCCTTGTTGCCCGTTCCCCAGAATGGGTCTCCGTCTTTGGCCCACGGACACCAGATCTTTCCGTCAAGCCACCACTGGGTGAAATCACTGTTAGGAGCCTGTAGGGCTGCTCCGGTGGTGAAGAATATGCCGGGAGAGGCAACTCCGGTTGCCACATCGACCGCACGGGCAATATATGTGGTCAGCGGGTCGAGATGCAACAGTCGGCACACAATCTCACCGTTGTCACCTGTAGTCACCCAATTGTCGGGTGCGACATTCCATGGAGAGCTTGACTCAGCCTTCTGATATTCAAACCGGCATTTAGAGCCTTCCTTGACCGATGCCCTCAGCCATGCCACGCATGTCCACGGATCAACAGCCGTCAGATCAACCGCCAGATCGGAAGTGGTGATGGTGATGGTCCAGTCGGTAGTCACGCCATATTCATTTACTTTTACTGTTATCGGCGACGAGAAATCGGTCTTAGCACCCAGAAGGGCAGGGGTGTAGGAGGCATTGACGCCACCGAGTTTAAGCTCAGTTACAGTCAGGGCCTTGATGTCTGTCGATGTGGAAACGACAGCCGACACCGTGTGTGCATCGGGATCGATATTGGCCGGCCCTATCTGCCCGTCGACCGCGAACGAATAAGTCACGTTGCGGGTTGCTGTGATGACCCAGTCATATTCGCGATAGACTTTAAGTGTGAGCGTGAGCGGAGATGTAAGGTCAATGCCCTTTGTGATGACTGTGGTGTCAGTTACAAGCCGTGCATCCGGTGCAAGTGTAAAGCGGGTTACACGGAGCGATGCGGGATTGACCGAATCGTTGATCGAGAGGCTCACGGTGCGTTTCAGGGTGTCGATCAGGGCGGCTCGTGTCTGACCCTCCACTTCAAATGCGGTTATGTTGGCCTGAATGTTGGGATAAGGGATGTCATCGTCGGAGAGACATGATGAGAGAATGATGCACGGAAGTGCAAATATGGCCGTCAGGCGGGAGATGAGTTTCATATATTTACGCCAAGTCCAAAGTTGATGTTGAATATATTGAAGCGGAAGTTGGCTCCCGAGGAAAATCTGGAGCCATGCTCGGTCATATCGGTGGTCTGGCGTTCGTTGCGCAGTCTGAGACCGAAAACACCGAATGAAACGTTGAAATTGACATTATCCATGATGAAGACACACACACCGGGCGAGAAATTGAGCGAAACTTCAGTGCTGTTTGTGCGGGTGTCGCGCGGAACCTGATTGTATGACCTTATGAAGCGTGACGTGCCTGAGGCGAATGAAAGATCTACCTCATTGAACACGGCGAAGCGCTTCATAGTGCCGAGACCGACATAGTTGCGGTAGAAGATGCCGATGGCATAGTCGGTCGACACATAGCTTACGTCCTTGATGTCAAACGACAGATCGTCGCCGAAATCCATTGCGAGACGTCCGAGATTGCCGTCTCTGCGGGTATAGGCCAGTTTGACACCGAGAGCCTGGTTATTGCGAACAAAGTAGCTCACCGATGGCTTTATCGAGTATTGTTTTCCTCCGAAGTTGAGATCCTTCAGAAACGAAAGCAGCTGAACATCCTCGGAGTCAAACTCGCTGTAGGAGGCTGTGAGACCAAACGACCATTGTCCTTTCGGGATAAAGAGATAGTTGAAAAGGCCGCGGTCAAAGCGCCCGTAGTTTCGCTCTTGGATTACGATAGGCACTGTATCGTTTCCGATGACGACCATCTCGGAGGGGGGAGGTACCTCGCCAAGTTTCTTGCGCCGGATCAGGGTGTCGGGCGATTCGGATTCAGCGAATACCGGGAAAGAGAAGAGGAGCAGCAGGAGCGGGGTGAGAATACGTATGAACATGGCGCGGATGAATTAAAGGTAGAACGCCACCCCGAAAGAGATGGAAAAAAGATTTACTTTGAAATTGGCTTGTTTGGACTTGCGGTTGGCCACATAGACATGATCCGTAGTGGATCGTGTGTGAGTGTAGCCGAAGCCAAGAACGCCAACATTGACCTCGATAGCCGAATAATTGGAGAGGAACATCACGAAGCCAGGCGACAGCCCGATTGAAGTCTGGAAATTCCGCTCGAATGTACCTGTCAGGTCGTCGCCGGAGCCATTTATGATCTTTGACTCTCCGCCTCCGAGTTTCAGCTGCATCTCGTTGAACAGACCGAACCGGGTTGAGTTGCCGAGCGAGATATAATATCTGAGGGCAGCTGTGGCGAAGTAGTTGCTTGAAAGCTGTCGGAGATTGTCGATATCATAGTCGGTTTCGGAATCAATTATCACATTGCCGCTCTCAAGATTAGCCATAGTCCGCTCGTATGAAAACTTTCCGCCGGCGGCCAGATTATCCTTGAAAGCAAACATCAGCATAGGGCTCACCTTAAATGAATAGGCATCGCCGTTGAGGTTTTCGATGATCAGAAATTGGTAGTTCTTCTGATTGCTCTGAGAGTAGTTGACCGATACCCCCGTGATCCACTGTCCTTTTGGAATGAAGGTTATCCGTTCGAGACCTCTTTTGAAAGTTTCCTGGCCCGACATCCCGACGGGGAAAGCCGAGGCTATGGCCACGAGGATCAGAAGCAGTATTTGACGATTGATCGACACTTAGATTCTGGTGTTAGTTGAAACAATACTTAATAACTGAGAGAAATATTATCGAGCCAGAGCGAGCTACCGCGGGAGGTGGAGGTAGCAGGGTTGGGCAGGACAATTATTGATTGCGATTCGGCGGCTATGTCGCCGATGGCATCGGAGGGAGCGAAATGGAGGCGTATAGAGGTNGCTTTAGTGCCGAAGCGATTATATGAGAGGGGTATGGAGAAAGCAGTGTAGGAGAGGACTACGGGCAGATGAAGCTCGCCGGAGGCAAGCACTATCTCCACACCGTCGACTTCGCCGATCACCTCCACCCGGGCCAGAGCTGTTGCCCTCGGATTGGCCTCCGTTGCCACGAACTTATAAAACCCGTTGACGGCTGCCGGACGCGAGTTGAATTTCAGGCCCTCGTTATAGTGCTCTGTGTTGCTTGCGGAGTCGAATGAATATGATCCGAGGAACAGTCGGCCGGCAGCNTTGGAGTAGCCCGACGGAATNTTGCAACTATACGGGGTGTAGGGATAAGNGGTCTGAAGATANTCGGGGATCGGAGCGCCATCGATATCATAGCCCACACAGTCGAGCCTTACGGCATAGGAGCCCGAATAAGCATCCTCAACAGTGTAGGTGGAGGGAGCCATATACCATGTATTATGATTTTTGGCCGACATACAGAATGTCTTGTTGTTGACTGTTGCCCATCGCTGCGGAGTCATGAGGTCAAACGAAGTATGATTCTGAAGATTGTAGATCTCAACCGTGTTCTGCGAATATCTGCCTCCCGAGAGCATCTCCTTATATTTNATNCCGCCGAACTGAACATCCTCGAAGTCGGAATTCGGGATCTGAGAGGCTGCCTCGGTCTGGAAGCTGACCNTATCGGAGAAGTCATCGGANGAGGAGGGGNTTGCATGGATAGATGAGNGNANCCGGTAGTTGGTGGCGGCCTCAAGTCCCGAGATTACTACCCTCCCTTCATCGGGGAATCTCTCGATCATCTGTATGCGTTCATAAGATTTCGGATCGGAGCTCTTCCCCGCGCGGTAAAACTGGATAGACGATGCAACTATCCTGTTGAGAGNCGGAGATTCGGTGNTGATGCGGATATCGGCATGGAGAGCGAACGGATCAATCTCGATCCTGTATGCCGGTGCCGAACGTCCGACAGTGAATGAGCTTATCTCCGTACCACAGAAGCGAAGCCGGCATGTAAGCTCCTCACGGCCTTCGGGCACCGTAAACGTTACGTCCCAACGTCCGGCACTTACATTTACCAAAGAGTCTATTTTCAGCCCGCTCCACAATCCCGATGANGGGTCGAAAACTTCAACCTGAAGATTGTCTTTAAGATATTGAGATGTGGANGAGAGTGTGACGGTTGCCTTGTCTATGCCGATCATGGCTTTTGACACCGATTCAACCTTTATGTCTACCGGCACTACCTCCACCGAAAGGACGACGGNATCTGACACAAGTCCGGAATTGTCAACCGCTAAGAGAGAGAATGTCGACGGATAAGCACCATCTACATAACGCAGATGGGAAACGACATCGGTCAGGTNTACTGTGGCATCTTTGACTGCCCCCGTCTTNAGGCCNTCNANCCTTATACTATAGAANTTGAGCGAATCAAGCTGAGTCGGTGACAGGTTGAGAAGATCAATCTCGGATGCGAAAGTTGATCCCAGCGTGGGTGCTATTGCCGTCAGGAAAAGATGTGAAAGCGAGGAGGATGTGACGGCAACTTTCAGAGGGCTGGAGGGTGTTGCCCCTTCATGGAGCCTTAAAGGAATGCCTGATGTGAAGCCCGATGACACAAGAGTGGGAGCCGATGCTGCCAGAAATTCGGGGGTGAGACGGACGGTATTGCTTTCGCCGTCGGCAGATGTTGCTNTGATGGAGATGATCCCATCATTATCCACGGTGGCTGATAATGAAATCCGGTAGTAAGTGGCGGCNCGTGTTCCGAATATGTTGATTATATTGAATTTAACTACTCTGGAGTCAAGAGTTAGGGACAGCAGGACCGAAATATCTCCCGGTCGGAGAAAGAGCGGTCCGTTGTCNGCCGGAGTATAGTTGCAGTAGAGGCCGGAGTGGGAATGAACGATGGCAAAGGGATTGCCACAGAGATCCGTAATGGAATGATCAAACCTGATATCCATCAGAGTGTTTGACAGGGAGGCATTGATGGTGACCTGAGTAGTCTCGCCGTTCTTGACTATTGCCGAAGTCTCTCCTGCAAAATAAGGAGTTTTAAAACCCTCCGCGCCCGACGATCCTGCAATCGCTTTCAAGGTGTAGGCACCNGGCAGCAGACGTTCTACTCCTCCCATTGGATTAACGCCTGTCCAGAGCGCGCTCGTACCTTCCGTGTCGGTAATAATGATATCGAAATCCGAAGGATCGGGAAGCGACAGTGCTGAATTGTCGATGGTGAAGCTGCCGACGGGGGTTACGTTCATGTCCGGAACCACGGAGACATCAATTATGCCTGATCCGAGCCCGATATTCGTCTTATCGTCTGAGCACGAAACCGATGCTACGGCAAATAGCAGACATGTAAGGTATGACAAAATATGTCTTGTCACGTGAGTCATATAATCTCAAGATTTGCGGCTAAACGTTGGCGTACGACTTCATACATCATGACACCTGCGGCAACTGAAACATTCAGCGACGCAATATGTCCGAGCATAGGGATTGAGGCGAAAGCATCACAGACACGGAGCACGTCGAGCGAGATGCCTGTGTCCTCAGAACCCATCACGAGAGCAATAGGGGCATCGGTATAGTTGATTGTGGTGTAATTAATGTCGGCTTTCTCCGTCACGGCAACCAGACGGTAACCATTGTCCT
>WFLX010005432.1_pt1 | contig 10933 bp, 10 predicted proteins | sample 4967041 | NCBI WGS metagenome assembly WFLX01 (sample SAMN12857096, study PRJNA449069) | gut metagenome | isolation source: stool from male and female vole | host: Microtus ochrogaster | place: USA:Florida | collected 2017
AGGGTGTATCATAATTGCAATTATGACACACCCTCATAAGTTGATTATAGATTTGGAAATCTTTTGATGAATTTGGTCAAAAATTCAGTGCATAAAATCGACTTTTATTGCGGGGAGGTGGCGTATGCTTTCAGAGCTGCTTCNAGCACNTCCATGGCNCGTGAAAGATAGTCGATGTTGTGCACGTAGGCCAGACGCACTTGATTACGTCCCTCGCCGGGAGTGGTATAGAAGCCGGAGGCGGGAGCCATGAATATAGTGTCGCCGTCAAGGTCAAACTCATCGAGACACCATTTGCAGAATCTGTCGGCATCGTCCACAGGGAGCGATGCCACTGTGTAGAAGGCTCCCATGGGCATGGGGGAATACACTCCCGGAATCTCGTTAAGACGCTTGATCAGAAAATCGCGTCGACGGAGATATTCGTCGTAGACGTATTTCATATATTCCTCGGGAGTACTTATGGAAGCTTCGGCCACAATCTGACCCAACAGCGGCGGACTCAGACGTGCCTGACAAAATTTCATTACATTGGCACGCAGCTCATTATGTCGTGTCACTATGGCACCGATACGTATGCCGCACTCATTATATCGTTTAGACACCGAATCGATGAGCACCACATTCTCCTCAATGCCCGGAAGCTGCATGGCCGAGATGAATGGCTGGTCGGTATAGCAGAACTCACGGTAAACCTCATCGGAGAAGAGGAACAGATTGTGGCGTTTCACTATATCGGCTATCTTCATCAGTTCATCTTCCGAATATATGTAGCCGGTGGGATTGTTGGGATTACATATAAGTATACCCTTTGTGCGGGGAGTGATGAGGGCTTCAAACTCCTCTACCGGGGGTAGCCGGAAACCATCTTCTATCTTGGCGTTGACACTCTTTATCACCGCTCCGGCAGATATAGCGAATGCCATGTAGTTGGCATAGGCCGGTTCGGGGATAATGATCTCGTCGCCCGGATCGAGACAAGCCATGAAAGCGAACAGCACGGCCTCCGAACCACCGGAGGTCACGATAATCTCGTCAGGCGAGATATCCAGACCGAACTTGGCATAATAACCCGACATCCGCTCGCGGAGCGACTCGATACCTTCAGAGGGTGAATATTCCAGCACCTTTCGGTCGATATGGCGCAATGCTTCTATAGCCTGCGGAGGTGTAGGCACATCCGGCTGACCAATGTTGAGACGGAAAACCCTGTTGCCTCTTTTCTCTGCTCCACGGGCTGCTCCTACAAGTTTGCGGATCGGCGAAGAGGGCATCTCGTATCCACGATGTGATATTTCAGGTTTCATATTTATCTTTTTCTCTCATTTTTGTAATTGCGATTGCAAAGTTACAAAAAAATCGCCGATTTTGAATGATTTTAAATCACTTAGCCCCTTACATCAGCATAATTATATCCTTTTTGACTGCTAAAAAGTTGCAGTGAAAGCATATTTGTTAAGAATATTTAAATGCCTGTCCATGAAATTAGAGGGTAAAAAATTATGATTTTCACCATTTTATGTATTACCTTTGCAATGTAAAAACCAATCGGCCGGGAGAATGGATTAAATCCGTTGATAAAGTCGGTCGGCACCGCCTCAGGCAGTGAAGAGATCTATAACCCGAATCAGGAAAAACAAATAAACACTATATATTATGGCAAAGAAAAAAACGGCGTCTACGCAGAATGCAGGTCGCATAAGCGATATGGATGCGAAGAAGAAAGCTCTGGAGATGGCTATGGCACATCTTGAGAAGGATTACGGCACAGGCACAGTCATGCGTCTCGGCGATGATGCGGTGCAGGATGTGGAGACTATTTCCACGGGCTCCATCGGTCTTGACTTCGCTCTCGGGGTAGGCGGTCTTCCCCGTGGCCGAATCACCGAGATCTACGGTCCGGAATCATCAGGTAAGACCACTCTTGCCATCCATGTAATAGCGGAGGCTCAGAAGCAGGGTGGCATCTGCGCCATTGTCGATGCGGAACATGCCTTTGACCGTTTCTATGCCGAGAAGCTCGGCGTGGATGTCAACAATCTCTGGATCGCCCAGCCTGACAACGGCGAACAGGCTCTTGAGATTGCGGAGCAATTGATCAATTCAGGCGCCATCGACGTGCTCGTGGTTGACTCTGTGGCAGCCCTTACGCCCAAGGCTGAGATAGAGGGCGAGATGGGCGACAAGAATGTGGGTCTGCATGCCCGTCTTATGAGCCAGGCCATGCGTAAGCTCACAGGTTCTATAGCCCGCACCCGCACCTGCTGCATATTCATCAACCAGATACGTGAGAAAATCGGCATGATGTTCGGTAATCCCGAGACTACCACCGGTGGTAACGCGNTGAAATTCTATTCGTCAGTACGTATTGAGATCCGTCCCTCATCTTTCATCAAAGATGGTGAGACCACAATCGGACGTTTGGCCAAGGTGAAAGTGGTGAAGAACAAAGTGGCTCCTCCATTCATGAAGGCTGAATTCGAACTCATGTTTGGTGAGGGCATCTCCAAAGCCGGTGAGATCATCGACATGGCAGTGGAATATGGCATCGTGAAGAAGAGCGGCGCATGGTTCTCTTATAACGGCAACAAACTCGGTCAGGGTCGTGACGCCGTGAAGCGTGTGATCAAGGAGAATGCTGAACTTTCCGCCGAACTTGAGGCCAAGATCAAGGAGACTCTCAACGCACAGCGTGAGGAGGCCCGCAAAAAATCTCTCAGTCCGTTTGTTCCTACAAAAGACAGTGTACGCACTTCGGAAGAGGATGACAATGCCGAGGGTATGGACGACGACGATTTCGGCAACGAGCGTAACGAAGGCGGCGAGAGTGACGATCTTTTCGGAGATGATTTCGACGTAGAAATCGATGAATGATAAAAGACATTCGAGGANTGCCCTCCGAATGATAAAATAAGCCCTGCGAATTACAAAATAAGTNNNAGGGATAACAAAANAAAGATGTCATTGCGACGGAANNTGCAATGACATCTTTTTTTTACGTATTTCTTTATAANACCCTTTTATTTGTCGCGCATGAAGATTGCGATCGGGGTCCCGCTGAAGTCCCATTTCTCACGGATCTTATTCTCGAGGAAACGGCGATAGGGTTCTTTGACCCATTGCGGCAGATTGCAGAAGAACACAAACGTCGGAATCACGGCATCCTTAAGCATTGTGACATACTTGATTTTCACGAATTTNCCCTTNTTGCTCGGCGGGGGAGTTATCGCTATCTGCTCAAGCATGTAGGTATTGAGCTGAGATGTCGGGATAAGACGCCGACGGTTGTTGTAAACCTCGATTGCGGTCTCCAGCACCTTATAGATACGTTGTTTTGTAAGTGCTGAGGTGAACAGGATGGGAAAATCAGTGAAGGGAGCGAAACGGTCGCGGATAGCTTTCTCGAAATGNTTCTGNGCCGTAATCGANTTATCNACCACAAGATCCCANTTGTTNACACANACCACCAGTCCCTTACGGTTGCGTTGTATAAGGCCGAATATATTAGCGTCCTGGCTCTCGATGCCACGNGTGGCGTCGATCATGAGTATGCAGACATCCGAGGCCTCAATGGCGCGGATGGAGCGGATCACACTGTAATATTCAATATCCTCGTTTACTTTCTGTTTCTTACGNATTCCGGCAGTNTCGACCAGATAGAAGTCGAAGCCGAACTTGTTGTAACGGTGATAGATGGAATCACGGGTAGTGCCGGCAATGTCGGTCACTATGTGACGTTCCTCACCGATAAAAGCGTTTATAAGCGAAGATTTTCCGGCGTTGGGTCGGCCAACTATGGCAAACTTAGCCACATTGTCTTCAGGCTTATCGTCTTCTTTGGGCTCGGGCATATCGGCGATAATCTTGTCGAGCAGCTCACCGGTGCCGCTGCCATTTGCGGAGGATACCTCCACAGGGTCGCCGAGGCCGAGTGAATAGAATTCCGGGATATTGAAACGCGCGTCACCCTTGTCTTCCTTATTGGCTACAAGGATCACCGGTTTCTTTGATCGGCGAAGGATGGCGGCCACCTGATCGTCAAGATCNGTGACNCCGTTGGATGCATCCACCACAAAGAGAATCACGTCGGCTTCCTCTATGGCTATCTGCACCTGCTTGTTGATCTCACCCTCGAAGATATCTTCGGAGTTGACCACCCAGCCGCCTGTATCGACGATTGAAAATTCCTGGCCACACCAGTCGACCATTCCATACTGACGGTCGCGGGTGGTGCCCGCAGTGTCGTCGACAATTGCGCTGCGGGTCTGCGTCAAACGGTTGAAGAGCGTGGATTTACCCACATTCGGCCGCCCTACTATTGCTACTAATCTACTCATTGTTTTCTATATATAATCTTGATGCGGTCGCATCTGTTCTACCGGGAGGAGCTTTTCTTCTCTCCGCGGCCTGTTTATTCCATATAACCGAAAGCNCGGAGTTTNTTTTCACGGTTTCTCCAGTCTTTCTCCACTTTTACAAACATTTCAAGGAATACCTTCTTACCGAAGAATTTCTCTATGTCCTGACGGGCCTCGATGCCCACTTTCTTGATTTTCTCACCACCTTTTCCTATAAGGATACCTTTCTGGGAATCACGTTCCACATAGATAACCGACATGATATGGATGGCGTTTTCCTTCTCCTCGAATTTCTCTACGAGCACTTCTGTGCTGTAAGGAATCTCCTTGTCATANTTGAGGAGGAGTTTCTCGCGGATAATCTCNGTCACGAAGAAACGAGCGGGTTTGTCGGTNAGGGCGTCTTTGCCGAAGAAGGGTGGATTTACAGGGAGGAGCTCCACGATACGGTTCTTCAGATTGTCGATATTGAAGTGCTGTGTAGCGCTTGTGGGGAATATCTCGGCGTTCGGCAGGCGTTTATGCCAGCTATCGACGAGGGCTTGCAGCTCATCGTCACCTTTGAGAAGGTCGATCTTATTGATGACGAGCAGCACGGGGACTGTCTCCTTGGCCACACGATCAAGGAAATCCTTATTCTTTTCAGGATCTTCCACCACATCGGTGACGTAGAGGAGTATGTCGGCGTCAGTGAGCGCACCTTCAGAGAATTCGAGCATCGACTCCTGAAGTTTATATTTCGGTTTCAGCACACCCGGGGTGTCGGAATATACTATCTGATATTCCGGGGTGTTGACAATACCCATTATACGGTGACGAGTGGTCTGGGCTTTGGAGGTTATGATAGATATGCGTTCCCCGACAAGATCATTCATCAGGGTGGATTTGCCTACATTAGGGTTACCAACGATATTTACGAATCCGGCTTTATGTGTTGACGGAGTCTCTTGGATCAGCGTTTCTTTAATTTCTTCTTCCATAATATAAGTTTTGTTTAATGTATAAACATCCGAAAAAGGCTTGAGGTTTAATCGGAAGTCAAATAAGCGAGGCTTCCCGAGAGTCAGGGAGGAGGTTTGACAGAAGAAGGGCCGGAATGGGAATATAGTGAAAAATAACGTATGGTCATGACATAAACGGTTTATGTCATGACCATACGTTATTTATTGGTCTTCTGTAAAGATTCTGAAATAGGTCGGAATCGGGTTATGTGTCAGGAATCGAATGCCCAGATGAGATACATGGCACCCCATGTGAATCCTGCGCCGAAGGCGGTGAGCATGATCTTGTCGCCCTTTTTGAGCTGATGTTTGAATTCATCAAGACAGAGAGGGATAGAAGCCGCGGAGGTGTTTCCGTAGTGCTGAATGTTTACGAGCACCTTCTTGGGATCTATGCCTGTGCGTCCACCAACCGCCTCGATAATACGGAGGTTGGCCTGATGTGGCACAAACCAGTCGACCTGATCTACAGAGAGGTCATTACGCTTCATCACGGAGAGAGTGGAGTTAAGCATGTCAGTGACGGCATTCTTATACACAGCGCGACCCTCCTGATAGATGTAATGTTCGCGGGCCATGACAGTCTCCACGGTAGCGGGTTTCACGGAACCTCCTGCTTTCATGAGGAGGTTGGGAAGACCTTCACCGTCGACATGGAATTCACCGTCGATGACGCCGACGTTCTCTTCGGTAGGCTCCACGAGCACAGCGGCAGCTGCATCGCCGAAGAGGGGGCATGTGGCACGGTCCTGATAATCGGTCATGCTGGACATTTTCTCGGCACAGACAACGATTATTTTCTTATAAAGACCGGCCTCGATATAGGCTCGGGCGGCCTGCATGGTGACGATAAAACCGGCACATGCAGCCTGGATATCATACGAATAGGCATTCTTAAGCCCGGTCTGATGCACGATTACCGAACCTGTCGAGGGGAAACGGTAATCAGGATTAGACGTGGCACAGATAAGGAGGTCAACCTCCTCACGCTTCAGAGCGGTTTGGTCGATAAGCTTTTCTACGGCCTTAATGCCGAGGAAGCTGGAGCCTTTACCCTCCTCTTTAAGGATGCGACGCTCCTTGATGCCGACACGAGTAGTGATCCACTCATCATTAGTGTCGACCATCTTGGAGAGCATCTCATTATCGAGGATGTCTTCCGGCACATAAGAAGCGATGCCACTGATCTTAGCTCTACGCATAGCTAACTTGCTATTAGATCTCTGCCTTCTCGATCACGAGTTTGCCGCGGTAGTATCCGCATTCACCACACACGGTGTGATATACATGCCAAGCGCCGCAGTTGGGGCAGATGGCAAGAGTAGGGATAAGGGCTTTGTCATGAGTACGACGTTTCGCGGTTCTGGTGTGCGATTGTCTTCGTTTAGGANNTNCCNTTGNTCTATAGNATTTTNATTGTTTTNACTTTANAANTACGAATTTATNTAGGGATTAATATTCGTTGCGTAATCAGTCGTCCATTTCGGCGGCGNGGTCGGAGTCANCCTCGTCGAGCGCGNCTTCGAGCTCATCGTCGCCGGNGGCNTTATGCTTGTGGAGGGCGGCAGCCATAGCACGGTTGCATTTACCCAGGGGATGCACATGGCGCAGGGGGATAGTGAGGATGATCGTGTCGTAGAGCATGTAGGCTACGTTCAGGTAGCGGTCGCTCTCCGGAATAATCAGCAGGTCATCCGAATCGTCCTTATAGTCCTCGCCATATTTGACAGTGATATGGTAGACTGTGTCGACCTCATGATCAAGCGGGTCAAGACAACGGTCGCACGGAATCTGCAACATTCCCTTGCAATGGAACGTGCAGTCGTAGAGATCGTTTTTCTTAACCAGGTCGAGATGTACGTGCACATCTGAGGAGATGACATCAGGATTTTCCATATTCTGGAAAAAATCTGTGCCACACTCGAAATCCTGTTCATGCTTCCCCTCTCCTAAGGAGGCCAGCTGAACCTTATATTGTGAAAATTTTCCCACTTTTGAGAAGTTAATTTAGAATTTCGTACCTCCGAGGAGAATCGAACTNCTATCTAAAGTTTAGGAAACTTCTATTCTATCCGTTGAACTACAGAGGCATAANATACNTTTANAGGCTTATTGCCATTTTAGCTGCAAAATTAGTCATTTTTTTATTCTTATCCAAACACTTGCCCCCATATTTACAAAAAATTAGCAATCAGCGGAGCCTGAGTTCATTTCCCTCCTTGTCTTTCACCTTTTTGTTGAGGGCCTTGATGACGGCCTTGCGCATGCCGAATCGCTGCGAGATGGAATGGATGCTCTCCCCCTCCCCTATTGTCACTGTGGTGATACCCTCGGGAGCGTCGTCGAGCTTCTCTTCAAGATACACCTCTTCCCANGCTTTTATCTCACGGTCGCGGTCGACGTCGTTATAAGCCATGAGTTTTTTTACGGGGAGNTTGAACTCCTTTGCTATCACGGCGTATGTGTCACCCGGAGTGGCCACTACATAATGCAGCCCGCGGGAACGGCGCACCGGATGTGAGCTCACAAGCATCTGATGTATGAATGCCGCTATCTCTTCCGGGTCACGGCCCTCGGGAGTGTCGTAGCTATAAAGGGAATAGCGTTCTATAATGGTTATGAGACGTGCTGCATAGTTGGGGTCGGTGGCGTAACCGCATTCACGCAGGCCGCGTGCCCATCCTTTGTAATCGGTCACCTCCAGGTTGAAGAGTTTCTGATAGCGGGTGCGTCGCAGGAACCGGGAATGGTCATCGAAACTCTCCTCGGGAGTCCTGTAGGCCCGGAAGCACTCGTTGGGAGCGTCGTCATCGCGACGCATGGTGGAGCCTTTCCACTCCTTATGGCATTTTATTCCGAAATGATTGTTGCCCTCTTTGGCCAGTCGGCTGCGTCCGGCAGCGCTTTCGAGCAGTCCCTGGGCGAGTGTTATGGATGCGGGGATACCATATTGCTCCTGATGCTCAATGGCGAGATCGCAGAAATCTTCAATGTAGGCTTCATACGGATCGGCCCCCCGGGCCGGGAGCGTGGCTGAAAATAAAAAGAATGTCAGGACGATAAAATATGACAGTTTCATTGTTTAAATAAGTAAGCTGCGAAAATAACCTGTNNTGACCGCCGGAGGNGTCACAGGGAAATCGGCTTCAAAATTACAGAATTGCTGACTAACTACAAAATCCGTATGAAAGAATTCACCGTCACCACCCTGATAAAGGAATGTCTTCCGGAGGAACTCCCGGAATCAGACCGACTACTGATAGAGGCAGCCAAGGAAGCCACAAGGCGCTCTTACTCACCATATTCAAAATTTCACGTAGGTGCCGCCATCCTCATGGCCGACGGCAGCATAGTGGCCGGGTCGAATCAGGAGAACGCGGCCTATCCTTCCGGCATGTGTGCCGAGCGCACTGCTGCTTTCTANGCCTCGTCAGCCTATCCGGGGCTTGCCATGAAGAAGATAGCCGTAGCGGCCTGGACGCGTCTGGGACGTCCTGAGGGGCTACCGCATGATGAATATTTTCAGAGCGCCCCTATCAGCCCATGCGGGGCATGCCGTCAGGTGCTGATAGAGTATGAGACCCTCTACGGGCCGATAGAGGTGATACTTTACGGCCGCGACAAGACTTACGTGCTTCCGTCGGTGGCCTCATTGCTTCCTCTATGTTTCACTGAATTCTGAAAGATGCGTTCTGCTGAATTCAGTAAATGCGTTCAAATGAATTCAGAGAACGCGTTCCGTTGAATTCTTAAAAATGCGTTCTTATGAATTCAGAAAGTGCGTTCCTTTAATTTTTTAAGTTACAAAATAGTTTATTCATATAAAGATATCTGACTATAAACACTACTAAATAAACTTATTATGAAAAAAACTTCCCTCATCCGCGTGATGGCCTCACTTGTGCTTGCCATCATCTGCGCCACCGGCCTGACCTCCTGTGTGGAGGACGGCGACCAGTACTGGCCTTTCTCGCCCCCNCCGGGTTGGGGTTCCAACTATTTCTACGATTCCCGTCTCGAGGGCTCCTGGGAGCTGAGTCAGGCTAATTCCTCACCTGTCTATGGCGACAATGTCAATTATATGGAGTTCTACGGGGGCGGACGTGGCAGGTACTTCTATTATGAGTATGGCAATCCCTATTCAGAGAAGATGGGTTATTTCTGTCAACGTTCAGGTTCGACCACTACAAGTTACCAGATCAACGTGCAGTATGAGAACGGCACTGCCTCTACGATGGCCTATTGGTTTACCGACCGCGACAACACCCTCTGGTTGCAATGGCGTGACAACCGAACCGACCAGATTGTGACCTACCTCTATTCGCGCGTAAGCTACGTGCCCTGAGTCTGTGGCCCATAAGCCGGAGAGCTCTCAGTAACCGGGTGTTCTCGGTAACCGGGTGTTCGCAATATAATCTGACGGTAATGAAGAGGAGCATATATTTTTGAAGAAGAGAGTAAATTTATTAATTTTGCAGAAAAATCAATAAATACTACAAAGAATGTCATTAAAATGCGGCATAGTGGGTTTGCCCAATGTGGGCAAGTCCACCCTTTTCAACTGTCTGAGCAGTGCCAAGGCGCAGTCAGCCAATTTCCCTTTCTGCACAATCGAGCCCAACGTGGGAATGATCACTGTGCCCGATGAGCGTCTCAATAAACTTGTGGAGATGTGCAACCCCCGGAGTGTGGTGCCCGCCACAGTTGAGATTGTGGATATCGCGGGGCTTGTGAAAGGAGCCTCCAAAGGAGAGGGTCTGGGGAACAAATTTCTTGCCAATATCCGGGAGACAGATGCCATACTGCATGTGCTCCGTTGTTTTGACGATGACAANATCACCCATGTGGACGGTTCGGTTGACCCCGTGCGCGATATGGAGATCATCAACTATGAGTTACAACTCAAAGACCTTGAGACAGTGGATGCTCGACTGGCCAAGACATTGAAGGCAGCTCAGACCGGTGGAGACAAGACGGCACGTCTTCAGGCTGATGTGCTCCAGGCCTATAAAGCAGCTCTGGAAGCGGGCAAACCGGCACGCAGCGTACAGTTTGAGTCAAAAGATGAGCAAAGATTTGCGCACGATCTGTTTCTTCTCACCAATAAGCCGGTGCTTTACGTCTGCAACGTAGACGATGCTTCTGCCGTGGAGGGAAACAAGTATGTGGATCAGGTGAAAGAGGCTCTCAAAGATGACGATGCAGGCATAATGATAGTGGCCGCGGCTACTGAGAGTGACATAGCCGAACTGGAGACTCCGGAAGAAAGGGCGGAATTCCTTGAGGAGATCGGTCTNANNGANAGNGGTGTGAGNCGNCTNATNCGNGCNGCCTANNNNCTNCTCGANCTNCAGACNTANTTCACAGCNGGNCCNGACGANGTNNGGGCATGGACNTTCCTCCGNGGCACNAAGGCNCCTCAGGCNGCNGGNATNATCCATACNGATTTNGANAAAGGNTTNATNCGTGCNGAAGTNATAAANTATGANGATTTNGTANNCCTTAGGNTCNGANAANGCCGTNAANGAAGCCGGNAANATGTCGGTNGAGGGTAAGGAATATGTTGTAAAAGAC
>WFLX010275694.1_pt1 | contig 10931 bp, 6 predicted proteins | sample 4967041 | NCBI WGS metagenome assembly WFLX01 (sample SAMN12857096, study PRJNA449069) | gut metagenome | isolation source: stool from male and female vole | host: Microtus ochrogaster | place: USA:Florida | collected 2017
AAATCAGGCGCCGAGGGTTTTCTTGTGGCAGTTAATCTTGCCGACCGCGACAACTACATCTGGTGGAACATTGGAGGATGGAACAATGGTCAGCATGGTCTTCAGGTTTGCTCAAATGGAGCGAAATCTGACTACGACCTCAAATCTGGAAACATAGAGTCTGGGCGAACTTACCATATCCGTATGGAGGTGGAAGGGACACGCATCAAGTGCTATCTTGACGGCGAACTTATCCATGACCTGACACTTCCTGCTGAAAGGAAAGTATATGTGTCTTCTTCTATCGATGACGAAAAGAAGGTGATGTATGTGAAACTTGTCAATACTCGTGATGAGGCTTCAGAAGTAGTCCTCAATATGGCCAATGCAATGATTGGGAGCGCAAGTGTAGACGTACTTTCAGGAGAATCTGCTACTTCGGAAAATAGTATGCAGAATCCGAATAACGTCGTTCCCGTAGGTTTGGATTGTCCACTCGTAGAAGGCAATGTGATCAAATACGACGCTCCAGCCAATTCACTCTCTATACTGACTATAGCGCTTGATGACATCAATTATACTCCGGCAACTGGAACTAAAGCAACCGACGCTCAACTGGAGACTCTGAGGGCAGAACTTGGTTCGATTTCTAAGAAACTCGGTTGGCTACATCAGTCTACCTCTCTTCCTGTCATGACTTCTTCTGGAATAGAACTCGAATGGAGTACTCCCGATGGTTGTCCTCTTATGGTAAATGTCACTTCCAACCGTCATTCCGCTCAATTGGAAATCACTGTTCCAAACACTACTGACAATGTTGTTGATGCTGGCCGTATCGGTGCGTTTGCAAAATTCCCTGATGGAGCTGAGGCTTTTGTAGAGTTGCCCGTCCGTCTTGCTCCTCAAGATAATTGGCACGGCTATCTCTACACCTATATGAATTCAAGCAAGGAAGTCACTAACATGGCTCTCGGTAGCAAAGAAGGTATGGGCAAGAAATTTGACCAACTTCTTGACGGAGAAGAAATCTTCAACACTGCAGAGCTTGCATCAATTGAGGGTGGCACTCGTGATTCATATCTCGGACGCGGTCAACGCGAGCATGAGTATTTCATGACCACCACTGATATGTGCAATGCTAAGAGCGGTAAGTGGAACAATTACGGCATGGATCTTCTACGAAGCAACGACCTCGTGCATTGGGAAAGCTCTGTATTCGATTTCCGAAAGGGTAAGTCAATTTTCTCTGACAGTGATGCGACTACGGACTGCTATAAGTCTGATGAGGAATATGCGAAGATTGACCGAGTGTGGGCACCACAGTTCATCTGGGACCAGACCGCCAACAACGGAGAGGGTGCTTACTTGGTTTATTATTCACTTCTTTCAAGCAATGATTGGGACAAATACGACCGCCTATATTATTCATACGCCGATAAGGATTTCAAGACTCTTACCCAACCTCGTCTTCTGATGGATGCAGGAGTGTCGCTCATCGATGCTGATATTGTCTACAACGAGTATGATGGTCTATATCACATGCTCGTGAAGCGTACAGGAACAGGAGTTGCCACCACTGGTATCTATGAGTATACAGCTCCGACGTTGACTGGTTCAGAATGGAAAGAAATTGGTAAGATGGAAAACCAGAACACCACTGGTGTCGAAGCTCCTACCCATATCCGCCGCATCGGAGAGGATGTCTATAATATGTACTTCATGCGTTTCGACAGCGACTACAATTACAAGGTTGCCGATATGGACCACGACGGTATGAAGACAGGACTCCCGGTAAAAGTAGCCGGTACAGGTGCTTTCCAACATGGTTCTGTTATCTATGTAGATAAGGAGGAGTATGAGATGCTTGAAGTTTATAGCGCTGTCAAAGGTCTGCTGCGTCAGGCAAAAGCAGCTCAGGAGTCTGGTGCTACAGCTGCTTTTAACGAGGCTATTGATTATGCAGAGAAAGTCATTGCAGACAATCGCACAGTATCTTCCCTTCTTGAGAATCTCCCGCTTGCTTATGACAAACTTGTTGACGCAACTGGCAAATACCTTGCTGAAGGGGAGCGACTCGACAATGGATATNTCGACATAACCCGCCTGCTTCAGAATCCCAATTTCGATGGTAACAAAAACACTGGATGGAGCGGAACGGGATTCACAGCTGTTTCGAATAATGTCGCTGAACATTACAGCCGGGTATTTGATACATATCAGGTGCTAAAGGCTATGCCTGCCGGAAGTTACCGTCTTGAAGCTCAGGCATTCTATCGTTATGGTCTGCCCGCTACAGCCCAACCTGCACATAATGATGGCTCAGAAGAGATACTTGCATCCCTCTATATCAACGACAATGAGTCGCCTGTTATGTCTCTTTATGATGAGGAGTATACCAACTATGCCAACAATATGTATGGGGCTGCTGTTGCATTCAACAACGACCATAAGTATGCCGATAATGCCGTTGAGTTGATTATGGAGCATTCTGGAGATATCCGTGCAGGTATCCGAAAACTTGAGATGGTCGATGGCGACTGGACTATCTTCGACAATTTCCGTCTTTACTATAAGCCTGAGCTTGATGCAGTAGATATTGTCAGCATGGATCCGGACGCTATTGTAAACGTCTATTCAGTAAACGGCGGCATCATCAAGACCGATGTGAAGGCCTCAGAAGCAACCAAAGGTCTCGAAAAAGGCATCTACTTGATCGGCACCCAAAAAGTAATAGTAAAGTAATTAAGCATAATCTAACTTTAAAGAGTCCTCACAAATTGGTTTGATACCAACTTCGCAGTTCGGAGAGCTGCCATTGTGACGAAACCCCAGGCTTCAGCCTGGGGTCTTTATATATCGTCAGTAGCCTCGGAGAGGCGATTTGTGTATTAGTGACGAATCTCTGAAAAAAGAGCGGACTTCCCAAGAAGCCCGCTCTTATTATTATAGCTTTTCGCAAAATTCGATTTTCTCATTATCCGGTCCGAGGATAGTAAAGAACTTGACNCCATTTTCCCAAAATGGAAGNGACATTACNTTTTCTTCCACGATNCGATGNCCTTCCTTGNNTATCTCNNCATAGAGCTCATCNATATTCTTCACATCNAGCGCAACATGNTCNATNGCTCCAGACTTCTTTTCTGTNTCCTTGTTTCCNTAAGCCTCNATNATGAGGTTGCCNAGTTGAAGNAAAGCAACCCTTTCGTTTGCTGCCTTATTTTCAGTCAGAAGTACTGGCTCAAACCCAAGAGAAGTATAAAACTCGATAGTCTTATCGATATCTGATACTGGAATCCCCAGATGCTGTATCCTCTCACTATATTTCTTTAAATCTGCCATATATTATATTTTTTTAGTGTTACTCGCTACAAATATACAAAAAAGATTCCTCAACCATAATTCAACTCAAAGGCATCTTGATAAGAGATAATCGATCGATTGTCTTTATTCTCAATCCAACCTTTTTCGAGATGACTTGTCTGAGATATTTCTCCTGCGTTCATTTGAGAAAATAAGTCGCAAACTCTTTCAATCGTTTTCCATTCAGAGTCAGTCAGACAACTATTTGACATTTCCTCAGCAACCAACTTTATACCACTTTGACCGCTTGGATAAACGAATTCTTCCATGTTTACTCCTTGAAGAGAACTATACAAAATTCCCCATTGATCAGGTACGGGTCCAAACGGCAAAGCTCTATAAGTAATACCGGTAATGCCGTAGCCATGATTTTTGTAATGAATGAAATCAGCATAAAAAAGAAGCTTATTCATTTTTGTAACAAATGTANGACCTATCTTTGAAACAATCATTCTTACTACATCAGAAATTTTGANAGGNGCAAGCGAACGATAACCTGTGTATTCCGTAGGATGNACAATTGGTTTGTAGTCACCATCCGCATTCTCAACCTTCTGCTTAATTCTGAGATACTCCTGTTCACTCATTTCCGATTTAGATGCCTGAACAAAAGTCATGAACACATCCTTTTCACGGGCTGCCATTATAGTTCGAGCGTTGGAAACACTTGGCACTTCACCATCCTCATACATCCGATATTGGTTGATTCCAAAACCAAGTATCTGAGACATTTTAGCTGCTGAAAGTCCATAATGTAACCTTATAGCTGAGATTTCATCAGGAAAAGGAATACCATGTTTGAGACGATATTGATTGTATACCTGGAATATATTCGCCTCGTCCATTTCTGTAGTGGTCCACATTTCACCCTCTTCATCAATGATTCCAGTATGAATATAGGAGTACTCTTCTTTACGAAAGGTCACACATCTAACTTCTTGAAAAAACTTTTCGCCAGGTAATAACTTATTATTTTCCATCCTCATTATTTTTTAAAGGGTAATACATCGGATGTTCTGCTTTATGGAACGAAATACATATCGTATGGGAATTAGGCTTTCCCATTGTTATCTTGATATAGATTTCATTACCTCTTACGTCTTTACCGAACACCCACATTTCTCCTTGATTATTTAGAGCATCNACGATAGGNCCCTCTGAATAATCATAACAGTTAAGATTCATGATTACTTCCATTCGTTGGTTTGGAGTAATACCCAGAGNAGTCAAACTATTTTGGTTTTTCTGTCTATCATCACNAAAACGAATTCCAAAGATTTTAACTTTCAAACTGAAATCCTCTAAGAATTTTTCTACTTCTTCTTTTGTAATCATATTGCAAAGATAAGTATTTTTTTAATAAAAATACAACTTTATCGTTGTTTTTGTTCAAAACAATTTGAAATTTTATACTCAGATTATCTTCCCGCTTGGTGATCCTAACTTTCTCGAAGTCCACTAATCAAATTACATAGAGCACCCAATAGCTCCTTCCGGAGTTACGGTCTGTATGTCAACTTTTGGAACTTTACAAGTACCATTATTATAAAAATTCAAGATGGCCTTGCCATTCTCGTTAGGAACTACATCCGGATTCCAGTAGAGGGTACGACGATAATCGCTCTCTATCGGCATATAGGAATAATCTGGAGAATAGAATTCCTGTGGAGTATTATACCCCTGTATACTTGTCTTTCGTATACCCTTCCCTCCGTCTACCATGATTTTTCCATCTGGATAAGTCTCAATCATAACTACGCAACTATACATTACTGCAGCATCTGCCGGAGCTTCTCCGATAAAGCAGTATTTACCTTTCAGACGATCCACTTCGCTTACAGATATAGACTTGATAGACTCAAGCCTTAAATCCTTATATCGGAAATAGTCTTCTGGCGTTGGACCAGCAAGTCGTTCATAATCCACAACTATAAGCGGCATTTTTTGCTTATAAATAAGCATTTCTTCTTCGCCACTAAACCCTCTTGTAAACTGCGGATTCAGTTTCATTATTATCTTGTGGATGTCACATCCCAAATCTATATATTCACCTTCATCTCTCAGGGAGTTGACTTCATCATCTACCTCATAATATGCTATTGCCTGCTTTCGAGCCTCCGACCTTGCATCGTCAAGCCAATTACTCTTGTGAGAAACTACTAATTCATCAAGCCAGACACTTTTATCATCATTCGCCCTTAAAGAGTTTAAGAACTCTTCATCATTATTCATTTCTGATTGTTTTGCTGTGTCAGCGCTTGCCTTTTGAGCTACATCATGCTCTGCCGCCAACGGTGCCGACATCTCATAATGCATGTATCGGCGAGGTTGCGGGATGTAGTCTTTGTTGAGTGCAATTTGACTGTCAACAAGCTTGTGTTTCCTTGTTGTGTTGAGTATAAGTTTCCACTGGTCTTCGATATTGACGGTGAAGGAGAATCTTCCAAGAGAATCTGTCCTTGTCATATCCATAGGGGGAATCGATTTCTGGTCATCCTTATCACCCTTCATCAGAAATGCAGTCACGTCAACATTTGGCATTTTCTTGTTGGTAAGACTACGAACTGTACCGGCTATTTCAATTCCGTCCGATTCGGGCTTGAAGCGAAGATTGCTTTCATTTTTTTCAACCAATGATTCCCAAGGATATTTTCTCCATCCCTGCACCATCATCAGCAAATCAAGATTACGTCTGTGTATACTGTCATCTGATTCGAAATAATATGCAGGATTTGCCACATATCCTTTGATATCTGACATCAGCAATAGATCTGTGCAGATATCTCGATTCCAGACCGTCTCGTTTTTCCCATCCCTGACAGAGAGTGAGAAAGGATGACAAACTGGATTACCATCCGCATCTGTCGATGAAACTGACAAGTTTATAGGTTCGTAGGGTTTATAAGTATTTTTGTCAAACGAATANTTGAANTTGATAAANTCAGTGGAATCNGGCATATTGAAAAANAATCNNTCGGCTATCTTGCGTCCTTTNGTATCCACAAGTGTAACTTCTGCNACCCCTGGTGACAGNTTTTTCTTATCNAATGNAAAAGAAANTGGTTTTCTAAAAGAAGAAGCAAGAACGCTATAAGTTTTTATNACGCCTTGGNTTGTGAGNATNACTCCGACNGTATCAATTCGATTGAAGATTCCTCCGCGATTGACGGTGACTGAAACACTATCAGGATTTGAATTGTTGTCGATACTTAGCGAGAAACCATTCGATCTCACTTCCGGAAACTTGATTTTTTTTGTTTTTCCTTCATGATTCACTTCTGCATATAAAGCTTTCCCATCTGGAATGAGAGTGAAAAGTCCTTTCCCTTCATGTGAAGTCTTGAAAGAAACCAAGCTGTCTTGATTCTCATTAAAGACTGTTCCAACTATTTCAATAGGATACCCTTTTTTATCTCTTGCCTCGAATGCAGTATTAGTTGGCATGCCATAGATGAGATGGCCACCCTCTGGATAAAACCGGATATCAAAATCCTTTACATTCTGAGGGCGTTTCCGAGTGTAAGTGTAATTCCCGGTGCCGAATGTCCGCATACTTCGCTTTCCATAATCCCCTTCATTCTTTGGAGAATCAAAAACCGGAATCACCCTTGAGTATGCTGTCTCAGGCCCGAAGTTCATCATGTACTTGGTGTAAGCGCGGATCTCAAAAAATCCGGAATAGAAAGGAGTGCAGTTGATTTTAAAGTTTCCATGAGCCCTCCCATTCTCAATTTTCAGCACTCGTGTGTCTATGATGTCCCCTCCTGGATTCAGCAGGTCAACGTAAAGAGTCTTGCTTTGCGCATCGGAAGTGTTTCCATCAGCACTCACAAGATAGGCGCTAAACCATAAGGTATCATCCTTATAGTAACTCGTATTGTCAAGATGAAGATACACCTTTTCTTTTGGAAGAGAATTCGTCATTATTTCTTCTATCTCCATTCCTTGAAGAGGGAGGAAAGAGGTAATGATAAATAAGAAAACCAATATACGTGTTTTAAGAGTCGACATTGAGTATTGTTTTTATGAATCCATTAATCAAGGGAAGCTTCTATTGGGAGGCTCCTAAACCACCAGAAGATGTCACTGTCTGCATATNAACCTTNAAGNAATTACAGCTACTGTTATTATAANATCGCACCCTTGCTCTTCCTTTTTCGTCTGGAAGGATNGCTGGATNCCAGTAGAGTGTTCGGCGATAATCACTCTCAATCGGCATGTANGAATAATCNGGAGAATAGAATTCCTGTGGTGTGTCATAGCCTTGAATACTTGTCTTGCGTATCCCCTTCCCTCCGTCAACCATGATTTTTCCATCCGGATAAGTCTCTATCATGACTACGCAACTGAAATTTCTGTAAAGAGAATCTACGGGTATATCTGTCCAACAATACCTACGCAACATGTAATCACTTTCACTAATCGCTATAGACTTGATTGATTCAAGCTTGACATTCTTATATTTATAGTATTCTTCCAGCGATCCGTTATTAAGTCTCTCGTAATCTACAACGATTATCGGGAATTTATACTTATATATAAGTCTTGGTTCTCCATCCATATTCAAACTCGTGAATTCTGGATTCATTTTTTTGAGTAAATCATGAATATCTGCTCCCGCATCTATATAGCCTCCTTCATCACGCAATTTATTTATTTCAGAATTTACATCATAGTAGGCTACGGATTTATTTTTCGCCTGCTCTCGGTCATTATCTTTCCAGCTTCGTTTAGACTTCACCTCAAGTTCCTGGAGCCAGATTGATTTATCATCCGTAGGATTAGGCAACCAACTATCTGAATCGATATTTGACTCCTGTGTTTCCACATCTTCTCCATTAATATTGGTCCTTGTGTTTTGCTTAGCCAAAGAAGGCTCCTCTATCTCATAGAGTTGGTATTGTCTTGGTTGCGGAATGAACTCCTTGTCAAGTTTAACTTGTGAGTGAATCAATTTGTTATTTCTGGCAGTGTTTAGAATAAGCGACCATTTATCAGTAATATTCACTGTTAAAGAAAATCTTCCTAATGAATCTGTTGTTGTCATATCCATAGGTGGCAGAGATTTATCATCCTGGTCCCCCTTGATCAGAAAAGCAGTCACATCCACATCGGCCATAGGCTTATTCCTAAGACTTCTTACTTTTCCAGCAATATCAATCCCATTTGCTTCCGGAGTGAATTGTAGATTTTCATTTCTGGTTTCCGCGAGTGACTCCCAAGAATATTTCCGCCAACCTTGCACCATCATTAGGAGATCAANATGGNTTCGATGNNAACTGTCGACCGATTCGAAATAATATTNCGGATTGGAGACATACCCCTNTAAGTCGGATGTCAATANTAGATCGGTCAAAATATTTCCTTTCCAATCTATATCATAGCGTCCATCTCGTATAGATAAGGAGAATGGAGATGTGACGGGTACTCCTGTCCTATCCGCCAATGCAACATTCATATTGACTTCTTCATAAGGTCGATATTCTTTTTTGTCAAATTCATATCTCATATCTACGTAACTGCTCGAATCAGGCAGATTGAAAAACAATCTGTCAGCTATTTTGCCCCCGTTGACGTCTATCAGGGTCACTTCAGAAACTCCAGATGAAAGTTCTTTTTTATCGAAAGCGACTCGCACTGGTTTTCTGAAAGAAGAAGCCAAAGCTGAATATACTTTCAGTATGCCATGGCTTGTCAAGGCTACCCCTACCGTGTCTTTCTTGTTTTGTTTGTCAGGTTTGCCAATAGTCACATAGATACTGTCTGGATTAGTGAGATTGTCAACACTAAGAGAGTATCCGGTTGCAACAGTTTCCGGGAGGTTAAATTTCTTTACCTTGCCATTATTCTTAACCTCTGCTATCAAGGGTGAGCCATCGGGAATGATGGTAAACATTCCCTTACCTTCGTGCATGGTTTTAAAAGAAATGATTGTATCTTTGCTTGAAGATAATACGGAACCTTGTATCTCTATCGGATGTCCGGCTTTATCTGTTGCTTCAAATGCGACCTTTGTAGGAATCCCCTTGATAAGACGGCCACCTTCCGGATAAAACTTAACGTTGAAGTCCTTTCCCTTTTCGGGATATTTACGGGTATATTGATATTGACCAGCACCGAAAGCCATGAGGTTTCTCTTATCATATTCTCCCTCTTTCTTTGGCGCATCAAACACCGGCACTACCCTTGAGTATGCTGTCTCAGGCCCGAAGTTCATCATGTACTTAGTGTAAGCCCGAATCTCAAAGAAACCTGAGTAGAAAGGAGTGCAGTTTATTTTAAAACTTCCGTGAGCCCTCCCATTCTCAATTTTCAGCACTCGTGTGTCTATGATGTCTCCTCCCGGATTCAGAAGGTCAACGTAAAGAGTCTTGCTTACTGCATCGGAAGTGTTTCCATCAGCATTCACAAGATAAGCGCTGAACCATAAGGTATCATCCTTATAGTAACCCGTATTGTCCAGATGAAGATACACCTTTTCCTTCGGAAGTGAATTCGCCATTATATCCGAAAAGAGTGTCTGCAGATCCTTGTCAGCAGTTGGTACATCTACTTGCACATGATCCCTTCCCCATAATGGAAGAGAGAAGGCGAGTGACAATATGTATAAGAACAGGCGGTTAGTTTTTCTTTTCATATCAATAGGACTCTGTTTAATTGTTTCATGAAAATATTATCACAAACAGATTCCTATCTACAAATTTACGCAAAAAATATTGAATATTTCAAAGCATACCCAGAAAATCTTATCTGACAAGGCAAATTATCAACATATGTTGATAATTTAGCAGACTTTACTGTTTATTCAGTTCCTTTCGGATGCGGGAAAGATGAGTCGGAGTTATCTGAAGGTACTCTGCGATTTCTTTTTGCGATACATCCTGCTCTATCTGGGGATAGAGTGTGATTAGGTCAAGGTAACGATCCTTGGGTGTTTTTGCATATAAAGCGTAATGACGCTTTGCCAATGATATGTAGGCCGACTCCATAAACAGTCGCCCTTGTCTTCCAGCCTCAACGTCTTCTTCAAAAAGTTTTGGAAGTTCGGTGGCATCCATAACCCATACCTCAGACGGTTTTCCCGCAATAATGTCAAACATGGCCGGCGCATTGTTCATGCACTGTGGATAGTCCCCAAGCAGAGCATCTGGAAAAGCAAAACCACCTATCTTATTCACTCCATCCACCGTATATATAAAATATCCCGACTTCACATAGCCACAAATATTAGTAGGTTCCCCATGATTGCAAAGATGCTCCCCCNTCTTCAACGACACAAGCCTGCCACGACTCTCAATCAAGTCNTGCCAAAACTGNAGGTCAATCCCCTCAATATGCGTATTGAAATGTCGTTTCTTACTTGCAAAGTTACAAAAAATATCTTAGATAAGAAAACGTCCAACCGTTTTAGTTTTTTTAAGTTAACTTTTTTCAACTTAGGAAACACTATAAGATCTGATAATACTTAGAATCATACTGCGTAGCCCTGGAATGGAGGCGTCCTCGCCTCCGGCCCGCCGACATAAGGTAACTACAACATTGACTCCTGCATAACCATAACACAACCAAATTTATTATCTTTTAAAGCTACG
>WFLX010023977.1_pt1 | contig 10930 bp, 10 predicted proteins | sample 4967041 | NCBI WGS metagenome assembly WFLX01 (sample SAMN12857096, study PRJNA449069) | gut metagenome | isolation source: stool from male and female vole | host: Microtus ochrogaster | place: USA:Florida | collected 2017
GAATGGGTCGAGACGCAGATCAAGGCTAAGACACTTCCCGTATGATTCTATATATTAACTAACTTATAATACTAATGAACATGAATTTAAAAACCACACTTCTTACAATTCTACTACTTACGACATCCACTGTCTTTGGACAGACTAAGTTCGGTACTTCGAAAACTGTGACCGGAGACTTCGGATTTGCTTTTGATGGCGAAAAGTTGTGTTGGTGCTCCGGTATAAATGTTGGTAATGATGGTAAAGTGACTATCTATGATGAGAATATGGATGAGCTTACTTCATTTATAATCAAGAATGTTGGTCCGGATGGAAAATATGAATTCGTAGGACTTGATACGAGTTTTTCAGGTAACGGAGAGTTAAATGCCTATGAGAGTGTATACGTTACCCGCGGTGTATTCACTAATGATAATAAATGGTGCTATTGTCTTGCTGACGAGAATGGTAAGATGTATGTATACAATGAAGATGGAAATTTGGTTGGTGAACTTCCTTTCAATTTGGATGATTATGCTTGGCCTGAATTTCATTTGTCAAACGTATACAGCGGCAAGCCATTCATATCGATTACAACTTTTCCAGAAGGTGAAGAAAGTGCCCCTGTCAATTATATCTGGAGCTTTTATGGCACATCCGGTACCTGGGCGCCTACTGTCAAAATGCAGGTGAGGGCCTATCCTAATCCTCTTCCCGGTGGTGAGCCGCTGACGATTGAGCTTCCGGAACCTGCCGGCGCCGACACTTTTGTATGTATCAATGACTTGCGCGGACGCCAGGTGTTCCGTCGCCGTGTTAATGCCGGCGAGACATCTTTCAAGGTTCACAACCGCTTCAGCCATGGCGCTTATGTCTATACAGTCATAAATAAGTCCGGGGTGGTGGCTTCAGGAAAGCTGCTTGCTGAATAAGGATTTTATATCAGATAGTNAAAAAATANCGGACTTCATTTACAAAGTCCGGTATTTTAGTATCGAGTGGGTAGATTGACGTTGTGATTTTCGTGAAAAATAATTACTTTTGCATCCGATTTAAAGGCCAGTTACGATGAAACTCATTGCTGATAGCGGTAGNACCAAGGTTGAATGGTGCCTACTTGATGGCTCAAAGCCTGTGAAACAGATATTTACTTCGGGATTTAACGCATTGATGCTTACCGAAGAAGAGATAGCGCAATATCTTGATGACGAGTTATTGCCGCAGCTTGGGGAATATGCTCCTCAGGTTACCGAAGTGCACTTCTATGGTGCGGGATGTATTGATGAAGAGGTATGCCGCAATGTGCGCCGTGCCATCCGTCAGAATATCGACGCCTCTGCTATCGAAGCCCATTCCGATCTGCTTGGAGCGGCGAGAGCACTGTTTGGCGAAAACGAGGGTATCGCATGTATTCTCGGCACAGGCTCCAACTCCTGTTATTATAATGGCCGCGAGATAAAGGATCACGTGAGTCCGCTCGGATTTATTCTCGGTGATGAGGGCAGCGGTGCCGTCCTGGGTCGCCATCTTATCGGCGATGTGCTGAAAAATCAGTTGCCGCCCGAGCTTTGCGACAAATTCATGGATGAATATCACCTTGAACGCACAGCCATCATACGTCGCGTCTACAAAGAGCCGTCGCCCAACCGCTTTCTGGCTTCCGTGACTCCGTTCCTTCTCAAAAATATAGAGGAGCCGGCTATCCATCGTCTTGTGCTCAACGAGTTTAAATCATTCTTCGTGCGTAATGTGGCNCAGTATGANCATTATCGTGATCTGCCGGTAAGCTTTGTCGGNTCGATTGCCTATCACTACCGTTCGGTGCTTGATGAGGCTGCCGCCGCTCTCGATGCGCAGGTGGCTACGGTGATGAAAACACCTATGGAGGGGCTTATTGCCTACCATTCGGTTCGCTGACGAGTCAACAAAATCGAGTGGACGTGTGTTAACATTACATAACGTCCATTCACATGAATTTCACTGTTTCAGCTATCAAGAGAGTATGNCGCGGCGCAATTATGCTCGCCGTGGCTTTCGGTGTGTCTGCAATGCCTCTGAACGCCCGNCAGAAAGTCGGGTTGGTNCTTAGCGGAGGAGGTGCAAAAGGTTGTGCCCATATAGGTGTAATCCGGGCATTGGAAGAAAACGGTATTCCGATCGACTACATCGCCGGCACCTCCATGGGTGCCATAATCGGAGGCCTNTATGCCGCCGGATATTCGCCNGACGAAATGATGGCACTGCTGGAATCAAAGGATTTCGCATACTGGTCGACCGGACGGATCGATCCCGACATGAATTATTTCTATGCCAAGCCGACAAGGACTCCCAATCTTGCCACNCTNAATTTCGATCTGACCTCCAACTCCAATTCGTCNCCCGAGCTGCAGTTGCCGACGAGTCTTATCAGCCCGTTGCCCATGAACTTCGCGTTTATGGAGCTTTTTGCCAAGTACACGGCTCAATGCGACGGCAATTTTGACCAGTTGTTTGTGCCGTTCCGNTGCGTGACTTCCGATATTTATCACAAGCATAAGATCGTGTGCAAATCAGGATCGCTGGCCGACGCCATACGAGCCTCCATGTCATTCCCGATCGTANTCCGNCCGATAGAGATGGACGGNGTGCTGGTATATGACGGTGGTATCTATGATAACTTTCCGGTAGATGTGATGGAGAACGACTTTAAGCCTGACATCATCATTGGCAGCAATGTGAGCGGACCTGATGCNAAACCTCAGGAAAACAACCTGATGCAGCAGCTGGAGGATATGATCATCCAGAANAATGACTATTCGCTTCCTGCNGACCTCGGTATAAAGATGGATGTACCGGTCAGGATGTTCGGACTTCTTGATTTCCAGAAATGTGAGGAAATTTCCTCGATCGGCTACAAGACCGCTATGTCGATGATGGACTCCATCAAGACACGCGTCACCGCGCGTACTACTGCAAGTGANGTTGAGGCAAAGCGTCTGCGTTTCAAGCATGCAACACCTACGGTGACATTTGACTCGGTCGTGGTACATGGAGCCGCTCCAGCCCAGAATGAGTATATCAAGTATCTGTTTACCAAAGGAAGTGACAATACCTTCGGACTTCCCGAAGCCCGTGATTCTTATTATCGTGCCATCGCTCCTGGTAAACTCAACAATCTTGTGCCACATGCCGTATTGCGTGATTCTACGGGACTGTTCACACTCGATCTCGCAGCTGATGTCAAGANCGGGTATAAGTNTGGCATCGGAGGCTTCCTGAGCACCAATACGCTTTCGATGCTGTTNCTGTCGGGTGGCTACAACACCTATTCATTCAATTCGATAAGCACTTCTCTCGATGCTTGGCTCGGACAGAGTTATATGGCGGCGATGGCAAATTTCCGAATTTCATTGCGCACAAGTTTCCCAAGCTATCTGAAGCTGATCGGAGTATTGTCGCGTGAGAAATTAAATGACAATAATCATATTTTCTATGATGACGGAACGTTGCTTGTAAGTGAGTCGGAGGCTTATGCCCGTTTGCGCTACGGTATCGGTGTCGGACGCAGTGGCCTCGTGGAGNTTGACGCCGGTGTGGGACGNCTGAGCAATCATTTCTACAACGGACTNACNGTAAGNCCGCTGACCCGTGACCGCGCCACTTATATATTGGGCGAACTCCGTGCCAATTATGAATTTAACACACTTGACAATGACCATTATTCCACTCAGGGGCGCTACGTNAAGGCTACCGTGACCGGATTCTATGGCGACCGCAGTTTNTANCGTCACAATGACCGAGAGTCGAGGATGAATGATAACGGCCTNAAGTGGGTACAGATGAGGTTTGACTACGAAAAGTTCTGGAATGTCAACCGCAAGTGGAGTGTGGGATTGGAATATAATATGGCTGCAAGTTCTGCTAAGCTGATTGACAATTATGCCGATGCACTTGTCATGNCNCCGGCGTTCAATCCGACCCCCGCGAGCTACAATTCGTTCAATAAAGCGCTGCGTGCACCTGTATGGGCATCACTCGGATTTGTCCCGGTTTATAAGATAAACACTATGTTCCAGATCCGCGGCATGTTCCATGGATTTATGCCCTGGCAGTCGATCAAGCCGGTTATGCCGACTGAGCCCGATGGTGTGATAGGAGCCCGATATGGCAAGAAACTCTCAAATCCTGAATTCTTCGGTCAGTTGTCGGCTGTCTATTCNCTTCCGTTTGCNCACCTGTCGGCTTATGCCGATTANTGNACGGATCCNGGTATCAANTGGAACTTCGGTATATCTCTTGGCCTCTTCTTCCTTGCTCCGAAATTCATGGATTGACAGNAACNTGCTGCATANATAAAAAGTAAGAATGGCTATCCATCACGGGTAGCCATTCTCAGGTTTTTGAAGTATGTAAATCAGTAATTATTATTAATTGAGATATCTACGGTTGTTTTTCAGTTGACGGCATAATTGACTTTATCACAGTCGGCTGTAGCTGTCCGGTAATATATACGGCCTGAATTGTTCCGTCAGATGATCTTACGAGCATGAACAGCTTGTTGAGCAATTCTCCGTTTCCCTTTGCATATATGTTGACGTGATCGCCGTCATTCTTGATAGTCGACATCAGATCAAGTCCGTTACTTACATCGGCAAGCATAGGCGCTATGCTGTCGCATATTTCGGGGACCGTGCAACTGAGAAGCTCCAGACTTTTCAAATCGCGTACAGTGTTGTGGAGCGGATTTTCAGGATTATCCCCAAACTTAGTGCCTGCTATTGATTTCAGCATCGGGCTATTTATATACACATACTCCACGCTGTCATATCGTTCGGCTATTTTCTCAAACGTGCGGTTTTGGGCCGGTGCATAGAACGCGACAGCGGTAAATGCCAATAAAAAGGATAATTTCTTNAATGCTGTCATTATCNTATTCATTGGTGTTGGCATCATAATTCTCATCTTCACTAATTGAGTCATCGTCAGCTACNGGCATCAATATGAATTTAGCTGAGGTCTCGGTGACATATCGGTCGGTTGACCGTAATCCTCCTGCCACTAACTCAAGCGCGTGGGTGGTTTTGTCAAACGCTGTTTCCGGATCCGTGATTTCGTATGGACTGGTACGGAAACTACGGACAAACAACAGAGACAATGTGGCTACGAGTATGACCGATGCGGCAATGGCAATCGCCGAAGTTAAGCGACGTCCATGCCGTCTATGCGACTCCTGACGGTTNAGGCGCTCGATCATTATGTTGATAGCCGGAGCTAATTGTGACGGCATGTCCACTTCAGGCACTGAGGCCAGCGCATTTAGGATATCGCGCTCAGCCNCGAGTTCGGCAGGAAGTGCATCGNCTTCATTTAGAAGTCGGCGCAGANGCTGTTCCTGACTCNGGTCAGTGGTGCCGTCATAGTAGGCGGCAAGCAACGATTGTATTTCCTGGATGGCTTGTTTAGTCATATTCTGTTATCGCAGTTTGCTATAAAGTTCTTTAAGCCGGCGGCGTGCTCTTGAGAGCAACGTGCGGGCATTTTCATATGACGTACCGGTTATTTCGGCTATTTCCTGTAAGGAATAGTCACCGTAGGAGCGTAGCCTCAGTACCTCCTGTTGGGCTTCGGGCAGTGTCGCCGCAAGATCGATCACTTTGTTAAGCGTGTCGCGTGACTCGATTGTCTGAGATAAATCGGTCATATCATCGGGACACATTTCACGCAGATCATCCGTGATCGGTACGTGGCGTCGCATGCGCAGCATGTCGGCACAGCAATTCCTGACCGTAGTCAGGCAGTAGGAGAGGGCTTTACTCTCNTCNGGGAGAGAATCTCTCTTGTGCCATAGCTTGGCTACTGCTTCCTGAACAGCATCCTGAGCGTCATCACTATTGCCCAGAATGGCATAAGCCAAACGGTACATGGGCCTGTAATGAGGCATCACGATATGTCGAAAGTCGGTTGCGTCCATGAATATTCAATAGGTAGACGTAGCCGGAGAGAGAAATGTGACAGTCACGGAGAAAAATTTTAATTTTTTTTGCCCCAGCGCGCTTCCTGAAGTGCCTGCATCCGTTCTTCCGACGAGTTGTCGGCCGCATGCCAGAATACTGTTCCCTGAGCTGCATCAGGTAGAAACTGCTGTCTTACGAAATGCCCCGGATAGTCATGTGCATACTTGTAATTCTTTCCGTAATCAAGCTCTTTCATGAGTGATGTGGGCGCGTTGCGGATATGCAGCGGCACCGGCAGGTTGCCGGTATTGTTGACATAAGACATGGCCGCGTCAATAGCCAGATAAGCGGAATTGCTTTTAGGGGAGGTGGCCANNTAGACCGTACATTCNGCCANCGGTATACGTCCTTCNGGCCAGCCTATTTTATGAATTACGTCAAAAGTGGCATTGGCCAGCAGCAATGCGTTGGGATTGGCAAGGCCGATATCNTCGGCGGCAAGTATGACGAGACGCCGGGCAATGAATTCGGGTGCCTCGCCGCCGGCTATCATGCGTGCAAGCCAGTATATGGCAGCATCCGGATCGCTGCCGCGGATACTTTTGATGAAAGCCGATATGATGTCATAGTGCATCTCTCCTGTCTTGTCATAGGCCATGGGATTCTCCTGCAAGCGTACGGTGACAACCTCGTCATCTATGACAAGCGGTTCGTTGGGATGAGTCGATTGTTCGAGCANGTCGAGGATATTGAGCAGCTTTCGGGCATCGCCTCCTGCAAACCGGAACAGNGCCTTGGTGCTGTTGACCTGTACATCNCGCTTTTTAAGGACCGGATCGGTAGTTATGGCACGGTCAAGAAGTGCCTGCAGATCAGCTTCTTCAAGAGGCTTGAGCACATACACCTGAGCCCGTGACAGTAAAGGGCGGATGACCTCGAATGACGGATTTTCAGTGGTGGCGCCTATTAGAGTGACAATGCCGCTCTCTACGGCTCCGAGGAGGCTGTCCTGCTGAGCCTTGTTAAATCGGTGGATTTCATCGATAAACAGTATCGGACGCCCTTTTGAGAACATGCTTGCGGCATCGGCTTTGCATCGGTCGATGACTTCGCGCACCTCCTTTACACCCGAATGTACGGCGCTCAGTGTATAGAATGGCGACTGCGTCGTATTCGCTATGATTTTGGCAAGAGTAGTCTTTCCTACACCGGGAGGGCCCCAGAGTATGAAAGAGGACACATTGCCTGAGTCGATCATGCGGCGCAGTATCGAACCGGGCCCTACAAGATGGGTCTGGCCTATATATTCATCGATTGTTTGCGGACGCAAGCGTTCCGCCATAGGTACTTGCATATAGCCGGTGATTATGGTATTTGTAATACAAAGATAACAAAACAAGCAATGACCATCGGCAAAGGTGATGTTAATTGTGTTTAATCGCTGAAAAGCATTAGCAGATTGAGAAAATTTTATTAACTTTACTGCTGAATTTACCGGAAATACCGCTTGTCGGTTTTTGCGTGTATAATTCACGAACTATGTTGGTAGTGTAAGTGTTTATTTTATATAAAATAGAAACACTTAAAAACTTTTATGTTATGAGCAACGAAGTAAAATCTAATCGTGCGCCGCAAGTATCACGTACAATCTTCGGTATTGTAATGATTGTCATTTACGTAGGCATGGGTGTCCTGCTGCTTATCAACTTCTTCAATTGGGAGAGCGGACCTTGGGAATGGCTGCGTTGGACGGGTGGTATCCTGTTCATAGTATACGGAATCTGGCGTGCTTACCGTCAGTTCAGTGGCATTGACCGTAACATAGGCGATGAGCCCTAACTAACAGTTGAGGTTATGAAGCATAAATTTGCGTCATTGGCAGCCGGTATGCTTGGCGTTGTCGCTCTCATGAGCCTTAGCGCCTGCGATAAAAAGACTACCAATTCAAGTACATCTGGCGTCGGCACTATCGTGTGCGATGCCAGCTTTCAGAATATAATGGATCAGGAGATCGATGTCTTTGAGTTTACTACCAAGGGCAACGCGAGCATAGTGCCTTACTATGTGTCAGAAAAGGCTTGTGTCGACTCGCTGCTTGATCTCAAGACCAAGACTATTGTGATAACACGTGAACTTAACGAAAAAGAGAAAGCATATCTTGAATCCAAGAACCGCAAGTCGCGTTCGGCACGTATTGCGGTCGATGCCATAGCTCTTATCGTCAATCCTGAAAATCCAATTGAGCAGATCTCCATGAGTGAGATCGCCGACATCCTTGCCGGCCGTTCGACTCAGTGGAGTGATCTCGAGCCAAGCAAGCTCGGTGAGATTCAGGTCGTGTTTGATGATGAGGGATCAAGTACGGTGCAGTACATGCGCGATTCGCTCATGAACGGCGCTCCGTTTGCTCCCAATGTATATGCGCAGCACTCCAACGTGGAGGTGTTTGATCAGGTTGCTAAGCGTAAGAATGCGCTCGGTATAATCGGTGTAAGCTGGATCAGTGCCGACATGAGCACCCGCGATCTTCCGCGCGAGGAGCGTATCAAGTCGCTCAACGAGCAGGATGTAACCACTACCACCTTTGACTCTTCAGTAAAGGTGCTCAAGGTGCGCCGCGATGACTCACTCCGTGCTTATCAGCCTTATCAGGCCTACATTTATGACGGCAGCTATCCGCTTTACCGCTCGATGTATATGATCAGTACNGGCGTTAACGGCAGTCTGGCTCATGGCTTCTATTCGTTTGTCACCGGTACGGTAGGGCAGAAGATCATACAGCGCACTGGAATATTGCCCGCAAGAGTGCAGCCCCGTTTTGTCAATTTAAATTAAAACAAATATAGTAAAACCAATAAAACAGTTTAAACCGACATGAATTTAAGATTTTTGTTATCGCTCGCAGTAGCCGGAGCAATCACTGCTTCGGCTCAGGGCTACAAGGACGGCGTCGAGTATTACAAGGCCGACCAGTTCGGAAATGCCAAGGAGCTTCTTGAGCGCAACCTCAATGATCCTTCAACCGACAAGGCCGAGGCCTACTATTATCTGGGCGCCATCGCAGTTCAGGACAAGAACTACAATGAAGCTAAGGCTGATTTTGAAAAGGGACTTGCTGCCAATCCTTCGTATGCATACAACAAGGTTGGTCTTGGTCAGCTCGCTCTCATCAACGGTGATGAGAAGGGTGCTCAGGCTCTCTTTGACGAGGCCAAGAAGCTCAACAAGAAGGATGCCGGTGTATTTGTTGCCATAGGTCGTGCTTATTACAGCGTTGATCCGGTTAAGTATGCCAAGCAGATCGAGCAGGCTGATGCACAGGCAATGAAGGCCAACAGCAAGGATCCTGCAATCTTTATTTTCCGTGGTGACCGCAAGGCTGACGCTCAGCAGTGGGGTGAGGCTGCATCAAACTACGACAACGCTATCCTTTATTCAAAGGAGCAGCCCGCAGCTTATGTAAAGTATGCCAACGCTTACTTCAACGTAAATCCCGCATTTGCTATCGAGAAGCTCAACGAACTTCTTCAGATCACTCCTAACTCGGCTCTTGCACAGCGTGAGCTCGCCGAGAAGTACTACCAGAACGACCAGTGGTCAAAGGCTGCAGGTGCTTACGGTGATTACATCAAGAACCCCAACCACTTTACCGAGGACCGCGTACGTTATACCGTTCTTCTGTACTATGGTCAGCACTATGACGAGTCACTTCAGATCGCCAACGAGATTCTTGCCAATGATCCTAAGAATTTCCAGCTGAAGCGTATCGTATTCCTTGACCTGGCTGCCAAGCAGGATTTCCCCGCTGCCGAGGCTGCTGCCGAGAGCTTCTTTGCCCTTAACGATCCCGAAGCTAAATATACCGCCAACGACTACTCTACTTTTGCAGAGGTGCTTCAGGAACTTAATAAGGATTCACTTGCCATCGGCGAGTATGAGAAGGCTATCGCCATCAATCCTAACAAGCTTGATCTCTACAAATCACTCAGCTCGGCTTATTCAGGCGCCAAAAACTACAAGAAAGCTCTTGAGGTATATAAGTTATTCATCGACAAGGGTGATTATGTGACCAATGACCTCGTTACTCTTGCTAACCGCTATCAGAACGTAGCCGCTACTTCAGAGCCGGGTTCTCCTGAGAAGCTTGAGGCCATCAGCAATGCTATCGCAACCATCGAACAGGTTATCGCTAAGGTTCCTGACAGCCCAATTCCTATCCGTAACAAAGCACGTATGATGCTGGTTAAGAATGATAACAAGCCTTCGCTTGAGCAGGTTGANACTTATCTCGAGATGCTCGGAATGCTTGATCTCGATCCTGAAAACAAGACCAAGCGTGAGGATATGTACAAAGAGGCTTACAGCCAGATCGCCTCTTATTATATCTCTGAGAAGAATATTCCCGAAGCCAAGGTGTTCTATGAGAAGCTCTATGAGCTTGATCCCACCAATCAGCAGCTCCGTGACTATATCGACAATATGAAGGAATAATACGATAATTCAATTTTTATTGAGAAGCTGTCGACCCTAAAGGTCGGCAGCTTTTTTAATTTTGAAAAAATATTTATTTTTGCAGTTGAAACTTTAGATTGAACTNANAATGATTNACTATATACGCGGAGCCCTTGCGGAACTGACTCCCACCTGTGCCATCGTCGAAGCTGCCGGTGTAGGCTATGAACTAAACATAACCTTACCTACCTTTTCAGAGCTTGAGGGCCGTGACGCGGTGAAGCTTCTTGTACATGAAGTGATACGTGAGGATGCCCATCAGCTGTTCGGGTTTCTCGACGAGCGTGAGCGCTCGATGTTCAGGCTTCTTATCGGTGTGTCGGGTGTCGGTGCCAATACCGCGCGTATCATATTGTCATCGCTTCCGGTGGCTGAACTTGAGCAGGTTATAGTGACCGGTGATGACAAGCGGCTCAAGGGAGTAAAGGGCATCGGAATTAAAACGGCCCAACGTATTATTGGCATCGGCACAAAGACAATGGAGCTTTTCGCTGACGCTGTTA
>WFLX010274637.1_pt1 | contig 10926 bp, 7 predicted proteins | sample 4967041 | NCBI WGS metagenome assembly WFLX01 (sample SAMN12857096, study PRJNA449069) | gut metagenome | isolation source: stool from male and female vole | host: Microtus ochrogaster | place: USA:Florida | collected 2017
GTCGTTCAAGTGTTTCACCAGAAAGCTTTCAACCTTTTATCCGAATTAGGCTCGAAGACGTAGTTTCAAGTAAAAATAATCTTGTCTTGCCTTTATTCTACCAAGGAAATCAAGATATGGTTGTTTACTTTTCCCTTTTCTCATTCGAAAATTCTTTCGTCGTATACAACCACAACAATACTCCGGATGTTGAATCAGACGACCGAAAAGTTCTGATGAGTTTAGGAAATTTGAAAGATTCTGATGGCAGCCTGGGATGTCATTATATATATTGTGCCACTGAAGATCCTGCTACAGGACTCGTTTGGGTAGGGACAGACAATGGCATTTTCACTTTCAATCCGAAAGAAGCATTCACAAATCAAAACATAGTGTCAAGAATAAAGGTAAGCCGTAATGATGGGACATCTCTGGCCGACTACCTGCTCGCAGGCACAAGCATCAATAATATNTCAATAGATGGNATGGGAAGGAAATGGTTTTCTATTTCTGGCGGCGGATTAGTATGCACTTCTCCNGATGGAAGGACCATTATTCAAGAAATCGACTCTGAAAACTCGATGCTTCCTTCCGATATGGTATATGCGACATGCTATAATCCCGACAACAATTCGATGATGATTGCCACTTCAGCGGGTCTNTGTGAATATTATCTCAACGGACAAACAAATGAATCTGCGGCNTCNTCTGTCAGAGCATATCCTAATCCAGTGCGTCATGACTACTATGGATGGGTCACTATCGACGGTCTTGAAGAAGATTGCTTAGTCAAGATTGCTGATTCAGCCGGCAATATANTTCGTGAACTTGGTCCTGCTTCAGCCGGAAAAGTTCAATGGGATGTTTGCGGCATGGACCTTAACCGTGTGCCAAGCGGTGTCTACTTCGTCCTTGCCTCTTCCGGCCCCGGAGGGGGATCATATAGTGAAGTTAACAAGATACTTGTCATCAACCGTTAAGTCAACATCATTCCCAATAACCTACCAACCTCTATTCGCACATGGGAAAGAATAAACTTCAAAAATTCTCCGATATGGAGACATTTGGATGCGTACTCCAGTATCCAAGACACATTCTGATTGAAAAAGGATTCCCTTTTAAAGGGAATTGGAATGGTGAAGTATTCTCAAGTTCTAATCCAATCACTCTTGAGCTTGGGTGCGGGAAAGGAGAATATACTGTAGGACTGGCNGAAGCAAATCCCGACCGTAATTATATNGGTGTCGACATTAAAGGAGCCCGTATGTGGAAGGGGGCCAAAAGTGTTGAGGAAAAAGGATTGGGAAATGCAGCTTTTCTTCGAACTGAGATCGAGCAGATTAACCAGTTTTTCGACTCTGAAGAAGTAGANGAAATTTGGATCACATTCCCTGACCCTCAGATGCAGAAAGCAAGGAAAAGACTGACTTCTTCACGCTTCTTGACCAATTACCGCAGATTCATTCGTAAAGATGGAATAATAAATCTAAAGACAGACTCTCCATTCCTATTTGAATATACAAAACGCTTGGCTGAGACAAATGGATTTGATATCATCAAAATCACAGACGACCTCTATGGCAGTGGCCTTGCTGATCCGGTGACATCAATCAAGACTTTCTACGAGCAGCAATGGCTTTCTCGGGGAAAATCGATAAAACTAATCTCTTTTCGCATTGGAGAGGGAGAAATCATTGAGCCGGACTGCTCCGATATCGAAAAGGACGACTATCACAGCGAATTCGGCCGCCACTCCTCTAAATAATGCATAATTCATAATGCATAATTCACAAATGAAAATTCCATTCTTAATTCATAATTAGTCAACAATCCTATCAGCCACATGATTATGCATTGTGCATTATGAATTATGAATTAAACTAAAAACTATGGCTATATACCCAAAACTTATACTTGATGCGTTGACTAATGTCAAGTATCCCGGCAACGGAAAAAATATCGTCGAGCTCGGAATGGTAGAAGACGATATCCGAATTGACGGCAACAAAGTGGCGTTTTCTATCATTTTTGATCGCCCTACCGATCCATTCATCAAATCTGTTGTGAGAGCTGCAGAAGCGACTCTCCCTGTATTTGCCGACCCTGATATCGATGTAAAAGGACGAATATCCGTGAAATATCGTCAGACTGAGGCTCCCAAACCAGAAACACCCCTTCCCGGAGTGAAGAATATCATTGGCATAAGTTCAGGCAAAGGAGGAGTAGGCAAATCTACTGTCTCAGCAAATCTTGCCATAGCCTTGGCAGCAAAAGGTTATAAAGTGGGGCTTCTTGATGCTGATATTTTCGGTCCCTCAATGCCAAAAATGTTTGGAGTAGAAGACGCTAAGCTTTATATGGTCACTCAAGAAGGTAAAGATTGGATCGAACCGGTTGAAAAGTTCGGTGTCAAGATGCTTAGTATCGGCTTTGTAGTAGACAAAGACAGTCCGGTGCTTTGGAGAGGCGGAATGGCTTCAAATGCACTTAAGCAGCTCATCTCTGAAGCATGGTGGGGGGATCTTGACTACTTCCTGATAGATATGCCTCCAGGCACGAGCGACATTCATCTGACACTTGTCCAGACACTCCCTATAACAGGGGTAATCGTGGTCAGCACTCCTCAGGAAGTGGCACTCGCTGATGCAAGGAAAGGCATAGGTATGTTCCGCAGCGAGAAAATCAATGTCCCTATCTTAGGGCTTGTAGAAAATATGGCATGGTTCACTCCAGCACCCCATCCTGAAGAAAAATACTATATTTTCGGAAATGGAGGAGCTGCTCGCCTTGCAGAGAAAATGAATGTGCCTCTGTTAGCTCAGATTCCACTCGTGGCTGATATCTGTGAAATGGCCGACAATGGTCATCCCACTGCAACGGAATGCACTGGAGACGTGATGTCGCAAAATCCGGAAGCAAAAGCCTTTTCCACTCTTGCCGATAGGGTTGTCGAAGAATGTGATCGTCGAAACCGAGAGCTACCCCCTACTCAACCTGTGCAAACACATTAATTTAACAGAATTTAAGAAGATATTTATATATCTTATAAGAATTATAAATCTTATATTATAAATATGTCAACAGCTCAAGCCGAAAATACCCGCAAGGTGACTACAAGCCGCCTGATGGAAATGAAACACCGCGGTGAAAAAATCTCAATGCTCACTGCATACGACTATACATCTGCCAAACTCGTGGATGAAGCGGGAATGGATGTGATTTTAGTAGGAGACTCTGCATCTAATGTAATGGCAGGAAATATGACTACCCTTCCCATTACTCTCGACCAAATGATATATCATGCCAAGTCGGTGATGAAGGCTGTCAAAAGAGCTCTTGTTGTGGTCGATCTTCCATTCGGAACTTATCAAGGCAACTCGAAAGAAGCATTGGCTTCCGCTATTCGCGTCATGAAAGAAAGCCATGCTGAAGCGTTGAAACTTGAAGGTGGCGCCGAAATAGCTGAATCAATCCAACGAATTCTATGCGCAGGAATCCCAGTGATGGGTCATCTTGGTCTCACACCACAGAGTATCAATAAATTCGGCACCTACAGCGTGCGGGCCAAAGAGGAAGCTGAAGCAAAAAAGCTGCTCGAAGACGCAAAGCTCCTTGAAGAAATTGGATGTTTCGCTATCGTTCTTGAGAAAATTCCTGCAAAATTAGCTGAGCAAGTGGCAAAAGAACTCACAATCCCTGTCATTGGTATTGGAGCCGGTGGAGGAGTTGATGGCCAAGTGCTTGTTATGCACGACATGCTTGGTATGACTATGGGATTTTCCCCACGCTTCCTACGCCGCTACGCTAATGTTGGAGAAGTTATGACAGATGCTTTCCGCCATTATATAAGCGATGTAAAGACAGGTGATTTCCCCAACGANAAAGAACAATATTAACTCNACTNTCGCATGCTCAAGTTGAAGGTTATAAGGTTAACCATCAAGTTGAGCTTGCGAAACTTAATTATTAATGAAAAGAATATCCGACGCCGAGCATCAAATTGTTTTGTCTCTGAAAATTTAAGAGTTGGTAGCCAATGTTAAGGTACAAGTGGTCTGTAAAACGAACTTTTAAATTAGCAAGTTGGTAGCTGGCCTTAGTTTCTTCCGGACCAAAGACATTATATCCTATACCGAGATTGACTGAAAAAATAGGCATGACAAGCTCTGCTCTGCCTGAGACACCCATACTAATCTGATTAAAAAAGGGTGGCCGTGAAAAGCAAATATCTTCCGGGGAGGATCCTGAGATATGATGGCGTTTGAGATCAGTGCTCTCATCCCATTGAAAGTCGGCAGAAGCTCCTGCCTTGAAAATTTTTGAAATCATCCACATAGGAGATATATCGATTCCTGCCACAGCGAAGTGACCATTCAGCAGAATAGGGGTTTCCCCTCCTCTGTAGACTCTTTTTCTCACGGCTCCGTATGCAGTCACATCAAATTGCAATTTTTTCTTCCCTATTAGGGTGTCAGAGTCGAACGATACTTTCCTCCCCGGTTCTGGAAATCTTGACCGCAATGGACGAGTCACCCCAATTCTTAAGCCGATAAAGTTCACTCCTGGATTCGGAAATGATGTGTTGCCATCAGAGAAATGAGTCAAGTCTATTCCTGCCGTCATTGAATAAGAGCTGTTAAGATTCCATAGAAGTCCTGCTCCTAAATTGATATAGGCATTCGTCTTAGAGCCAACTATAAGATTTGAATAAGCAATCTCTCCATCACATTTTTTCCAACCAAAGGATGCTCCAAAATTCCATTCATAAAACAATGATAACCTTTTATTAAACTTATATATAGGAGCGCCTTGAAATACATATACCGATATGGGCGTGCCAATTCCTCTATGGTTGCCTAAAAAATTGACCGACGTACCGATTCCTTGCCATACACCCGGATATAATCGCCCATCTGCAACGGCAGGAGAAAACTGAAAACTATATTTAAAATGAAGAGAAGAGCATAGAGTGGTCTTGCGGGCATCTGATACATCCAATTTGCTCTTAAGAATATCATCCTTATAAGAGGAGAATGCATAAGAAGGGCGTATGTCAAATCCNATACTGTTAATAATATTATTNCACGACTGCGTTGTCTCCCCATGGACTTTCAGGAAAACAGTAATCAACAATAACGCTATTATCTTATTTTTACTTATTTCTAACTTCATTCCTTATGATACGGATTAAACCCATTTCAACTTCAAAATTAATAAAAAAAATGGANTCGACGCTTAGAGTTAATAAAATAATTGCNCAATTGCAAAAAAAATCGTATCTTTGCGAAAAATCATNGTTATGAAAAATAAGAATATCATCACTCTAATACTGAGTATAGCAATTGTTGGAATCTCTGCAATTGCCATGTGGGGGCAGACTTCCGGCACTATATTGAGACATGGAAATGAAGGGCCTAAAGATACATCTTCAAAAATTGCACTTGCCTACGTTCAAGCTTCCGGCAAAAAGCCACTGGATNCTAANTTGTTTACCCACTTGATATATGCATTTGCAGAATTCAATGATGAATGCAATGGAGTTGTCATTGANCGGCCGGAAAGNCTCCAAGAAATGGNGGATCTAAAAAAGCAGAATCCAAACTTAAAAGTGATGCTTGGTGTCGGTGGGTATAAGCGGGAAGGATTCAGCGAAATGGCACGGGATAAGAAAAAACGCAAATCCTTTGTTAAAAATGTCAAACATATAATCGATTCTCTCCATCTTGATGGTATTGATCTTGACTGGGAGTTCCCCACGACAGAAGCTGGAGGACATACTGCCACTCCAAAAGACGACCGCAATTATGTCACACTCGTCAAAGATCTCAGAAAAGCATTAGGAAACGACAAATGGATATCTTATTATTCAAATAACTCAGGGAATTTCATCGACCACAAGAAAATGGTGCCATACGTAAGCTATGTCCATGTTTCAGGCTATAATCTCGCAATTCCCAAAAATGGGAAAAAAGGTTATCATCAGAGTCCACTATATCCATCAAAAAATATTGGAGGATGGAGTGTAAGCCAAAGCATTGCAAAGCACATTGACTTAGGTGTCCCTAAAGAGAAGATACTAATGGGAATTCCTTTTTTTGGAAGGGGCAAAGAGCCATTCCCAACTTACGTGGAATGTCGAGTCTTCGACAAATATACGGGCAATTTAAAACCCATTTGGGATAATGTTGCCCAGGCTACATATTATGCCGATGAAGAAGGCAACCTTACAATGGGATTTGATGATGAACGCTCTATTCAAGCCAAATTCGATTTCATACGGGCAAACGGAATTCCTGGTGTTTTCGTATGGCATTACGGTGCTGATTTTGATGANCAGCGTCTAAGTAAAACAATCCAAAAACTTAGGAANTAAATTTCTTTACAAAACAAAAGGGACACATATTCAANTGTATCCCTTTTGTTTATTGGGTTCAAAGAGTATTATTTATTGAGATTTTCGAGGAAGTTGACTTCGACTATTCGGAGTTCACTCCCGGTCTTTTCTCCATTCTTAGCTTTGAAGAGGTCGAGTTCACCGGCTGCCGGCTCTACAACTTCNACGATCTGGCCAAAGGCATCACTGTCAGCAGTTGCNCCCTTAAGCTTTATGGTGATTTCACGCGATCTGACAGGTTTGGACGCAAGATGCACATATCCGAGCGAACGATCAGTGTCTCCACTCCATACTAACTCCTTTCCAGCATAAATTTCAAGAGGATACGAACGCTGGCGCCATCCAGTCAGCTTGATGTTTATCTCGTCAATTTCAGCAGGACGTTCAAGTTCGTATTTGATCCAAGCAGTCTCCAGACGCCCATCATTGCGCCATTCGCTCAATTCATTGTCGTCCCAGCTATTACCGACAGCATCTTGATTGACTCCCGCAGTAGCTGACTTCACACGCACATCGACTTTCTTATCATAATATGATGGGGTAGATGGTGTAGGACCGCGGTCATAACGTGACTGCAACGCTTGTGCCGGGAAATGCTTGCTTAGTCCATCTTTCACTTGTACAGGAATGGTAGTGAACTCTATCGATTCTTCTCCCAGTCTTTCAGCCTTAGCAGTGACTTTCACATTGCCAGACTCAGGAGTGGTCCGAATGAGTACACGCGTTATGCCACACTCTACGGGNAGCGACGTGGCAAAAGCATAGTTATCATCTCCCTGAGCTATACCACCACGCCATTCTGCCGGACCGGAGAGTGTGAAATCAATCATATCGTTGGAAAGAGGACAACGCAGTCCATTCTCATCGACTACTTCCACTTGCACTATGGCTATATCGGCACCATCTGCGTATGTCCCTTCAGGACCTTGCATGAGAGTCAATTTAAGATTTTTTGGATCTCCGGCGGTAGAATGAGAAAATCGGCTTATCTCATTTCCATTTTTATCATAGCTTATGGCTTCAATCTTGCCAGGTTCCCACTGTATGTTGTCAAAAGTGAAAAGGAATTCATAGTCGCGTTTTGGAGTTCCCTGATGTTTCCCATTGACAAACAGCGCAACACTGTCTCCTGTAGATACTACATAAACAGGCTTGACAACTTCGGGAGCATAATTCCAATGTCCGATAATATAGGTATCATCACCTTCAAGATCTACCCAACCATTCCACATCACCTTATGCGCATAGTAAGCATCCTTAGGGATACGCAACGGATCCACTACCCCACTCCGTCGATAGTTTTCTGCACCACGGCAATGGGTCTGNGTGTCGGAGAAGATAATCTTCGCGCCGCCGGAGTTAACACGTCGNCCCATACCCGGACGCTCNCGATAGAAATCATACCAACGGCGAATCATCTCNACTGCAAGCTGGTCTTGATTCTGATTGTAGGCTGAAGCGTCTGCATTGCGATAGAGCGGNCCATCGCCATGTTTNTGATAAGGATAGCTCCAGTCGTCCCAATATTTACGGAGTCCTTCATCACGGCAATATTCAGTCTGCACCATAGGATGATGCTCACTCAGATTGACATAAAGCATCTCGCCTCCATACTCAGCCTCGCGGATGTCGAGCATCTCGCGAGAGCCTATAGCGCGTCCACCGTATGGGTCGTATTGGTCGCGTATCTCGCGCATCTCAAGCATGTGGTCGCGTGAAATTGACTCGTTGCCGCTTTCATAGAAAATCACACTCGGATGATTGCGGAAATAGATTATCATGTCGCGCATCAATTCCTTGCGCTGCCCCCAGCGACGGTCGTCTACATCCTTTTCAGAGTCTCCTGCAGGGAGCATCTGCATGACGCCTACACGGTCGCAAGATTCAGCATCTTGTTTCCAAGCCGTCACATGCATCCAGCGGAAGAAATTGGCATTGTGGTCAATTAGCATACCATTGGAGTAGTCGCTCATCCATGGCGGGACGGACATACCAACGCCAGGCCACTCGTTGCTTGTACGCTGTGCATATCCTTTCATCTGAAGCACGCGGTCGTTGAGCCAAATCTTTCCGTCTCCAAAACGTGTCTTTCGGAAGCCTGTGCGTGTAGTAACCTCATCAGCGGTCTTACCATCTACAATAAGACGGGTCTTGACATCATAGAGGTATCCGTAGCCCCAGCTCCAGAAATTCAGACCGGTCAATGTGTCGGAAGCAGAAAGCGTAACTGTCTCGCCGGGGGATACTTTTACAGGATCGCTGCTGAAATTTCCGATGGTCTTCCCATCAGCATCTACCACTTCCACATCATATCCAACCGTCACTGTCTTTTTAGACTCATTTTTCACTTCACTTTCTGCATTGATTGTAGCTTTGCGACTTGCCACATCAATATCCGTTGCATAGATATAAGTTCCGGTCGTGCCGAGATTGCTATATAAAGGAAGTGTCTGATATACATTGTCAGTAGTATGAAGCCAGACATTTTTTGGAATACCACCATAATTGACATTGAAGTTCTTGTCGTTCCATTGATAGCGCTGATTGGTCTCGCGTTCACGATACGTCCAGCTATTGTCAACTCTCACTGACAAGATATTCTCGCCTCCGTAATTGATATAAGGAGTAAGGTCGAAGCCCACAGCCATGACTCCATTTTCATGGTATCCAAGAGGATGCCCATTGAGGAAAAAATCAGCNCCTTGACGCACTCCTTCAAACTCGACAAACACTTTCTGCCCCTTANCTTCTTTTGGNANNTTGAANTGTTTGCGATACCAAACGACGGTATCAGTAAGTTCGGCGATAGGAACTTTNAAAGCCTCATCCTCATTGAAAGCACGGGGAAGGGTGACCGATTTCCAATCCTTGTCATCATGCTGCTTAAGGTCAGCGCCCTTGACATCTCCCACTTTAAGCAGCCAGTCGCTATTGAAGTTATATTTCTCGCGAGGGGCAGCTTTCATTCCAGCGACGGCAGTCAGAAGCACCCCGGCAACCAGCAAAAAAATCTTTTTCATAATGTTAGTTTTTCAATAATATAAGTTAACAACACAAGATGTAGCTTCCTAACTCAATGCATATCTTGCTACATATAATTTCGATTTAGTTTATGATCATAAGCAGTGCTTTTATTCGGTATCATTATCGCCTTCAAGAATTGATTGCACCATATTCCTTAATTCATCTCTATTCGGAAGATAAAGTTGATATTTAGAAACAAATAAATTACTATCCATTCCATAGGTTGCATATTCAACAACCAATTCATTTTTTGAATGACATAAAACAATCCCTATGGGCTTATTATCATCCATCTGTGAAATTTCATTTGCAAAATACCCCAGATACATATTCATTTGTCCAATGTCTTGATGATGAACTCCAGACTTTTTTAAATCTAATGTTGCGTAGCCAGTTATGTTGGCATCCGATTTCAAGCCTTTGTATTTCATCCGATTTTTCATTTTCAACACAACATAATTTGACTACGTAAATTTAATCATTTTCTACAGATTTTCCAACAATGAGAGTAAATTCTCGTTATTTTCCCATTCTATTTTCTTCTTTGTGGGACGATCTGGGGCACAGGTTTGAAGAGCTTTTGCTTTCATCTCGAGATTCACTTCAGCATATATGTTGGTGGTGTTAACTGAGACGTGTCCCAGCCATGCCCTGATTGTATTGATGTCCACGCCGGCTTGTAAAAGATGTGTAGCCGTTGTGTGCCTTATGGTATGCGGACTGATCCTTTTGTTTTTTACGGCAGGCATTTTCTTTTCCAGGATTTTGCCATAACGCGTTACCATCTCATAAACACCGAAGCGTGTAATTGGCTGACCAAGACGGTTCAAGAACACGGTGTCATTCGGATCTTTGCCTTTTATGAGTCCTTTAATAACTTCAGTTGTCTTTTCACAAAGCGGACACCGCCGTGTCTTGCGTCCTTTGCCTACTACAGTGACAATAGGGATTGTCCTGTCAGATTTGCGCATGGGAAGGGTGAGCGACGACACTTTGAGCGACGCTGCCTCCTCCGCCCTGACCCCGGTGTTGTAAAGGAAGAGCATAAGGGCGTAATCCCGCCTTCCCTGGTGGGTTGTCCTGTCAGGCAGTTCGAGAAGTGCATCCATCTCATTCTTCTCAAGGTAGGTTATCATTGTCTTGGCTGCCCGTTTTTTAGGTATCTTCCTCATTTCACGACACCATTCAACGTGTTCAGGAGCCTGGAGTGCAAGATATTTGGCAAAGGTCTGTATGGCGGCAAGCCGTTGGTTTCTTGTGGACACCGATATCCCCCTGTCCGTTTGTAGAGACTCCAAGAAGTCCGTGACGGTATCTTTTGTTATCTGGTTGATGATGAGATTCTCGGGGGCTATTTTCCTGTCCGATTGCATATATCTTATCAGGAGACGGAACGTATCCCTGTAACTCTTCAGCGTGTTTCTTGACAGATTGCGGACAGAGATGATGTGCTCGTTGAAGAATCGTCTCATCCAGTATCCCAGATAGTTGGTATGGTCAGTCATGTCTTGTCTCCTTTCTTCATGGCA
>WFLX010320709.1_pt1 | contig 10926 bp, 12 predicted proteins | sample 4967041 | NCBI WGS metagenome assembly WFLX01 (sample SAMN12857096, study PRJNA449069) | gut metagenome | isolation source: stool from male and female vole | host: Microtus ochrogaster | place: USA:Florida | collected 2017
AGCCAATTACTTGTTGCGCTGATAGCCAATAAAGACGGCTCAATCTTAACATATTTTCTCAATGCCTTTCTCGCGCGGTTGAAAGTGAACCCCGTGTTGACCACATTATCCAAAAGGTACACATTGGAATTGGATTGCAGTGTCTCCTTGCAGTCTGCACTCTCATCAACCTTTAGCCCTGTCCTTACACCTTTGAGGGAGGTCTTGGTTTTCTTGATGTCATAGAGTTTCTTTCTTGGAGTGCCGGAAAGGATGTCAACCACCTCACAATCTTGGCGAATAATCCGNATTGTGTTCGCAAGTTCAAGCGTATAGTCAGCCTTACCCGAAGACTGCGGAACCGGGATAAGCACTGCATTGGGGNTGATGATTTGGGAAAGAAGAAGGGCAGCCATAGCAATGGCGGTCGTGTCGTTTTTCTTCACGTCCTTNGATAGTTTACGCAACGAATGGGGATANACCTCTGCATCGTGGTACATCTTGCCGTAATAGCCTAACACCTTAATCTCTTTGATAGTAACTTTTTCTTTNGTCCGTTTCATAAGTATCTCAATTTTTTNCCCCTTTTGTTTGAAGCCTNNNGGCTTCTCGCGTCCGGGATGTTTTTTCGCTGCATACAAAGACGGAGGGCAAAGGAGACTCAAGGCAAGCGTGGCAAGTGAAAAAATACGGAATACCCAATTTTATTATAAAATTGTGGAAGGCTGCCGGATTTTTTCATGCAGACAAGCGAAAAGCGATCGCTTGCAGGAGGCACCTGCCACCGTAACTTTGTAGCGAAAAACACACGGACGCAGAATGCCGAAGTACAGACAAGGATAAAAAAACTGCCCCGGCTCGTCACGAGTCAGGGCAGCGGCGCTTTTAATGGCTAAAAACGACAATTTGTTTTATTATTTATGAAAATAGAAAATCTGTAAGTCAGATGGTTGAGTAGTCATGTTCCAAAAGGTTTCTGATAGTAGCAAGTGCATTGCCGTGAATCAACTTGTCTTTGGAAGCCAATTTTCCGGACAATTGCGGTAATAGTTCCATTTGAGGAAGGACCAAAGCGTGATTTGCAATATGATCCTCCGTATCAGTTGATCCTTTTCGTAGTTTCATGGTCATTGACCAGGGCAGGAAGTAGCCAGAAAATCGTCTGAGAGAAGTCACCTCACAGCGTCCGTCAGACGTAATCCAATGGCGGCAGATCTCGCGTACACAAGCATCTTTCAGTCGGTTGATGGCTGAGTAACGGAGCACAACCTCATAAGTGCGCATCAGCTGAATGTCATCGACCACTTCAAGATAAGCGAAATGCCGGGACAACATACGCTTAGAATCAAACCAGTCCATTTCCTCGATTATCACTACAGTACGGCCGCACTCGCAACACTTGGCGTAACGCTCGTTGCAGGCATACAACATAGTATTTCCGCAGCAGAAACATATTGTCACGAGATTGTTCTGTCTGACAGCGATGTGCGGTCGGGCATGGTCTATCACCCAGCGTTCTATATCTTTTTCTTTAGAGCGTAAAGATCTGTTGAGCAGCATTACCTTCTCCTGAAGTGGTGTCATCCTCATAGCTGAATCATTGTGCGAGGTTAGGATTGGAAGCTGCCAGCGACAGCTTGCGGAAACGTTTGAGCAATGGCTCAAGATCAAGCGATGCACGGCGGGCACGAAGTCCAGCCGATTTGTTTCCCTTTTCAAGCTGGCTCTTGGCATTTTCACGGAATATCTCCATCTGTGCAGAGATCTCATTAATAAGTTCTTTCATTTGAATAAGTGTTTGTCGGTTTATAAAAGAGGTATTTCAAAAGACTTTATGACACAATTGGCATCTTTGTCGAGTATGAACCAGTATTCAGAATGATATGGCTTACCATTGGCTGTCTTTGCCTCATACTCCACCTTGACTTTCCATCCAGTGAAAGGTCCTGGTTTGTCTTTTTTGTCAAGTTCAAGACCGGATAGACTGCGTAGAGCAGACATAGCCGACATCTGACGTTCCATAAGCGAAGCAAGCTCAAGATCATCAAAGTCGATATTCTCCATGTAATCAGTTTTCTCCAAGACACGGGAGCTTATCTTCATCATGGCAGTAGTGATGGCCACTCGTTCGTCAAGAGTGATATACTCGCGTCCGAACACGGAGTCTGCATCGCTGAATGCCTTTATCTCTACTGACTCAGGACAATCGACACATGCCATGAGAGACTTTTCTGCCACAAGCCGGGCACGTTCCTTCGGATTGTTGGAACTGCAGGCGAAGAAGAAAATACCGCCCCACAGCAGAATCCCGCTTATCAGCAGGATAGCAAGTTTCATTCCGGGTCTCATATCTTCACAATCTGGAGTTTGTCAGGTGAGAGACCGAGACGCTTGCGATATACTGAGCCGTCATCGCGGTACATCTCCAGTTCTGCAGAAGTGATGCCCTTATCGCAGATCTCTTGTGCCTCTGTGAGTGTGAGCTGGTGGCCGCCGATATTGCGCCATATTGAGAACTCACATTTGGCGTCGGGGTTATTGAAGTTGGAGCAGTTGAATGCGCGGTTTCCAACTCTAATATCCCCTCCACAGTGAGGACACTTTCCGATTACGGACTGCATCAGCACATCACCGTTGTCTGCCAGTTCAAGCACAGTCGGGAAAGCCTTGCCTTCTTTCGACATGAAGCCATCGAGCATAATGCGTCGGGCAGAAAGGAGTTCGGCTATTTCATCGTCAGACATCTTGCGGTTGCCGAGAATGCCGTTGATGTAGAGATTACAAGAAGGGCTTTCACCGATGCTGTTTTCACATCGGTATCCCTTGCAGGTCTTCACTACATTGGCGCCACATTTGGGGCATCGACCAATAATTTTCTTTTCAGTTTCCATTTTAGATTCTTGTAAGTTGTAGTCAATAATATTTGATGTTATTCCAGTCAGTCACAAGACCGTTTACAATATTTTTCCCAGCCATAACGCTTGCCCATCCTTCAGGATCAAGAGAGAACCACAGGTCGTTCCATGACAGAGTGCGAACTTGCCAAGCAAGGATAAAAAGATCTGTATTGATTCTTTCCAGACGGGTTACTACCTCATTGGCTATATAGTATCTCTCAGCAGAGTTCAGAAGATTTACCTTGTGTTTTTCTGTCTTGCCCTCAGCATTAGTGACATCATAGCTTCCGGAAGTGACAAGCTGCTGCATGAAGGGATATAGAGCCGCCATCTGGGTTGCGACATCAGATATCTCATCAGAGACGAGGGTAGCTATCGCCGTACCTGTGAGGTTTCCTTTGACTGAGTTTTTGAGAAGAGTGGTATTCTTAGGGATCTCAGTTGTGACAAGCTCTGCCGCTCGTTTTATCTGATATAGATTCTGCATGGCACCCTGGGCGTTGGAAAGATACTCAAGCATCTTGTTCTCCACATTATGCACACNGTCGAGGGCAAGAGTNACGGNGGTCTCNGCCGCTATTATCTTTTCCTGTGTGGTCTTTCGTTTCTTATNGATGCTTTTCNGTNCCTCTGTCNGGATAATGACGGTGGCTGTAAGAGTCGGATCAGTCTGCTGTGCCNTGATAGGAAANNCACCTGCCAAAATACAGAGAGAANCAGCAAAAGAAGCGGCTNTATGATTCTTAATAATATTCATCTTTCATAATTTTAATGANGATTTTCTTTGTTCAGCAAGGTTCTTGTCACGATCGTGCTTGCTTTGAGATATAATCGTTTCGATCGGTTTGTTCATCAGGCAGTCGTTCCAGTCTTTGAAGGCTTTGGGCGGTGTCCATTGTCCCATCTTATGGCGTATGGAAATATTCTTGCTGACTTGCGATGATAGGGGACGTTCCGGATCTACGTCAAATGACTTGCTTTTTGCCTCGACTTTCAGCACGTTTTCAGTCTTAGTAATCTTGATTGGGAAATCCTCAATGAGAGCCATAAGACGGAGACCATAGATGCGTCCGGCAATGTCATTGTCGAAGCAGTCAAACGCCCTGGCATTGGGGAACCTTTCCATAGCCTTTATTATCTGATTGTCGGAAAAAGTGCCTCCAAGAGATACAAGGGCGATGTCATTATCAATGCGAGTCCGGTTTAACTGGTAGAAAGCTAATGCATCAAAAGCAGACTCACAGAAAAACACTGATTTTACCAAGGAGCTGTTCCCACCGGACAAGTCAGCAACCCAAGAGGCTGATGAAGAGTTTGTGCCGGCAGCCTTAGACTTATAGCCAGCCATTCCACGAATCTCATAGCCCTTTATGCCTGATTCGGCAGACTCGGTATAAGGAAAACCGATATTGAAACCGTCGAAATTCTCATTACGGGTATCCCGTATAAGAGACAGGAAAGGAGAAAGGGCTCTGACGGTATCATCAGTGATGCCACGCTGAGAGAATAATCGTGGTATCCGGTCCGGATCAATCGGCTTCACTTCATACCTTGACTCGTCAAAAGTATGATTGACCTTGGCCGACCTGACATAATCGCTGTCTTCCCGAAACTGAGGCTCAGGCATATTGGCAAAACGAGCCAAGACTTTCGCCACCTTCTGCCAGTCATTCTTGCCGGAAACTATGAATGAGTTCAGGTTTTCACGTATCAGTGTGATCACATCGCCATTGTTCCCGTTACGGCGAAAGAATTTCTGGGAAGCCTTGTCACGGTGATTGCTGACAATGATGGTGTCCCGCCGGTCTCGTCCTTCACCAAGCACAAGCTCAATATACTTGCCTACACCTGCCTTGCGGTCAAGACGATAGCCCAAAGAGTATGCTATGTCGTCTATGCCGACACGAGATTTGAGTTCCTTGAAGTTCACCTGATAGTTTGCCATGAGAAAAGGGTTATATTCTGAGTGAATTGGATGCTGACTTGCCGAGGCTTGCAATCTCTGAATGATACTGCTTCCGGGCAGTCATATTTAGAAAAGCCTCCTTGTCCTTCATGTCCGTCAGTTGGAAATATGTCCGGGCGGTCGACTTCTCGATAGGCTTCAGTCCAAGATCTACGCCATCATAGGAGGCTCGAATGGCATAATCCCCGGAACGGGTCTTGATGATAGCGGCATTCTTGAAAGGGATTTCCTCGTTGGGGTCAGGAGGAAGCCACGGATCATTCTTAGCAAGATAGGGCTGTTCGCCAAGAGCGAGACGCTGCTTGTCTACATAATCGAGAATAAGGTCAGATGCCTTGTTGACATCTGCCATCACCGATACTATGAATTTGGGCTCTTTTTTAAGCTTGGATATCCACGAATCAAGATAAGCGGCGGAGTTGTCAGTAATCTTTGAGTCAAATCCCATCGAGTGGCTTATCATAGCCGCCGTCAGTTCCGCCACCAGTTCCTCCTTAGCGTATTTAGGATCGCCAAACTTTCCACCCATCTCACGGTTCAGACGCTCAGGTGTCATAGTCGAGTGAGCCATTTCATGGAGCATGGTCGAATAGAACTCCATGCCGTCACGGTAGATCTCATCCTGAGTAGAACCGATATTGAACTGGGCTTTCATCGGAAGCACTATAAGATCTCGGGCAGGGGAATAGTATGCATCGTTCTCACGCTTGTCTGCCTGAATGGGACACAGCCAGGACTGATGCTGAATCATGCGGTCAAGAGCCGTATGGGCATACATTCCTTGAGTGTCACGAAGTTCAGGCACCTTGAATTTGTCAATGAGTTTCTGGACGCGTTCAGGCTGTACCTCGCGGAGATTGGTCTGGTCGACATTATAGACCGGGAAAGCCTTGACGAAGGGAATTACATCGAGGTTCTTGCGTTCCTCCTTTGACATAGCCTTGTATTCATCTGAGGTCACTTTTTTCCCATTCTTGTCTTTGACAAGCATATCCCAATATACGACCGGAAATGACTTCTCGCCTTTGAGGACGTGCGCTTTGAGATTATGGGCCTGATTGAACGTAAGATATACGGGCAACTGGTATCCCTTTGCAGCGGTGTGAAGCTGAAGAAAGAAAGAGTTAGAGCCGGAATAGTTTCTGCCACCGACATTTTGAGGGAGACCGGCGTAGCCGTTGGCTCCGCCTATCCATCCCTGCTTCCAGTCGGAATCCTTCATCTGCTGCATCCTCTCAATCATCATCTCGGCAAAGCGGTCGAGCGCAACCTGTCCTGCGCTCGCCGAAGTGCCGGGAAAAGAGAACTTAGTTCCAGATGCCATAATCCTCGTCGTCGATTACCTGCTTGTCCATAGCGGAGATCTCAGTCTGTTCGAGATAGAACTCGGCAGCATCATCGCTCGGTTCTACACCGTGTTCCTCACACCATTTGAGGAAATCCTTCTCGCTGTCGCTTTCAAGCACAAAGCGAAGATGTCCGATTTTCTTTTCCTGAAGGAGCTGCACAAGTTCGTCATATTCAATTTTTGCCATTTGTTTCTTAAATTTGATGGTTGTTGGTTACATTTTCATTGAAGCGGATTTCTCCATCTTGGCTGCCGGGGTTGCAAGCAGGCTCTTGACTTCATCGCCCACATATTTGGCGGCAATTTGCTCACGGGTTGCGGACTTAGCCTTGTAGAGAGAATAACCGTCGTCAAAAGACATCTCCTTTTTCTCAGTCTTTCCACGCTCACCGAGATCGACAGATACTTTCCATTTTCCATCGGAACGGTCTTTGGCTATGCGGATCTGCTCACTCTCGATTCCTTCAGGCAAGCGGAACTTCTCATAATGTGATGGCAGGTGGAGTCGGTCGCCGAAGTTCTTCTCAACGAGCTGTCCGGGAGTCATGACACGGTCGAAGTAGGCGTTAAGGTCCTGACGGGAGGGAATTATAGACATCTTTTGGTCGCCTATCTTAGCGTAGAACTTGTATTTCCCATAGTCAGCGCGGGTCTCGTCCTTTTCCTTATAGACATTGAACTTGTCGATTGTCAGGTTTCCTTCTGGACCTACAATGACATTGGGAGTCTTGAAAGCCACCTCCGGCACCTTTTCCATGAGCTTTGTCGGATAGTAGCGTTCCATTAGCTGCGGAACGGTCATCTCCTTCTTCTGGTAGGCAGCGAGGTCCGCCGGATCCATCTTCTGCGGTTTCAGTTGCTCACCGTTGATTTTGGCTGTGAAATACCAATCAGGAGAGTCCTTCCCTTGAAAGGCATGCCCGTGAGTAACCTTGTCACCATTGACCGTCACCATCTGGGGTTCACGGGGCTTTCGTTCCTGCTGGGTCTCATTTTTATTCTCAGTCTTGGCTTCAGCTTTTGTTTCCGATTTGACTTCTGCCTTTGCTTCCATCTTTGCTTCTGCCTTGTTTTCGGCTTGCGCCTTGGGCTGCTCCTGTTCCGGAGCTGTTTCTTTCTTTTTTCTTCCCATATCTGTTGAATTTGATAATGTTTCGTTGGATTGTTTCTCGACATTCTTTTGCACTGGATCTTCAAGCTGCTCACAAATTGCAACCCTCATTCCGGCACGGACGAGCTTTGGGAGATATGTGTCGAGAGCATGGTGCTGGAAGGATGCAGTATCGATTTTTTTACCCTCTATTTCCTTTGAATCTATGTCAAGTCCTAAAATCTGCTTGGCTTTGATTGCATCCTGACGGTAAATCACATATTCCTCATTGGCACGGAAAAGAAGGATTGTATCGGGATGCTTCTGCTTCATCTCATCAAATTGCTTCAACACAGTCGAAGTCATTTGAGAGTCTTCTTTCGTAGTCATAATTGGGAGAATTATAGTTTGATGCCTCCCGAATGATCCTCCTTCTTGCCGTGATTGAACTTAATGGCTCTTTCGGTTGAATGCCGATCTACCACCTGCTGATATTCCCAGCGATTCTTGTCGGTCATGACAAGTCCGATATATTCCGGATGGAGTTCATCATACTTGAGTTTCTGCTGACGTTCCCATTCCTTCATGTCACCCTGGACGATTTTGAAACCCTGCGGTTCCTTGAGGTCGATGCCGACAGTCACTTTCTCGCCCCCGACATTGAGTTCCATAGGCTTTCCCTCGCGTACAGCCTGCTTTTGCTGAGTGCCAAGTTCGATGTCGTTGACTTTTTCCATATCTTTGAGACGCTGTTCAATCTGAACATCAGTAACCCTTTTGTGAATGACAGATTTGGTCTCTGGGTCAAGCTGGAGATACTGTTGAGTCTTCTCTCCGTTCAGGTCTACGGCTTTTTGAATTACATCGCCACGACGAAGACGTTCTGCCTCATGAGGCGTGAGCTGAAGAATGTTGTCGCGCTTCTCGTCAAAAGCTGCTNTTACGGGATAGCACTGAAGCAAAGGGTCTCCGTTTNTGTCTGCCATNACTTGCAGTTTGAGCGGCAANGTGANGATCTGCCCATTTTTGNCATTGATGGAAACCTGCATNAGCGGTGTGACTTCACCTGAAAANAGCTTTTCCTGTACCTCCCGGGGCAGTTTGTCTAACTTCTCACGGTCAAGCCCTAAGAGNGCCANTTTTTCAAATGGCAATTTTTCGGGCGGTTTGTTGTTGCTTAATTCCATAATCTGAGATTGTAAGTTTAACTTTGCGGTGTCTGACCGCTTGAACGCCACAAAATTATTATCATTAATACACGGAAAAAGAAATGTGCAACATCAAACTTGCCACGCTGATGCTCATTTTCTCTCACTTCGTAGCGTCAGCACAGTTCTACACTATCACGAGAGATAGCGAAATCATAAGACCAAGATTGAATATAATCAACTGTAACAATGAAATACAGCAAGACAGCTGTCTGGTTGAAGTGTTAAAAGATACTCTTGAAAACAAAAAGCCGGATAAAGAAATTTGCTCTCCGGATAGCCTGAAAGACCAAAAAAGTCAGGGATACAGGTTGCCGTCTCCGGGTGAAGACACGGGGGCTGAAAGTTGCAGTAACGACTTGCCTGAGCTGACTATACCAAATCTGATCGCAGAAATAAAAAAGAACAACATACAATATCCAAAGATAGTGTTGGCTCAGGCAATTCTTGAAACCGGATGGTTCAAGTCATCTGTATGCCGGAACAAACACAACCTGTTTGGGCTTACTAATCCACGCACCGGCAAATATTATGAGTTCAACCATTGGACCGAAAGCGTCAAGGCATATTATACCAAGGTGCAATATCGATATAAGGGAGGCAATTACCTATTATGGCTTGACAAGATAGGCTACGCTGAGGAAAAAACTTATATAAGGGCATTGATTAAGGTGCTGAAACAACTATAGATCTTTCGGTAGTAGAATAAGATTAAGCTTTATAAATTTGTTTATCTGAAAAAATATCGGTAATTTTGCAAAAATTACCGATATGATTAGTGTTGCCAGACCAAAAATTGTAGAACTTGTTACTGATGAAATAAAGAAAGCCGATAATGGAAGTCTATTCTTCAGTAACAGTTTCCCTGAATATGGTGATGAGTATATAGGACATATAATGTCAGATCTTGTGAAAAGTGGAGATCTCTTCCGTATTGGCAGGGGGGTTTACCTTAAAACCACTTCAACGAGATTTGGATTAGTATATCCCTCCGTAGATGTTATTGCAAACGCAATAGCAGAAAGAGATAATGCAGAAGTGCTTCCAACTGGTGCAATGGCTCTTAATATTTTAGGCTTATCTACTCAAGTGCCAATGAATCCAACCTTCATTACATCCGGATCAGCACGTATAATTAATATAGGAGGCAGAAACATTACATTTAAGAGGGCTGTACCAAGAAATTTTGCTGTAAAAGGGAAAAAACGCCGTCTCATAGTACAGGCATTAAAAGCTATTGGAGAAAAAAATATGACTGCGGAAGATTCTGATAAAATAGGTATGTTGATAAAGAAATTCCCGGAGCCAGAAAATTTTGAAAGTGATCTAAAGGCCATGCCAACATGGGTAAGAAGGCTTTTCTTAAAGTATTCTTCAAACGATAAAAAATTATAAACGAAGCTAATAAATATATGGGTACATTATGGATACACCTAACTCCTGAGGAAAAGATAGCCTCTGTACAAGCCACAGCTGCAAGTCGGAAAATTGATGAACGTGCAGTGGAAAAAGACTGGTGGGTTACAGCGGTTCTTAAAGCTCTGTATAATACCGAGTGTGCTCCTTGGCTAAATTTCAAGGGCGGAACTTCACTCAGTAAGGGATGGTCTCTCATCGATCGTTTCAGTGAAGATGCAGACCTGTCAATTGGACGAGAGTTTTTTCTAAAAATAAAAGGGTTACCTTATGCAAAGGCTGAAAACAATAGCCAACGGAGAAATTTAAGAAAGGCATCAAGAGATTACATACATGATCATCTGTCGGGATACCTGAAAGAAGAGCTGGAAAAGTTACAGATTTCAGGATTCACAGTAAGGAATCATACGCATGAAGAAACTCCAGAGGGTCCAAAAAGTATTGATCATGACGCTGATCCTACTGTAGTTTTCGTTGACTATGAGAGTATCTTCCCACCTTATGACGGAGATATACAGCCTCGTGTTAAAATTGAGATAAGTTGTATGTCTATGGAGGAGCCTTTTGAAATTAAAGAAATTTCAACAATGCTCCATGAACAGTTCAATGAGTTGGATCAGGAACTTACTGCTGACATTCGTACTGTCTCACCAGCCAGAACATTCTTAGAGAAGATCTTCCTTTTAGCGGAGGAATTGCAGAAAGACCATCCGCGATTCCGTAGAATGAGCAGGCATCTATATGATCTCGAGAAAATGATGGATACTCCGTATGGAAAGGCAGCATTAGCTGATACTGAACTCTATAAAGCTATTGTATCCCATAGAGCAAAGGTATATCATTTAAGTTATGTTGGTGATTATTCTATCGATTACCCCGAAAACATTTCTTTCATTCCATCCGGTGAAGTATTGGAAAATTTTAGGAAAGATTATGAAGAAAATATGGTAGATGGATACATCTATGGTAAGGCAATGTCATTCGATGAGCTAATTGCCCGGATGGTTGAACTTCAGAATCGC
>WFLX010029996.1_pt1 | contig 10925 bp, 9 predicted proteins | sample 4967041 | NCBI WGS metagenome assembly WFLX01 (sample SAMN12857096, study PRJNA449069) | gut metagenome | isolation source: stool from male and female vole | host: Microtus ochrogaster | place: USA:Florida | collected 2017
AAGGTAGTTCGAAGATGGTATATTCTGACTTACTTTCGTGGGGATTGCCCGTCATAGCGCATTTCCGTGATTATATCTTTGCCCTGAAGTTTATACTCAGAAAGCTATNCNAAANNTATCCNCTCTGAAAGACATCGTCTACATACCGCNCAAGACCTATCACCCCATCAAGGGTCACCCCTACTTCGCCGACTTCGAGCGACACATCGGCCGCACCCTTCCCAAAGCCCACCGCGATGTCATCTCTCAGCTCGAATCACTCCGCTTCCACCACCGCCCCATTCGNGCCGTCATCACNCAGAAACTTCCCCCNATCNCTCCCGAATCCGACCCCGCACCNGAGCAGACCGGACCCTGCCGGTATCAACGCCATCAGCCCGAACCCCTCGACCCNCTNCAGGAACTCCTGCTCCAATACGCCCGCTGGATCATCGACCACATCTTCCGCGACCACGACGACCCCTTCGACCCATCGATATGCTGCATAGGCCGCCGCATGAGCCACACCCGCTACATGATACGCCGCGGTCTCCAATACAAGGTCATGGCACCCAACGTGGTCCACTGGACACGACGCGCCATACCCGGCTCCCTCTACAACCCCGATTCCCTTCGCGGCTACACCTTCGACCACGCCCTGATCTTCGACCACGGCAAGATGCGCCTGCGCACCAGGACCATCCTGCGCAACCATCAGCGGCTCTACTCCGCCCTTGCTCCCGCGCTGCCCGCCCACGAGCGCTCACTCCATCTTATCTACTCCGACCGTCTCACCCCCGAGCATCTTCCCCATCTGCTCCACATCGAAGCCGAGTATGTGGCTCCGCCCAAGTCACCCGAGGCGACCAAGACGTCTCCGGCGCCCCGACATACGCACTTGCTCGANCCGCCCGTAGTGCTCCGTGACCTCCGCTCCCTTCAGGCGCTCACCATGCTNGCCACCTACAAATCCGATGCCGCCCTTGCCGCCATCTACAATATCCCTGTCGACCAAATTCCCGCGCTGCTTGAAACCATTCCCCGCGACGGACCCTTCTGACGGGTCACCATGCCGGGTGACCCCAAACAAAATTACGGCGATAGTACCTTCACATTCTTACATCTCCCCCATTCTACATTCCGCATTCCGTTTACCCCGGGTGGTTGCAGCAATCGTAATGGGCAAAGTGGTTCATCGACGTACAAACCTCCACACTCTTATTGACTATTATATGGCGTGTGGCTATAGAACTGATGGTGCTCACGTCGTGCGACACAAGTATGATGGTGGTTTGTGGTGTCAGTTGCCGGATAATATCGTAAATACGTTGTTCAAAGCGATAATCCACGTAGCTAAGCGGTTCATCGAGTACCAGCAACTGTGGATTTGCTATCAGAGCACGACCCAGAAGTGCCCTTTGTAACTGACCGCCTGAAATTTCTCCCAAGCTCGCATTGGTATGCGAGGTAAGGCCCATCAGCTCGAGCATTTCATTGATTTTTGTTGACCGCTCAGTGCGTGTGAGCTGTTTATAATCAGTGATACCCATCTCTATTACATCACGCACCGTGATTGGAAAACTTGAATCAATGGCATTCTTCTGAGGCAGATAGCCTATGGTAAGAGAAGACCCGGCGGTATATGTCACTTTACCTGTTGTAGGCTTGAGCAATCGTAAGATAATCCGTAGCAATGTGGTTTTACCTCCACCGTTAGGTCCTGTTACAGCTATGAAATCTCCTTGGTTTACACAGAGATCCACAGCGCGAAGCACATACTTATGATTCCATACCATAGCCACAACTTCAAGTCTTATCAGCGTGTCGGTCATCATTGATTTTTCTCCTTTTCGGTTGCTATTATCTCAGCTATTTTGCTGAGCTCATCAATAAAATTATACGATGTAGGATTGATTGTCACCACAGGCACACCCGCTTGTTTTGCTACTGTGGCCGAGCGTCCGTAGTCCATATCCGGTTGAATGAAAAGTACCGATGCGTTTTGACGGCGCACCTCATCGATGTTGCGACGCAGGCTTTCCACCGATAATTCCTTGTTATTGGTTCCGAGTGATATTTGATTAAGATTATAATCGCGGGCAAAATAGCTTAGTGATGGATGCCATACCACAAATGTGCGATGCACCGCAGACTTGAGTTTTCGTTCTATTTCAGAATCTTTTTCATCAAGCATTTTGGCAAGACGCTCGTAATTGTTCTGATATTTTTGTGCGTTTACACTGTCAAAGGTTATTAATGCTTCACACATATTGGCTGCTATTATCTTGGCATTTCGCAGCGATGACCACACGTGCGGATCGGCAATATCATCTGTGTGTTTTCCGTCCTCATCTGTGTGGTGATGATGAGTGCCGGTTAGTATGCCGATTCCGTTCGAGGTGTCTACGATTTGCAGTTTTTTCTCTCCTACACGCTCTATCAGTGCATTTTCAAAAGGCAGGACACCTGTAGTCATATATATGCCTGATGATGTCAATTTTTTAAGATCTGATATGGTTGGATCGAAATTTTCAGGGTCGGTTCCTTNGCCCNNCAGACTGTTTACCTGCCATTCCTTTNCTGTCAGTGCTTCCAGCAGATANNGTTGTGGCTCGATACTCACAGTGATTATTTTACCCGCACCATCATCTGCATTCGATGTCGTATCTGCCACATTGGCTTTCTGCTCTACAGACCCGTTTCCACAGCCGGCTGTAAGCATTGCAAGCAAAGGTATTATAACTGTTAGTACCGGATTTTTCATCCCCTTGTCATTATTCTTTTATGGCGAAAATCCCGCAGGCGCGTCTGCTTGCGGGATTTCATATGGATTTTAATAATTGCGGAGAGACCGGGATTCGAACCCGGGATAGGCTTTTGACCTATACACGCTNTCCAGGCGTGCCTCTTCAGCCACTCGAGCACCTCTCCTTGGCTGATTTGTTTTGCAAATATACAGCTTTATTTTTGATTATCGGCACTAACTTTGTAAAAATCTTCACCGCTCAGTAGGCAGCGTGACTGAGAAATGTGGAGAGGGGGTGTGCTGGGTTAGAATAAGGCGCACCATGGCGTTGACCTGCTCGGGGTGTTCGGCTGCTATATCATGGTCTTCATGTATATCTGTGTCGAGGTTATAGAGCTGGGGTTCACCCTTTTTGACTATTAGTTTCCACGGACCGATGCGCAGACCCATCTGGTCGGTTTCATCAAATTCCCAATACAGGAAATCGTGACCTTTGAATGTGCCTTCTCCTGTTATTAAGGGAGCTATGGAGATACCGTCGAAATAGTCTGTCGTCTTGACCGGGTTGGCATATTTGCCGGGAAAATCGGTGACTCCCGTTAGTTCGGCAAATGTGGGAAGCATATCGTAGAATATTATGGGGGTGTCAATGGTTTGTCCGGCACCTACTTTAGCCGGCCAGCGCAATATGAATGGTACACGGATACCACCCTCATGTATCTCGCGCTTTAGTCCGCGTAGTTTTCCGTCGCGACCGAAGAATGTTGGATCGGCACCACCCTCTTCATGAGGGCCGTTATCACTGGTAAAGATTAATATGGTATTGTCGGCCAGGCCTTTCTCCTCGAGTTTATGCATTATATCGCCAACGTATGCATCAAGTCGTGTTATCATTCCCGCAAATTGAGCATGGGTATGGGTTGTGGCGTTGTAGCGCGACCATGGCTGTCCCCCCCAATCATGGTCATCTGTGAATAGTTCGGTGTAGTGCTGAAGAATGGAGTCTCGGGGTTGCACCAGTTCGGCGTGGGGAAGAGTGTAGGTGAAAAGCCCGAAAAACGGAGTCTCCCCGTTCCGGCTATCAAGCCATTCGAGAGCTTTTTGATGAATGATGTCGGCTGAATATTCCGGACGTTTCAGATAGTCAGGGCCGGTCATCGGGTATTTGATGTTCTCCTCCATGGTTACACGCACTGTAGCCGTGTCCCCAAGCGCTTTGCTATATCTGTTGAGAAAGTTGGGATAATAAAGATGGGCTTGAAATTGGCAGAGAAATCCGAAGTATTCATCTACTCCGCGTTTGTCGGGTGTGGAACATGAGCCTTCATAACCGCCGGCCCATTTGCCGAACATACCGGTGTCATAACCTCGGTCCTTAAACAACTCGGGCATAATCAGATGGTTCGGATCGTATGGATGCTGGCCCACTACGGTAAATTCATCATTGTCGCCATATTTCATCATTGGTACATCGCGCCAATACTCTTTGTTCCCTCTCACTTCACAGTGTCCGGAGTGCTGACCGGTCATCAAAGAAGCTCGCGAAGGGGCACTCACCGGAGAACCGGCATAGGCTTGCGTAAAGCGGATGCCGCTGCGTGAAAGCGAGTCGATGTTAGGTGTCTGGATATATGGTTGGCCATAACAGCCAAGGTCACCGTAGCCCATATCATCGCATAAGATGAATATCACGTTGGGACGTTCACCGTTAGGAGCAGCTGACGCTGTTGTCAATGTCACCGGTGTGGACAAAAGGAAGAAAAAATGTGCCTTATTCATGATTACTGAAGTGAAGGTGAGGGTATTGAGGCTCCGTTCGGAACGCTGATATGTAAGGCTCTGGATATTATCGAAGCAATGCCGCGGGCATCGATTGGGGCAGATTCTTTACTGACACCGATACCGGGGCCTGATATGAGGAACGGATATGATTCTGCCGAGTAAGGCGATAGCTCTGTGTAGGAATTATTCTCATCAGAAATGGTCCAACCCGGATTTACTTCAATGATTACGTCGCCTGAGTGAGCCATGTCCGTGTTGCGTCGTAGCGCCTGAGGATTATCACCGATGCGGCCGGCCAACACACTGTCTATTGTATAAACTTCGCTGACACCACTCATACGGGCGAGAAAATCTGCCACTTCCGAGCGAAATTGACTCAAATCGAGTCCGTTGTCTTTAATTAATTGACGATTCAGATAGAAGTGTCGGCGGTGATAGCCTTTGACCCAATCGCCATTGCCGTGAACAGCTATAAGATAGAGATTAAGCAGCGATATGGCTTTACGCACTGAGAAATCTCCCGCAGGTACCCCCCAATTCTTATAATCGCGTTTTTCAGCTATTGTTCCCGGTACACCCGCTATTACCATAAGTACTCGGTCAGGACCGGTAACTATCTGTGCTGCCGTCATCAGTCGGGTCAGCTCACGGTCAAGACGAAGATAGGCGTCCACACGCTCCATGGGAGTATAGCCCGAGGTATTCATGTTGAGAGTAAGATTGAGCATATCTGGTACTTCATCTCGGCCAAGTTGCGAGGTCTGAAGCAGTTTTATCGCCATGTTTATGACTTCGGTATTTACCAGCGGTGTGTTTTTGAATTGCTTTATTCGGTTGTTGTTCTTTCGGGGAAACGAATGGGTGAATCCATCGCTTTGTTTTGTGCGGGCAAATGACGGGAACAGCGATGGTGCTATGACAGGTGTCCATCGGAGTGTGTCAAGTGTGCGGTCCAGAGGGTTATGATAATTATGGTCGTTGACCGCCCGGGGTACATCTCGATAATAAGCTGTCGATGCCCATGCTCCTGTGATATCATCTATCCAGAATGCGCTGTTGCCTGCATGGCCCGAGGCTATTATGGAGTTGTGAGAAGAGGGCGACAGTGATACCACGGTAGCTTCTCCGGAGGTGTCTATTTTAAGCTCATCGGCTATTGTAGAAGATAAAATAGCCGAAGGTGAGAGTGTTAGATCAGTGAAATTTCCGATTTGCGATGCATCATAAAACAGATGGCGTACTTGCGCATTCTCTAAGTCATATATTGTCGAAGCTGATACTCCGTTAACCGTTGGTGCAGCTCCTGTAAACAATATTGCCGTTGCTGCCGTGGCATCTACTCCGGGACCGTAGTCTACTGAATGATAGTAACGTGATTTATCCATCAATTTTCGCAGTCCGTTGTTGCCGTAATATGGCGAAAGGACTTCGAGGTATTCATCAGATAGCCCTTCTACAGTTACGGTTATAAGCAATGGACTTCGATATAGATTTTCAGCCGATGAGATTGCCGCAGTCATCAGGGAGATGGCTGTAAAAGCGATGCAGCAATATTTATTTATGTTTTTTGGCATGACTCGGAACTATTAAGTAGTTAGCCGACAAAATTAAATCGGCAAGTAAATAAGGCAGAAAAGAAAGCGATATTGACTGTGCGCCACACAGTGCAGCTATCATCAGTGTCATCACTTCTATTGCGTTGATAAGAAAATAAATTTTCAAAACAGGTTGGCATCTCTCCCACCATATAAGTAAAGGTACAAGCAGGGCAAATGGATTCAGCCACAATATTTGCCAATTGACATCTGTAGCTTCATGCACAGAGACAAATACCAAAAATGCCACTATGCAGCCGGTAATGCCTATTATCAGATATACTACAGCGTAAAACCAGCGGTCAATCTTTTTTCTGCGTAACGAGCGCAGCATCAACAATAGGCTTAATATAAGCAGATAACAGCCTGCTGCAACAGGTGTGATATACCATGGTGTGGGTGACAGACGGACATCGCTGCCTTCTTCCCCGGCTACAATGTGAGTGTTCTCCACTACTTTACGACCCGAAGGGGAGAATACTGCTTCATCAAGCATTGTGCATAATGCTACGGGCGCAAATGCTACCTCGCCGGGGGTGACCGGAGAGTCTATTTCGTTACCCAATGCTATATCGATGCCAAACTGATACCAGGGATAATTTTGATGGTAATAATCCATGATACTGCGAAAAGAGTATTCCCTGCCAAGATAGTCAGGGGCTTTGTTGAAGACAATTTCTTCGCCTGTAGCTCTTTCTATTATGTGGAGTGGACGAGTGGCACAATTATCTTTGATGTAATTATAGCGATATACACGATTTTCAGGAAGCAGATTTTCTTCAATCAGTTTTATGGCTTTATTTACTTCTTCATCAGTGAGATTGAGAGTTTGTTCGATGACGTTGCGCCCCGCAGAAGTATATGAATGCAGAAAATAATCGGTAGGCATCACACCAATTCTATAATCAGTTTCGCCTTTTACAAAGCGATATACAAAATTAGGTGCCGAGAAATCAAATAACCCCCAATGAACTACATCATCGGAATATGGAGTACGGATTCTGAGCCCGGTGTGTCCTTCTAATTCATATATGTCACTGCCGGGAGAGCAGGTGAGAATACTTAAAGTCGGTACAGCGGATACAGCAGAGTCGATTTGACATACTGATAATTGCGCTTGAGCCGGCATGACGGCCACAAGCGCAATGATTATGAAATTAAGCAAATGAGCTATCCGCTTCATTGCTTATAGATTACATTATGCCACGCTCGCGCAACTTGCATTGCCAAGCCCAGGCTGAACGCATAGTGTCTTCAAGTGATGTATCGGCTACCCAGCCAAGTACATTGTTAGCTTTGTCGGGATTTGCCCATACTTTTTCGATATCGCCTTCACGTCGGCCTACTATCTTATGGGGTACTTTTACTCCTGTGGCTGACTCAAATGCCTTTATGAGTTCCAATACCGAAGTGCCGCGACCGGTGCCGAGATTGAATATTTCGATTTTATCCTCTGACTTGTCTTCAAGCATACGTTCCACGGCCAAAACATGAGCTTTGGCTAAGTCAACGACATTGATGTAGTCACGGATACAAGAGCCGTCGGGAGTATTGTAGTCATCACCAAATACACTTAATTCTTTACGGATACCCATTGCTGTTTGTGTAAGATAAGGAATAAGATTCTGGGGCACACCGTTGGGTAGTTCACCTATTTCAGCTGACTGATGAGCACCTACAGGATTGAAATATCGGAGAATCACACTTTTGATAGGAGCGCCGGAAGTGATTACATCGGTGATGATTTCTTCGGATATTTGTTTTGTGTTGCCGTAGGGCGAAGTAGCTTTTTTGATTGGAGATTGTTCGGTGACGGGGTTTACATCAGGCTCTCCATATACAGTACATGATGATGAGAACACTATGCCTTTAACATCATTTTCAGGAATAAGCTCAAGTAGGTTCATCAGGGTGTTGAGATTGTTGCGATAGTAGAGTATAGGCTTTTGCACCGATTCTCCTACAGCTTTGCTGGCGGCAAAATTGATGATGCCTTTGATACCGGGATAGTCAGCAAAGAGTTTGCGCAGAGCGTCCATGTCGGTGCAGTCGGCTTCAACAAAGTCAGGGCGAATACCTGTGATACGTTCGATGCCGTCGATTNCATCNCGATTGGAGTTGGAGAGATTATCTATGATAACTACANGATAGCCTGCATTTTGGAGTNCAACCACTGTGTGTGAANCGATATATCCTGTGCCACCGGTCACTAAAATTCTATCTTTTTTCATTGGTATGTGATAATAATATGTTTTTGCAAATATACCTAAATTTTCAGTCAGTGCCAATCATTTATCAAGTAATAATCGCATTTGGCACTCTTTGCAGTCGAATTTAGCTCGTAAACGTATTTTACCTGACAGTAAAATCAAGTCGGGAGTGTCATTGGCGAGGTGTGGCTTTGACCGTAGGCAGATATTCAGTTCGCGTCGAAGGCAGTAGCGTGTGGTCATCACGCAGGTACCTGAAGCTACATCGTCTTTCCGGATTTCCAAGGCCGGCTCAACGGACGTTACGCCATGGTTGATATAAAATTGTCGGGCAAGATTATTGGCCACGTTATGGTGATATGTCAGATGTTGAGCGACAAACGGCACTGTTTTATTTTCCATTCTGCGGTAGTCGAATACATATCGGGCTCTGAGCATACGATCGTAGGCTTCGAAGGCTTCGCGGCGTAGTGCAGCCAATTGTGACCGTGCTATGAATCTGTCGGCCAATTTGTCGTCAACAGAAGCTACATTGTAAATAGTGTCGCCTGTACGAGTCAGAGTGTCAAGGCGAGTCTGATATTGAGGCGTTTTGGCTGTGTCGAGCGATATATCGGTACGCACGGTCACGCTGCGATGGCGGTTATCGGTCACATCTATTGCTACGCCGTCGTCAACAGGGCGCAATGTCAGATGCAGGTCAATTACTCTGCGGGCAGTATTGCGTTCTAATGAGTCGTTACGCAATCTGTCGTGGTTGCGAAATAGTTGTGTGCCTGCGGGAATAATTATGGCGTTGGCCGGGAAGAGGCGGTTACCCTCAATCTTATTGAGCCTGAATCCTTGAAATTTGCCTGAAGCATCGAAATATCCCAGACCATCACCGTTGGCAGGGTGAGTAATCAATTGTGCCGTGATAAAGCGTTGATTGCAGGCAGTGACTTTGCCAATCGGTTCGCCTATCCATTTGGGCGTGTCTATTGAGGCCATGCGAATGTCAGGACGTCGTTTTTCAGTGAAATAAGGGGTATAGCCACGATTGAAACTTTTGGATAAATCGGGTGTAAAGGTCAATTCACATCGGCCTGATGAGGCTCTCACGTAGCGTCCGTCGGAGGCGGCTATTATCTCATCAAGTCGCCGGCTATATGCAGCGGTGACATTTTTTACGTAAGCGGAATCTTTCAACCGGCCTTCGATTTTGAGCGAACTGACACCGGCATCAAGAAGTGATTGGAGCGAGTCGAAACGATTGAGGTCGCGCAGTGAAAGCAGATGTTTGTCTGTACAAATTTTTCGGCCACGGCTATCGAAGAGGTCAAACGAGTGACGGCATATCTGGGGGCAAGTGCCACGGTTGGCGCTTCGTCCCATCGTGGCATATCCAGCCTGACAATCACCGCTGTAGCTCACGCACAGGGCCCCATGTATGAAAACCTCTACCGGTACACTGACGCTGTCGCATACAGAGCGGATTTCCTCCAGACTAAGTTCGCGCGCCAAGACCAGCTGTGAAAATCCTGAATCTTGCAGGAACCGGGCTTTGTCAGGCGTGCGGATATCGCATTGTGTACTTGCATGGAGGGCTATGGGAGGGATATCCATGCGCAGCAGGGCCATATCCTGTACGATTAGGGCATCTACCCCTATGGTGTACAGTCGGTGTATAAGTGATTGTACTTGTGTGATTTCCGCGTCGTAAATTATGGTGTTGACCGTGACATAGACTTTGGCATCAAAGCGATGGGCAAATTCTACTACTCGGGCTATATCTTCCACCGAATTACCGGCAGAAGCTCTGGCGCCATGTGATGCTGCTCCGATATAGACGGCATCTGCTCCATGCTTGATGGCATCAATGGCGATATCGGCATTTCGTGCCGGTGCCAGCAACTCGATTTTACGCGGTTCGGTTTGATTCATTTTTTCGCTAAAACATAATAGTAGATGCAAAGATACTATATTTTGAGAAATCGATTCAAACAATATCTTACATCGAAGTGTTATATTTACAAAACAAGTTTAGAGCAACAGATCTCTCGTTTCTCTTGTCGAAAATAAATGTTATTAAAGTGAATTTCAAATTTAACGACTCTAAACTATATTAGGTACACAATTAGTCTATAATCACACGGAGCGCCTTGTAGAAAGGCGCTCCGTTGGTGGTATTACGGGGTAGAACTTTTTGCGGTTTCTGTAGGTTTTATAATAAAAAAGCATTATGATTCAGAATATTTTGATTTATGGCGGTATCGCTGTCAACATCATCGGGGCATTGTTGTTGGGTTATTTTGCAATAGGTAGAATGAATGATTACCGACGAGCAAAGAATATGCCGCAGAAGATGGCAGAGACAAGGGCAAAATGGGCATCGCGACGGTTGTTGGCGTTTGGCTTGATGGGTGCAGGAATCGTTTTAGTCGGGCTGGCTACCGTGATTTGATGTTAAGTATTAACCGAGGTGTTAATTTTAAGCTAAAANCGCGCAGAGTTGANACTTTTTAATCACTTTTAGCTTATNACNTTCTTACTAAATTGATTNTGANTTNTTANTAAAATNTCTTAGATATATGAAATAATTATATGTAGATTTTTATTCCTTCATTCCTTTTA
>WFLX010090488.1_pt1 | contig 10924 bp, 7 predicted proteins | sample 4967041 | NCBI WGS metagenome assembly WFLX01 (sample SAMN12857096, study PRJNA449069) | gut metagenome | isolation source: stool from male and female vole | host: Microtus ochrogaster | place: USA:Florida | collected 2017
CCTCATTCAACTCATTTTCGCCGCTCCCGGTATGCCCCCAGCTCCCGTCGTAAGCCGCATTATCATTAGCCCAGAAAATGCAAAGCAGCTCATGTATGCGCTGACCGACAACGTCCGCAAGTATGAGGATAAGTTTGGCGAGATCGTACGCAAGGACGGCAATGGCGCCCAGAAGAAGAATCCTTTCAGCAACAATTGATAGCCCAAATCGTTGTCGACCCAGAAAAGTCGTCATCGATAATTCAAATATCGGGACGCACGCAAAGTGCGTCCCGTTAAATTTTTAGGAATTCCCAATTCTTAGGATTCCCAATTCTCAATTCTCAATTCTAAATTCTACAATGCTCTACATCTACAATACTTTAAGCCGCATGAAGCAACCTTTCAAGCCCCTGCATGAGGGAAGGGTCGGTATGTATGTATGCGGTCCTACCGTCTACGGAGACGCCCACCTTGGCCATGCGCGTCCTGCAATCACTTTCGATATCCTCTTCCGCTACCTCAAGCACCNCGGCTACAAGGTGCGCTATGTGCGCAACATTACTGATGTCGGCCATCTTGAGCACGATGCTGACTCTGGCGNAGACAAAGTGGCAAAGAAAGCCCGTCTTGAGCAGTNGGAGCCTATGGAGGTGGTGCAATATTACCTCAATCGCTACCATCACGACATGGAGGCTCTCAATGTGCTCNCCCCGAGCATCGAGCCACACGCATCCGGACACATCATCGNGCAGATNGAATACGTNAAGAAGATTCTCGACGCGGGATATGCCTACGAGAGTCAGGGCTCTGTCTATTTCGATGTGGCTAAATATAACAAAGACTATCACTACGGCAAGCTTTCTGGCCGTAACATCGATGACCTTCTCTCTACAACTCGCGAGCTCGACGGCCAGGATGAGAAGCGCAACCCTCTTGACTTCGCCCTCTGGAAGAAGGCCGCTCCCGAGCACATCATGCACTGGCCATCACCCTGGAGCGAAGGTTTCCCGGGATGGCATCTCGAATGCTCTACTATGGGGGAGAAGTACCTTGGCGAGGAGTTTGACATCCACGGCGGAGGAATGGACCTTATGTTCCCTCACCACGAATGTGAGATAGCTCAGAGCGTGGCAGCCAAAGGACATGACACAGTGCACTACTGGATGCACAATAATATGATTACCATCGCTGGAAAGAAGATGGGCAAGAGCTACAACAACTTNATTACTCTTGAGCAGTTCTTCAAAGGTGAGCATCCACTACTGACTCGTCCATATTCGCCGATGGTAATCCGATTCTTCATCCTTCAGGCGCAGTATCGAAGCACTGTCGACTTCTCCGATGCAGCCCTCCAGGCTGCAGAAAAGGCTCTTGAGAAGATGCTCGATGGGTATCGTCGTCTGCAGGCTCTAAAACCAGCTGAGAAGTCAAGTGTGGAGCTCCCGGATTTCGCCGCCAAGTGCTATGAGGCCATGGACGACGACCTGAACACTCCGATGGTGATTGCTGAGCTTTTCGATGCATGCTCCTATATCAATAAGGCTACTGACGGACAGATTGCTCTTTCTGCTGAGGATATCGACAAACTCAAATCGCTCTTCAATACATTCCTCGTTGACCTTCTTGGCATACGTGTTGACTCAGTGGCCGCTTCCGCTGACGGTGATTCCTCACAGATCAAGGCTCTCGAAGGTGCTGTCGACCTTTTGATGGACGTGCGCAAAAACGCCAAGGCTTCCAAAGACTGGGCTACCAGCGACTTTATCCGTGACCGTCTTGCAGAGCTTGGCTTCGACGTGAAAGACACCAAGAACGGTGTCGAATGGAAAATCAAAGGTTAAGGTAGGGACGCACGGCTCGTGCGTCCGTAAGTTGTGGCAATTACAATTATGTCTAAATATAACTACAAAAGACGAGTATCATCCGTGGCCAAAGCCGGAGGCGTTGGGATCGGTGGGGAGAATCCCATACGGGTGCAGTCTATGTGCAACACCAACACCAACGACACTGAGGCCAGCGTGGCCCAGTCCTTGCGTATAGCGGAGGCTGGTGGTGATCTCGTGCGCCTCACTACCCAGGGCGTGAAGGAAGCTTCCAACATGGCCAACATCAAGAAAGGTCTTCTTGAGGCTGGTTGTGATGTTCCTCTGGTAGCCGACGTCCATTTCAATCCAAATGCGGCCTTCGAGGCTGCCACTACCTGCGACAAGGTCCGCATCAACCCCGGCAACTTCGTTGATGCTGCCCGCACCTTTCAGAAACTTGAATTCACTGACGAGGAGTATGCGCAGGAATTGGAGAAAATCCGTTCGAAATTCGTGCCGTTTCTCAACATATGCAAGGAGCATGAGACGTGCGTACGCCTCGGCGTGAACCATGGTTCTCTTTCCGACCGCATCATGAGCCGATACGGCGACACTCCAGCCGGCATGGTGGAGTCTGTTATGGAGTTTCTTCGCATAGCGCGTGAGGAGAATTTCTACAACATCGTCATTTCCGTAAAGGCCTCCAATGTAACAGTTATGGTGGAGACTGTGCGCCTTCTTGTCGAGACTATGGAGAAGGAGGACATGCATTTCCCGCTTCATCTTGGAGTCACTGAAGCTGGCGACGGCGAGGACGGACGCATCAAGAGCGCCGTAGGTATAGGCACGCTGCTCGGCGATGGCATCGGCGACACCATCCGCGTCTCTCTCAGCGAGGACCCGGAAGCTGAGATTCCGGTGGCCGTCAAACTCCGCGACTATATCGCATCGCGTGCTGGCCACGAGCCTATTCCAGAACCGGAAACCGTACTTCCCGGCAAGCCCCGCGATTACTCAGTATGGAGCACCGGCTTCCCAGCCGGTGGAGAATTCCCCGTCATGGACGTAGACTTCACTCTTCAGCCTGATTGGCACTACGTCTCTACCGCCATGGCCCCTCATCTTTTCGACGATGACCTCCCCATAGTGCTCACCACATCTTCCGACAACCGCCCGGGCGCATTCCGAAGCTGGATCGACCGCTTTGTGGCGCTTGGCGGCAAGAACCCCATCATTGTGATGATGGGATTCCTGACCACCAAGCTCGAAGATCTCCAAGTGGAGGCTGCCGCNGANTTNGGTCCGTTGCTNCTCGATGGNTANGCNTCAGGNATTGGCATCGTNGCCTCNGAGAAATTCACNAAAGATGANGTGAAGAGTGTCGCTCTNGGTATCCTNCAGGCNGCNAGGNTGCGCATNTCNAAGACGGAATANATCGCTCGTGTCCGGGATGCGGACGCACCCTCTTCGACCTACAGAAGACCCTTGCGGAAGTGAAAGCCAACACTTCTCATCTCAAGGGATTGAAGATTGGTGTCATGGGGTGTATCGTTAATGGTCCTGGAGAGATGGCAGATGCCGACTATGGCTATGTAGGGGCAGGTCCCGGACGGGTCTCTATATATAAAGGTAAGACTCTCGTCAAAAAGAATGTGCCTACGGAGGAAGCGTTGCCCGCCCTCTTATCTATAATCAACGAAAACGAAAAAATCTGACCACAATTTTTTTTCAAAACTGACGCGAACATTATCAAAGCGGGGTTGTTATAGATTTGAGTGGTAAAAATTTTTCAAGTTTTTTTGCAAAAATTTGAAAAAATATATTAATTTTGCAGTCGTTTTTGTATAAAGTCGCATAAAATGACGTTCGTGCTTACATACGGCGAGTATGCCCAAGCATGAGAGAAGATTCCACTTAACAACAGCAATATACTAATAAATAAATAATTATCAATAACTTAAAATTACCAGAGATGAAGAAAAAGGTACTCTATGGGTTTGCCATGGCGCTTATAGCAAGTGTTTCTATGGGAACTCTTCAGTCCTGTAAGGACGACTTGAGCGACTTCAAGCATCAGTACACTTATGATCAGGCAGGTCTTCTGAAAAAAATAAGTGATCTCGAGGCCGCAGTTGCAAAATGCAGAGAGAACTGCAAGGCGGAGATGGATATCCTCGAGGCCAAGATCAAGGACAACGCCGACAAAATCGAAAATCTTGATCTGGAGCTGAAAAATCTTGCCCGCAAGCTTGACGACTATGTCACTTTGACCGACCTGGCTCAGAGACTGCAGACACTTGAGGATAACTGCAAGACTTACACAGACCAGCAGGTTGCAAATGCTCTTGCTCCAATCGTTGCAGACCTCACTAAGGTGCAGGGCGACCTCTCAGACCTCACTGGCGTTGTAAATGGCCTTAAGGATGATTACGAGGCTCTTAAGCCAAGAGTAGATGCAAATGAGGCTGCTATTATCGCTGCACAGGCTACTCTCGAAAACCATACTACAGTTCTTCGTGAACTCGACGGTAAACTGAACATTCTCGAGGCTCAGGTTCTTGGCCATACCGAAGAAATTGAAGGTCTTCGTCTACAAATCGAAGAACTCAATGGGTATATCGAAGAGGCATTCCTTGCTATTGAGCAGACTCAGCAGTACATGACTCAGATGATGCAGGCCCTGCTGGATACGATTGAAGACGCCTTCAACCAGATCACTAACCGTGTTGACAACCTCATCACAGGCATCGTTATCCAGGGTACTGATTCTCCCGTCTTCGGCAACTTCAGCCTCCCAATCGGTGTGCAGAGCAACATGCTCTTCAACTGGTATGGCTACAATGACAACCGCGACTTCAAGTTCCCAAGCGCATCAAGCATGGACAACTATTATGATGCGGCTCCTGTCCTCACTGAGGCAGACCTCGCTGCTCTTGCTCCTGCTTATCAGGATGTGAAGAAGGGTTATCTCGGTGACGTCAACCTCGGTAAACTTTACATGACTATCAACCCTGCAGGCCACCTCTTCAATGAAGATGGTTTCGTGCTTGAGTCTTCTGCTGAGAACGCATTCCCTGCAACTCTCAAGGTTAAGAAGAGCAACGACGAGCTTACATTCGGCTATACCCGCTCTACTGTAGAAGGCAACGGTTTCTACGAAGCTGACGTAATAGTTGAGACTGCAAACATCGACGCTGCTAAGATGGAAATCCAGGATGGCCTTAAGTCTACTGTAGAAGATGCTCTCAAGGATCCTTCCAAGCGCACTGCAATCGGCCTCCTCAAGGGTGTATACAGCCAGTTTAACAATACTCTTCCTGCTTACGCTGTTCGCTACAACTGGAACAACGACGGCACGGACTACTCAGTGCTCAGCAACTATGCTGTAGCTGCTACTACTGCTAAGCCTCTCAGCTACTCCTTCCTCTATGGCAAGGGCAGCGACAAGAAGATCCGTACATTCGGCCACCTTGACAACTTCATCAAGCGCCTAATCGATAAAAATCTTAACACTATTAAGATCGAAGGTAAGGACATGGAAGTGCTCGGCCACAAGATCGGTTTCGCAAAGGGTGAGGTAAGCATCGTCAAGACAAGTGCATACGAGCTCACTGCTACAGTCACTGGCGTAACTGTTGACGGCACTGAAATCCCCGCTGTAACAGCTCAATTCTCTGATCCCGCAGAAGCATCCGTATATATCAATAAGGCTCTTGCTAAGGCTCTTGCCAAGGCTATCGGCCAGGATGGCGACGATGAGACTATTGCTAAGTTTGAGGCAAGCGTGAGCATCACACTCCTGCAGATGCAGAAACAGATCAACGAAGTGCTCGAAGGCGTTAATGGCCAGATCCACGATGCATTCGACAACATCGGTGACCAAGCTGAGTCTTATGCTAAGCGTCTCAACCGCCTCGTAGATCTCTACAACAAGGTGGCTGGTAAGATCAACAACTTCCTTGCTAACCCGAACCACTACCTCCAGGTAGCTATGTTCTACAACCAGGCTGACTCTGAGATGGGTATTCTCTCAAATACTATCGCATCTCCGACAGTATTCAACAGCGGTAATGGCTCTGTAGGTCTCTACGCTTCAAGCTACACTGCTGAGCTCGTTTGCCCGGCATATCTGAAATATGTTGCTGTGACAAATGTATACGACGCTAATACTAAGGCTGTAGCAGCAAACGCAGCTGCTGAAAGATCTGCAGTGAATAGCGCAGCTAAGAACTTCAACACTGTAATGAGCGGCAACACTATCCGCTATTCAATTCCGGCTTCTGCTCTCAAGTCTGGCCTCATCTACGAGATCGCTTACCAGGGCGTTGACTACTCAGGTCGCACCTCGACTCAGAAATTCTACATCCAGGTTAAATAAGTTTTGATTAGGTCGTGTCCGGAGTCTTTGTGCTCCGGACCGATTGAAAAACCATCACGTAACCCAAATTATCAAAGAATTCAATTATGAAATTAAATAAGATTCTGCTCGCTGGTGCAATGCTCTTCGCTGGTGCTACTGCTATGGCACAGGAAACCATCACCGAGTATTCATACGTCCCCAACTGGTATATCCAGGGACAATTCGGTGGCCAGGAAACTCTTGGTGAGTCTTCTTTCGGTCATCTCTTCAACCCGAATGCACAGATCACTGTCGGCACAAACTTCAACCCCTACATCGGTGCTCGTCTCGCTGTCAACGCTTGGCAGTCTAAAGGTGCTCTCGATTTCGACGGCCCNGCCGGAAATCAGCGTTGGAAATGGAACTACATNGCTCCTACNGTTGACGCNGTTNTCAACNTNACCAACCTTATCGGGGGCTACAATCCCAATCGTCTGGTCGACGTTGACCTCATCGGTGGTATCGGCGCAAACATCGCTTGGAACAACAAGCAGGCTAACGAGGCAAGCGCTAAGCTCGTTGCTGACAACGCCGGTCCTCTCGAACTTCTCTGGGACGGTACTAAGGCTCGTTTCGTTGGCCAGTTTGGTTTCGACGTTAACTTCAACGTTTCTGAGCACGTGGCTCTCGGCATCGAATTGATGGCAAACGTTCTTCCTGACGGCTACAACTCTAAGAAAGCTCACAATGCCGACTGGTATTTCAATGGTCTCGCTGGTATCAAGTATACTTTCGGTCCGAAATACAACAAGACTGTCCGCACTGTTGAGGTTCCCGTTCAGCAGNCTCAGATCATCGAGCGAATCGTTGAGAAGATAGNTGAGCCCGCNCCCGCTCCCGTAGTANTTGAGGAAGCTGTTAAGCCTGAGATGCTCCGTCGCGACATCTTCTTCCGCATCAACACTTACAATATCACTAAGGACGAGATGTACAAGGTCAACGAAGTTGCTCAGTTCCTCAAGGATCACCCAAATGCTAAGGTTGTGATCACTGGTTATGCTGACAAGGGCACTGGTACACTTGCTATCAACCTCCGCCTCAGCAAGCAGCGTGCTGAAATCGTTGCTAACACACTCAAGAAAAACTACAACATCGCAGCAGACCGCATCATCGTCAAGAGCATGGGTGAAGCTGAAGAGCAGCCCTACGCTGATCCAGTCGACAACCGCGTTGCAATCTGCGTCTGCGAGTAATTACAGAAAAACTTGCCCGGGATGCAATATAAAAAGCATCTTTTGCGTTAAGTGAAAAGCACATCCGTCGTGTCACAGTGCACGACGGATGTTTCTTGATTTAAACTATTTAACAGAACTTATGAAGAAAATTCTACTAAGTGCACTTATCTCAATGGCTGTGCTCCCCGCCATGGCCGATTTTCAAGGCGATGGATACTATCGTGTACAGAACGCCATCACCAAGCGCTATGCATATCTGCTTGATAACACAGCTAAAAAGAATGGCTCAACAACTTCCATAGATGTTCAAGCTATCGAACTGTATCTTGGATTCACCAAGGCATGTTCTGATCCTTCTACGATTTTCTATATCACTGAAGTCAATGCAGCGAAGAGTGAATTTGATATAGCAGGGCAGGGGACAAGTCTGCATNNATTTTTGGATAAATACATGTATGTCATCCCCGNGAAGAAAGTNNATGGACAGCANACTTATTATGCATATGGAANAGACAGTGNCATGTCGAAATATCTCGGCGACAGGAATACAAGCCTGACAGATGAGAAGGGTCTTGCTTCTGTCGATGTCAGCGGCGACCGCAGGCTTTGGTATATTGACCCCGTTGACAATGCTTCTTCCGACAACTATTTTGGAGTTGCGCCGACTCTCACTTGCGGAGGCAAATACTATTATCCAATGTATGCAGGATTCCCCTATGATGCTTATTCTGAGGGTGTGAAATTTTATACCATTACGCAGGTCAATCCTTGGGCAGAGACCCCGGCTGTGGGTCTTAAAGAAGTCATAGGTGTCATCCCTGCTGGAGCTCCTGTCATAATCGAGTGCTCTCATCCCCTTCCTACCGACAACCGCCTGAATGTAGGCGCAAAGGGTGAAAATGCAAATTTGAGCGGTAATATGCTGCAAGGCGTCTACTTCAACAATGACGATACTAATCATACCAACCGCAAGGCTTACGATCGCAAGACCATGCGTATTCTTACCGTCAAAGACGGCAAGCTTTGCTTCGACGTAGCTGATATAGACTACCTCCCACGCAACCAAGCTTATCTTCAGCTCGCCAATGCCGACCAATATGCTGTGGAAAGCTACAAGGTTGTATCCGAAGAGGAGTATGAGGCAGAATACGCTGGCGTATCCTCCGTGGAAGTCTCTACTGCTGTCGATGTTTATGGTCTCGATGGTCGTCTTGTGAAGGCTGGAGTGGCAAGAGAAGATGTCCCGGCTCTTGGTCAAGGTCTCTATATCTTGCGCAGCGGTAATTCAGTTGAGAAGGTTGCTGTGCGTTGACAGGCACTTACTCAAACTTTATAATCCATTCCAATGTTATATAAAGTGGGGATGCTGATTGGCATCCACACTTTTTTTGTCACATAGCCATCCTTGATGACAATTGACAATAAGCCNGGANGGCTGATAAGTTTGTNAACCCCCGGTGAAACCGGAGGGGAAGTATANCTCCACCTTTATANGCCNCGGAGGGGTAAAACATGAATATAGAAATAACTAATTATAAATTAAAGAAGATATAAAATATGGACAAGAATCAAGATATAGAAATCATAGACATACCTCAGGAGGCAGAGTCTCAACCCGAAATGAAGACCTTCGCCGACCTTGGTGTCGCTCCCGAACTTCTGAAGGCAATAGAGGAGCTCGGATTTGAGCATCCGATGCCGATTCAGGAGATGGTGATTCCACACCTTATATCCAAAGAGGGAGACGTTGTGGGTCTTGCTCAGACTGGTACCGGAAAAACGGCTGCCTTCGGTTTGCCGCTTCTCCAGCGTATCAATCCTGACAGCGATGCTACCCAGGCGCTCGTCATTGCGCCTACACGTGAGCTTTGCCTCCAGATAGCCGGAGACCTCGCCGACTTCGCGAAATATCTTGATGGAGTCAAGATAATACCTGTATATGGTGGCAGCAGTATCGAATCGCAGATAAAGGCCATTAAGAAGGGAGCCCAGGTGATTGTGGCAACACCTGGGCGCCTTATAGACCTTNTCAAGNGAGGAGTAGTTAAACNCGANAAGGTGAATNCCGTGATCCTCGATGAGGCTGACGNGATGCTCAACATGGGCTTCATTNATGACATCAACGAAATACTCTCCCATGTGCCAGAGGATAGGAAGATGCTTATGTTCTCGGCTACGATGCCAAAGGAGATAGCTGGCATAGCAAGGAAGTTTATGAAAGACCCCGTGGAGTTTGTAGCCGGCAACAAGAACGAGGGCTCAAAAAATGTCAAGCATATCTACTATATGGTCAAGGCTCACGACAAGTATCTTGCCTTGAAACGAATTGCTGANAATAATCCCGATNTCTATGGCATNGTCTTCTGTCGCACAAAGCGCGAGNCNCAGGAGATTNCTGACAAACTAATTGCCGACGGATATAATGCTGACTGNCTGCATGGCGACCTTTCTCAGNCTCAGCGTGACTTGGCCATGAAGAAATTCCGCGACCATGTCACCCAACTCCTTGTGGCTACCGACGTTGCCGCACGTGGCCTTGACGTAGACGACCTTACCCACGTCATAAACTACGGTCTTCCAGACGATGTGGCTGTCTATACCCACCGTTCCGGACGTACAGGACGTGCCAACAAGACAGGTGTCTCTGTTGCCATAATCCACTCCCGTGAGCGAAGCAAGCTCCGTGAGATAGAGAAGCGAATCGGTAAGACATTCGAGTATAAGAAGGTGCCGACCCCCGACCATATTATCGAAAAGCAGATATATAATCTTGCCGACCGAATCGAGAGAGTCGCCGTCGACGACGAGCAGATTCAGAAATTCCTTCCCGGAGTCCGCAAGAAATTGGAATGGCTTTCTGAGGAAGACCTCCTGAAGCGTGTGCTCTCGCTTGAATTCAACCGTCTTCTCGAGTATTATCGCGACATGCCCGACATCGACCTCAATGCCGATGCTAAGAAAGAGCGTGGGGAAAGAGGGGAGCGAAGCGACCGCAAGGGTAGGGGAGAGCGCCGCGAACGTGGAGATAAGGACCGTCGCACAGCTGAAGACGGCTTTGAACGCCTTATGGTCAACATCGGCAAGGCTGCCGGTTTCTTCCCAGGCAACCTCATGGAGCTTATCAACCGCTCTGTGGTAGGCAGCAAACCGGAGATTGGACGCATCGATCTTATGCCAGAATACACTCTCTTCGACGTGCGTAAAAAAGATGCCCGCAAGGTGGTAGATGCTCTTCGCAACGCCGACTTCTTCGGCCGCAAGGTGAGGGCTGAGTTTGCTACCGACCGCGACTATTCGCGCGAGGCTAAGGACAGAGTCAAGAAAGCGGATGCCAAGAAGCGAAAGGCAGAGAAATCTGCCCGCACTGACTATGACATGTCGCTTGCCGCCCCAGCCTCTGGAAAGAAGAAAGAAAAGAAGGAGAAGAAGTCAAAAAAAGCTGATGCTCCAAAATCGAAATACAACGGAAACTACGATATATTCAANAANANATGACCTNGTATCTCGTATACTTACATCAGTAAATAAATGGTTTTTGCTGACAATTTTCCTCTTGACTTCCG
>WFLX010032883.1_pt1 | contig 10922 bp, 5 predicted proteins | sample 4967041 | NCBI WGS metagenome assembly WFLX01 (sample SAMN12857096, study PRJNA449069) | gut metagenome | isolation source: stool from male and female vole | host: Microtus ochrogaster | place: USA:Florida | collected 2017
CGTTGGGACTCTCGGCTACTGCAAAGAATGATTTGCGGTCGTTACCCTCGACCCTCACAACAAAAAGGTATTTATCTTTCCATTTTATCGCGNCGGNGTTGNNTGTGNCNNTTANGCCGATGNGCTCCATGAAATAGGGATTGGTCTCGGGATCGAAGTCGTATTTCCAGAATGGGGGCACCATCTCAGCGGTTATTACAGGATTTACGTATCTGCGATATATACCGTTGCCTTCGATGGGGGTATTCTTGCGTGTGATTAGCTCGTTGTATTTGTCGAGTACCAGTTTTTTTCTTTCGTTGAAGTCCATAATTTATTTCAAGTCTTTAAGGAAAACTGTCTGAGGAAGATTGTAGAAATCGATAAAATCTTTTTCGGCCGGGTGACCTTTGTAAGGAGTGTAGAAGTGATTAGGCTTTGTATTTGAGTTTCTCCACACTACGACGTAAGCGATAGGGTAGTCTTTGATATTGGGATAAAGTACATCCATATACCAGTCATTAATGGGCAGTGCTTCACTTCCGGATTCTGTGAGCGCGAGTATCTTACCATGTTCCTTTGCGGCACGGTCAGCAGCTCCAAGACATCCTTTCATCCATTCAGCGAAGATATCGTTACCCTCGGCTCCATTGAAGTGATATACATCAGCTCCCATTATATCCACATATTCGTCTCCGGGATAGCTCTCCATATACTGTTCGTAAGTAGTGCAGTTTGATTTGTCAGGAGAGTAAGCCCAAACAACATTGTCCAGACCTTTCTCCTTGAAAATATTATATGTCAACTGATAGAGGGCTTTATATTGGTCTGGGGAAGTATTTGTCTTGCCCCACCAGAACCATTCACCGGTGTGCTCGTGCCACGGACGGAATACCACAGGTATGAGTTTACCATCTGCATCTCGCAGAGATCCGATGAAGTCAGCCGTACGTCCGATCCAAGCTTTAATTGAGTCATTGTAAGGTGTGCCTTCAGCAATGACCTGGGCTACCACATCACCGTTTACATCCCAGGAGTTGCCGCCTGTGACAGGATTACGCGGATGCCAGGAAAAAGTATTGATACCCCCGCGCGAATCGTGGAGTATAGCCTGATTTCTGATAAAATCAAAAGGCACATCATCAAGATTCTTGTCAGCTTTCCATTCTATCATGCCCAGATCCCAGTCGAATATTGCTGGATAATCGCCGGTGACATTCTTTACGTCAGAGCTGTCCGGTTGATATTCCCACCGGAAGCCGTAGGCGGGGTCATCATGATGGCCGAAAGCAAATTTGCCTTCGGATTGTAAGGCTTGCAGTCGCTTGATGAGGATGCTGTCAGTAGGTATTGAGTCGGCTGATGTGTCGGCTGCTGTTGCTGCTTTGTTACCTGAGCAGGAGACCAGCACACCAAGAGCGACAGCAGGGATTACGATATGTTTCATAATGTGACTGTTATTTTATTGTAAGAGTTTTCAGGTTGCAGTGGTATGACGTTGCCTTCAATTTTTACACCGTTCACTTCCAGAGATTTCACTCCGGTCGATTTGTGCTCGGGGTTGACTACCGTTATTTCATAATCGGCCCCACGATAGTGGCGTTTCACTGTGAATTTATCCCATGCTTTAGGGATACATGGATCAATGACAAGACCATTGTACCCAGGTTTTATGCCAAGTATATACTGGGTAATTGCGTACCAGTTCCAAGCAGCGGTACCGGTCAGCCACGAGTTCTTGGCCTCACCTGGTTTGGCGGCATCCTTACCGGCGATCATCTGACAGTATACATAAGGCTCGACTTTGTGGAGCTCGCTGCGGTCTTCGGTGTAAGCGGGACAGATTTTGCTGTAGTATTCCCAGGCTCTGTCACCATTTCCGGCTACAGTCTCACCGATAATCACCCACGGATTATTATGGGCGAAAATACCGGCATTCTCCTTATAGCCTTCGGGGTATGATGATATCTCACCATAGTCGATAATATATTTGGTGTAAGCGGGATTGTTGAGAACTATACCGTGCTCACAGTCAAGATACTTCTTGACAGAGTCAAGTGATTTCTCCACCATGCCTTCTTCCTTGCCGACACCTGCCATAGTACACCATCCCTGACTCTCGATAAATATCTTGCCTTCGTCGTTGGTGTGACTGCCGATCGGACGGCCGAAGTAGTCGTATGCTCTTAGAAACCATTCTCCGTCCCATCCATGAGTCTTGATGGCATCTTCCATATCAGCAACAAGGGCACGCACTCTCCCGGCCTCTTCAGCATCACCTATGACATCACAAAGCTCGGCGTAGTCTTTGCCAGTTACGACAAACTGTCCTGCGATCATCAGAGACTCCGCTTTGCTGCCTTCTGTTTTGTTTTCAGTAGTCTGGAATGATTCATTTGGGTCGTTGGAGAAGCAGTTCAGGTTAAGGCAGTCGTTCCAGTCGGCACGGCCTATCAACGGGAGCTTGTGTGGCCCGAGATTATTTACCACGTGGTCAAACGATACCTTTAGATGTTCTTTAAGTGTAACCTCGGAGCCGGGTTGATTGTCAAACGGCACCATCTCATCGAGAATCGAAAAGTCACCTGTCTCTTTGATGTAAGCGACCGTGCCGAAGATGAGCCACAACGGGTCATCATTGAAACCTCCGCCTATATCATTGTTACCTCGCTTTGTAAGCGGCTGATACTGGTGATAACATCCACCGTCGGGGAATTGAGTGGAAGCAATGTCAATGATGCGTGCGCGAGCGCGTTCAGGTATCTGGTGTACGAAGCCCACGAGGTCCTGATTTGAGTCACGGAATCCCATGCCACGACCGATACCACTCTCAAAGAAAGAAGCCGAACGTGAGAAACAGAATGTAATCATACATTGATACTGATTCCAGATATTGACCATTCTGGCCAGACGTGGATCCACATCTTCAACTGAGAATTTGTTGAGGATGTTATCCCAGTATGATTTGAGCTTGCCAAATTCATCATCTACCTTGGCCGCGGTATCGAGTTTACTGATTATTTCCAGAGCTTTCTTCTTATTAACGCGCTGGCCGCTGCCAAGCCACGGCTGTGACGGATCGGTCGTGGTTTCCCACTTATCGTCGTCTTCATTCTCGACATAACCCATTACAAACACTAAGTCGCGTGTCTCCCCGGGGGCAAGAGTAAGTTCTATGTAATGACTGGCGATAGGAGACCACCCGTGGGCCACGGAATTACCGGGTTTGCCGGCTTCTACAACCTGTGGAGTATCAAATCCATTGTATATCCCGAGGAATGTCTCGCGGTCAGTGTCAAATCCGTCGATGGGAGTGTTGACATGATAGAATGCATAATGATTACGGCGCTCTCGGTATTCTGTCTTGTGATATAGAGTAGATCCGACTATCTCTACCTCGCCTGTGGAGAAATTACGCTGGAAGTTTTCCATATCCGTCGAGGCATTCCACATACACCATTCGATGAATGAGAATAACTTGAGATCTTTTTTCTCGGCAGAGTTATTGGTAATGGTAAGTTTGGTGACCTCAGCATTTATACCTAATGGCACGAAGAACAGGGCGGACGCGGTGACACCGTTTTTCTCACCGGAGATACGGGTGTAATTCATACCGTGGCGACATTCATAGCTGTCGAGTGTGGTCTTGCAAGGTTTCCAGCCGGGATTCCATACAGTATCCCCGTCTTTGATATAGAAATAACGGCCACCGGCATCCATTGGCACACCGTTGTAACGGTAACGCATGATACGACGGAATTTTGCATCGCGGTAGAACGCATATCCGCCGGCAGTATTTGATATCAGGGAAAAGAAATCCTGAGTGCCAAGATAATTGATCCATGGCCATGGAGTCTTGGGGTCCGTGATTACATACTCACGGTTTTGGTCATCGAAAAATCCGAATTTCATTATATTATAAAATATTGATTGGTTTATTTAAGTCCTGTCACATATTGGCTGCCGAGCACCGTGCGCCATTGATCGGGACCGGCATAGTTATGGAAGCCATAGCTATCGTCCTTGAGATCATACCACTGCATGAAGTAGCACCATAGCGCGTTATTTCTGTATGCAACATCTGGTGACACAAGATTTCCACACTCGGTGAGAGCGACAATCTTCCGGCCGTCCACAGAGTTGTTGACGAGATAGAATTGAGAGCTTTGGTCGGTAAGCTGATCTTCGGGATATATATCCGTACCGACAATATCTACGTATTCGTCACCCGGATACCATTCCTTGAGAGTCGCAAGGTCAGCAGGCTGACCTGCACTTGATGTCTGTACGGTCCATACCCATATAAGGTTGTTAAGTCCATATTCATAAGTGAGCTTATCGTAGAGCCAGATATACAAATCTTTCGTAGCCTTAGCTCCCTGAGAGCCCCACCAGAACCNTGAGCCCCAGGTGTAATCGCCGGCCGCTTCGTGTAAAGGCCGCCATAATACAGGTATACCTTCATTCTGCAGCAGCATGAGATATCCGGCGAGTTTTTCCACATCAGCAGTGGCGATCTGATTTTCCCAAGTTCCGTCAATAACTACATTTGCAGGGTTAAAAACATTGTTGCCTGCGCTGAAAGATAGGTCGGCACGGCTCTTGACATTTGATTTGGTGTCTCGGAGGGTGACTTTTGTGGCAGTATAATCATGACCGCTGACAATCAATCCTGTAGTGAGCAGCTTATCCAAGATAGACTGATCAATTGTGAGGGAAAAATTGCCTGTGATATCGAAATATTCAGTACCTTGAGCAATGGCACCCCAGGTTGAATTCATTGTCTTGAAGGATCCCTGTGCGCCTGCGTTTACATCCTTAACCTCAACTTCGATTACATCACCTATGGCAGCTTGCTTGAATAGATCGATAGCAGCTGCATCTGCGAGCTGTACACTGCAGCTCCAATCGGCAGGCATAACCTGTGAGCCTTCCCACAACACGGCCTTTACTGAAGAGGTACCGGTAGAACCGGGATTGTCGGTAGGGACATTCCAATGCCAGTTGATCTCTACCATGCAGCCCTTGTCATGTACGTTCTTGATGGGGGTAATATCTCCATAGTCGATCCAGTTGGATGGAGAATAGGGGAGATGCAGATAGTCGAAGCCTATTACAACAGGATATTCGCCGAGCTGGGTGTTGAGGAAGTCGGCATACTCAGTGCCCCATCCGATAGCGCCCATTGCACCGGTATACATTGTCTTGCCATAGCTGTTACGCAGCTTGGTGTATAGAGCCACTGCCTCGGGAGTGGCATTGGAGTTGACCGGTCTGTCAGATATTTTGCTTATATCTATGGGGTCCGGACCTTTCAGTGTTTTGAAGCGGATTGAGTAGTCATTGTTAGTATATCCTTGATTATCTGTGATGGCGAGTGCGCCGTCGGCGATTTCCAGAATGTAGTCTGTGTCTCCGGCGAGATCGAGATCTATAGTGACATCCATTCCTTTTGTAGTGACACCTGTGACAGGTGTACCGTTGAGAGTGATAGCCGATGGCTGAATTACTGTTACGAGATTATTGGTATTGAGGGTCACTGATGTAACGTCTCTGGCATCAACTATTGCGCCCTCGGGAATGGATGCTGATCTGATCAGCATCTTAGGTACGGCAGGTGGAAATGTATCATCTGTCTTACAGGAGAACAGACAAGTGATCAGTGTAATGATCGGGATAATATAGTATTTCATAAAGTAATATTAGTAAGATATCCTCAGAGCAGATTATCTGCTCTGAGGAATGAATAGGATTATTCTAATGTGATCTTTGTCATTGCATATCCGTCACCCGAGAACACAAGGCCATTGTGAGCTATAAGGTCATTGATTATCTCTGAGGTAAGTGATACTTCTATCGGGGAAGCGGGCGTATCAATCTGTCCGGGAATTCCAGGAATCTCTGCCCACCCGTCACCGTGACGCAATGCCACGCACCACCATGAGCCTTCAGCTACAGTGGGTGTCATATAGAATCGGAGAATCTGACCCGGTCGTACTGATGACCAATCATAACCGCCCCATGCGAGATCCTGATTACCGTTCCATCCGGAAATCGTCTGGGATCCTTGCCAGATTGCTGTTTCAAGTGATATTTCCCAAGATATGACAATCTTTGTGAGGATATATCCCTGACCTGTAATAATCAGACCATTATTCTTGATAAGGTCATCAAGCGTTTCTGCCGACAGATCAACTATAAGAGGTGACGCGGGGGTATCATACTGAGAAGGAACGCCTGCAAGAGCACCCCAGTCCTGACCATGACGCAGGGATACACACCACCAAGCACCATTTTCTACTGTGGGTGTGGTATAAAGCTCAAGTTTGGCACCTACAGGCACCTGCGACCAGTCGTAGCCGCCCCATGCGAGATCCTGGTTGCCGCTCCAGCTGTCATTTTGCCATGTACCTGACCATACCACATTCTCTACATGTGTAGCGGGAACACAGTCGTAAGTGTAGGAGATCTCTCCGTTATCGGAGATAAGCGAAACTATTGTACCCTTACCGGCGGCCTGTGGCAGGGATATGTATAGAGTCTCTTTGGTAAGAATGTACTGTACTGACTCACCTTTTACAGTAACACCTGTGAGGTGTTCGCCATTAGCTATCTTGACTACAAGTAGATCACCACCGTGAGGTTCTTCAGTAACAGTATCCAAGATGTAAGCGCAGGCTGGGGCGTTGATTCCGAGTTCGGGGGTTTCTACGGTCTCTCCGTTGGCCATAGTGAGAATGAGTTTTCCTGTAGAAGCGTCTGCCGGAGCAGTAACAACGAGCTGGTCAGGAGTCGTTGACGAAGTCTCTATGACGGCACCATTAGCGAATGTCACCGAAGAGACAAGATCAAGGTTTTTACCGGAGATTGTGAACTGAGAGGCCGCTGGCACAGGATTAGGATTGAATCCCATGACCTCGGGTTTGGCTGTGTTGGCTGTCACAGAGACAGATTTACCACTGCGTAGATTCAGCATCACTTCTCCGCTCTGTGCCATGGATGGCCAGATAAACTTGACTTCGGTCAATGACACGTTGACAGGTTTGACAGCATCAGCGACATTGACAAGCGAAATATTTTTCACCTCCTGCATGTTGACACCTTTTACAGTGATAAGAGTGCCGGGACGGATACCCTCGGCAGGAATAATCTCGAGCTCAGTGGGCACGACAACACCAACGTTGGCGATGGCTACTTTCACACCGGAGGCCGGAACGGCAACTATCGCACCATCGCAGATATTGTCGGGCAGAGTGAATGTGATTTTGTCATCAGCGTATTCAAATTTTACTTCGCTGCCGTCCGGCATCAGTACGCTTCTGACAAGGTCGAGGTCTTTGCCAGTCACGGTGATTACGTCACCCGGCTTTGCGTCAGTAAGATCGAGCGGCTCTTCGACAGATGGTAAAATCACGATAAGGTCAGTTTCAGAGTATATCCAGTTGGGCATAGTCGGATTGCCGTCACTGATAATAATCTGACCTGACTGTGCTTCTTCGGGTACAATCAGTCTGATCTCGTCTCGTGAGTGTGCAGTGAAGAGATCTTCGGATACCGCTATATCCTCAGGAAATATTACCTCAGAGATGAGATTTAGGTATTCACCTTTGATGGTGAGTTCGTCACCTGCCTTCACTGTCTGAGGCGACACGCCCTCTATAGATATGGGCTCGGTGTATGTGAGCATTGTCTTTGTTGTGATGTCTCCGGCAGCATGATGTATGGTAACTTTGCCAGGAGTAGCTGACTGTGGAACAGTGACACGGATTTCTTCATCGGAAATCACAGTTATATCAGTAATGTCGGGACATCCGGGAATAGACACGGAGGTAATCTGATCCATACCGGTACCGAGGAATCTGAGGATACCTCCTCTGGCTACCGGTGACGGACCGAAGACATTAAGATGCACACCCTCTGATGCATACTGGTTGGTATCGAAGTCATCGTTGCTGCAAGATACTACCGACATTGATAATTCCGTAATACATACGGCGAACAACGCTAACGAAATTTTAGAAAATATTTTCATGGATGTTGAGTCTTAAGAGATTATTCAATAGGCACGACACGTATGTTGTCAATGCAAATCACCGGATCGCAATCTGTGCCGTTAACTCCGCCATTCCACAGGAAGAAAGTCAGAACNGGNGAAGCTANTCNTGNTGNGCGANGAGCTGNNTGGATTNNCTNCGTATGTGTAGTTGAATGATGACAGCGGCAATGAGATGGTCATCCATTCACCGGCGGTGTTATATGAGCCTGTGGTCAACCAGGGTATCCACAGACCTCGCGGAATGGTAGGATCCGAGAAATATGAGTTGCCGGCAGTCGCGTAGGTAACTGTATTGTTACCTGAGAAAATGATCTGCAGCGCAGATGAGCTCCAAGGATTTGATTCAGGCACGAGCGCCTCAAATTTTACCTGCAATTTGGATATATCATAATTGTCGAGCATCTTGGNGAACCCGGGAAGAGACGAAAGCTCCGGATGATTGCTCGATGGATCCGGCCAGTAATTGAATGAGAAGGAGTCCTCATCCCACGTGGCACCGGCATCACCGCCCATGCTTCCCGAGAATACAATATAATTGCCGTCGATTGCAGGCCATGAATCAATTCCGGGCTCATGTATAAGTTTAGAGCCATCTCGCCAGCCCCAGCCGGAAGCAAGAGCATCGCCATTTCCGTCCCAGTCAAACAGGATATTGTCGGTGTCATGGAATTTGAAGGCTGACCGACCGGTGCCGTGGATGGTAGATACGTTGATGTAACCGGGTTGAGCGCCCTCCGGTACGATGAATCTTATGCGGGTCTTCTCAATAGACTTGATGTCCGTAACTTTTACATTGCCGCCCATCATGATTGAGAGGGGAGTGCCGGGATCGTTAATGAAATAGTCGCCCATAAGAGTGACTTCGTCACCTGGTTTGGCGAATTCACAAGACATCGAGCGAACCGATGGCCCCGGTACTATGACACCGAAATCATAATCTACCGTATCTTTACCGGCTGTCACCATATACATCTTGTTTGTGACAACTCCGGGGAGGTCACCGGGTACAGTCACCAGCAAAGTGTGATAGGTAATAAGGCTGGTATTCAGCAATGCTTTCCTGTCGTTGAAATAAATCTCCTTGATTGATGTTAGGTTGTCACCGACCAGGCATATCTGGTTGTCCATATATGCCGAAGTGATGAGCGAGTCAGACTTATTGGGATCGATTACCCTGACATATTTCACAACCGGCACACCGGATGTGAGCTCGAATTTATCGGGTTGGTCATCACATGACACTGTACCTATCGCAAATGCGAGGCATATCGCCGGGACGTAATACTTTATATTGGGTTTCATGTTGAATATCCTTTGAAATTAATAAGAATAGGTGGCACGGACATCTAAGTGTACGGCATCCTCAAGAAGATTGGGATTATATACCACGTCATCAGTAGGGAATGGTAACTTGAATGATTCACGAGTCACATTTGGAGCCGGAGTGCCGGAGTCGTATGTCGCTTCACCTGCATTTGCTGAAGAGGCAGCCTTCTGAATATCCCATACCCCATTCTCATAGTAGTATTTGAATAGTTCGTTGACGTTCCAATAGCAGTTGCGACGCTGAGCGGTGATTTCAGCGATAGCTCTATCAGCATCATAATATGCAAGACGTACATAATCATACCAGCGGTCTCCCTCGCAAGCTAGCTCAAGACGTCGTTCCTTCCAAACGTCATCGAAAGTAATAGACGAGAGTGGGGTGGCTGTGTGGTTGGCACGTGATCGCACAGCGTTGAAAGCGGCCAGAGCATTTGCATCAGATGTTGATTCGCTGTTGCCAAGTACAGCCTCGGCATAAATAAGATACACATCGGAGAGACGCAGCAGATGGGTGGCAAGACCAGACGCCATGTTGTTGGCCGCCACACCGAGAGACTGCTCATGATCGTATGCGTCACCATAAAGATGCTTCACATTGAAGGCTCCTGTATTGGATTGCCATGTGGCAGGGCCACCTTTGCCGTACCCATCCGTCTCATATACAAATCTAAGCACATCAAAGCCACCTTTGTCTGTCCAGAAATATTCGTATTTGTCACCGGCAGTCATGAGTGTCGCTTTACGTCGGCTGTCGTTGTCAAGGCGGTTGGCCGGGTCGGCAAGTACATCAAACCCGAAAGCATCCTGAAGATCTACTGATGGACCCGTATATCCTCCCCAGCAGTCGCCGAATTCATCAAAGCCTACGGGTGCGAGATCACTTTGAAGAGCGTTCTGTCGAGTCCATGCTTCGCCAGAGGATGTCCATCTCCATGCAATAAGTGACTCCTCGCTTTCGTTGTTGGCCAGACGGAATACATCAGAATATTCCGGCAGAAGGTTGCGCCCGGAGTTATCGATCACATCTTTGGCGTACTTGGCGGCATTGTTGAGATCGTCAGCGTTGCGTGTATGTGACTGACCAAGACCGGCCTTGGTCAGATATACTTTTGCCAACAGCGCTTCAGCGCAATAGTAATCGATACGGCCCTTTGACGCTGATTCAGGTAGCAGCTCCATTGCCTTTTCAAGAGTCATTATGATATATTCATATACATCAGCCGATAGAATTTTCTTTTTGTCATTATAGTTACCGTTAAGCTCGTCGCTGAGGTCGTGTATGATGGGGATATCACCGAATGTACGTACGAGATAGAAATAGGCCATTGCTCTCCATGTCAGACATTCACCCATACATGCATTCTTAGCCTCAATAGAGGCCGGAGAAGCTTTCAGATTGTTGTATACGACCGAAGTGTGTCCAATGACGGCCCAAAGAGCACACGACATATTCACAAGGTCTGTGTCAGTACCTTTGACGGTGAATGTCAGGTAAGGTGAATTGCCCATGTATATGTTGCCGGCGAGAACTTCGCCAACTTTGATAAATCCACGCTGAAAG
>WFLX010029864.1_pt1 | contig 10917 bp, 4 predicted proteins | sample 4967041 | NCBI WGS metagenome assembly WFLX01 (sample SAMN12857096, study PRJNA449069) | gut metagenome | isolation source: stool from male and female vole | host: Microtus ochrogaster | place: USA:Florida | collected 2017
CATTTCGTCGGTGAAGGTGTAGCTCTTGCCCGGTTCTGCGGGTTTGAAGCTCTTAACGAGGGTGGTTCCGCGCCAGAGTTCGACGCGGTCCAGCGACTCGAGGTTTGCGCCGGCGATATCCTTTTCGGGGGCGGTCACCGTGGCTGTGATTACGAATGCGCCGTTAGCGTCGGGCACGAGCTTCATGGCGGTGGGAGCGGCCGGTACGGCAGTGCTCTTGGGGGCGCCGATGCTGTAGCTGTTGACGTAGATGCGGTAGTTCTTGGCGGGGCTGATGCCGTGGATACCGATGTAGTACTTGCCCGTGGCGGGTGCGGTGATTAGGCCGGTGAAATCCTCGGGTTCGGTGTTGTTGAACTCGAAGGGTTCCATCACCACGCCGGTCATTGCCTCAACGGTGGGAGCATCGCCAAGCTTCACTTCGAGTTTTTCAACAAAGTTGACTGACTGGGCCTGAGCGTTGATGGTGAACACATAGGCATAGCCGGCTTCGAGGCTCACGGCGGGGGTGATGAGCCAGTCGTCCATGTCGGCCTCGTTGTTGAATCCGACGCTCATGGAGCCGTGGTCGAAAGCCCACTGGCGGGGTAAGCCGTTGGAGTAGAAGTCGTTGTTTGAGTTGATGATGGTGTGGTTCTGGGCGTCCTCCTCAGTCTGGAATACGACTGAGTACGGGGGCACGATAGAGCCGAGGGTGACCACGTTGGAAAGACCTTCGGGCGACACTACGCCGTTGTAGGTAGCCACGACACCGTACCAGAATTTGGTAAGGCCGGTCGGTTCGTCCATGGGCACTTCGATGGAGTTGCCGGTTGCGGCCGAAGCAACTACAACCTGGCTGGGATAGCGCACGACCTTGTAGGTAACCTTTGCGGGGTCGATATAGCCGCCGTTGACCGACTCGGGCACGGTCCAGCTGACGATGAACTTGCCGTCGGCATACGAAGCGTCGACTTTAGGAGCCTGCGGGGTTCCCTGGCCGACATATACTTCGCACAGGGCCTCCGGGCTGTTTCCGGCGGCGTTGGAGAGTACTACGGTGAAGGTGTACTTGCCACCCTTCTCCACAGTGACGGGCACGGATACCTTGGAGCCGAAGGTGCTTTCGCCCTTGGCAATCTCCTTGGAGTTCGCGCTGACGGTGTAGGAAATTTTGCCGGAAGCTGCGGCGCCGCTGAAGAGCTTGTTGGGCGTAGCGAAGGAGATTGTGCCGCTGAGGTTTCCGTTGGGGAATGAGGCCTCAAGGTCGGTGCAAGCAGCGGGTGCATCGTCGGCTGCCTCGGGAATAATCATGAACAGGCCGCAGACCTGCTCGCCGTCGGGAAACTCGCACAGCAGGGTAGCCTGGCCGGTGGTTTTGTCCACTTCGTAGAGGCCTGCGGTGTCATCCTCGGCAGCGAGTGTCCAGAACATGCGTCCGGTGGCGGGGTCGATGTAGGCCGAGGTGGTGTACTCGGGCTTGCAACCGGTTTCGCCGATGAGTGTGCCGGAGCCATTGGATTTGTTAACCTTGTAGAGAGCGCTGCCGGTGTCGGTTTTGGCGATGCCGAACATGTTTCCGTTGGCGTCCGTAGCCAGGGCCCACCAGGTGGGAGCGGAGCTGCTGAGGCGGTCAACTACCGCGTCGGAGTAGTTGATGGTGCCGAACACATATCCGGTGCCAGAACCGTTCTTGAAGCTGCCGTAGACTTTTTTGGTGACGGGGTCGTAGGTCAGGTCGTTAGCCATTACCGATTCGTCGGAGCCTGTGGAGCCGAGTTGATTCCAAGTGTTGACATCGTAGGAAGCGATGGTAGGTATGTTAATCACACCGCGACGGTAGTAACCTGCATAGTAGGTCTGGCCGACCAGCACTCCGCCCATTTTACTGTCGGGGCCGGCGGCAACGAGTTCGAATTCCTGATTGGCTGAAGTGGGGATGCGGTAGATACCGATTTTGCCGATATCGGCAGCCCCCCAGCTGACGGCGTCGACAACCGAGCCGTAGAGAACGGGGTCGGCTGCGCGTGCGCTCGCGAGGTTTGCCATAGCTAATACTATGACAAACAGTGACTTAATGATAAATTTACCCATGTGATATGATTGGAAATGAGATGTTGTTCGTGCAAAGATACGAAAAGAATTGATTGATAATGATATTTNGGTAGTTAAAAATGTATATGACATTAAAAAACGAGCGTAACGGACGGAGAAATCGGAGCGTTACCTGTTGTTATTTCTCTGCAGTCCACCCATGCCGCGGAGTCCTCCCAGGCCTCCGAGCCCATTGTTGGAGTTGTTGTTGTTGTTGCGGTTGTTGTTTCGGCGGCTGTTGGGGTCGAATGGGTTGGCCATGGGGTCGAATTCGTCCTCATCCTCTTCTTCCTCGCCGGGGGCCTTTTCGCCGCGCTTGAGCTTGGGCTTGTTCTTCTTGATGGCGTAGGGCTTCTGGCTGTCGACGGCCAGCTCGTAGAGGTTCCACGTCTGCTCCACGTCCCAGTTCTTGCGCAGGTTTATCTTCTTGGCGAAGTAGAACACGTCCTCGGGCTGGATTGAGTCCAGGGGGTTGCCGGTGTCCCACTTTCCGTTGGGATTTGAGTCGAAGAATGTGCGCAGGTAGTAGGTTCCGGGGTTGATGAACCGCATGGTCAGGCGGTCGGAGCCGACGGGCTTTATGGCTGTGTACAGGGGGTTGTCGGAGCTGTTGAGCAGTTGCACCACCATCTGCATGGAGTCGGTTCCGGGCATGGTGAGGATGAAGTTGGAGTACTCCTCCAGGGCACGCACGTTGATGTCGGCGGTGAACGGGCGGTTGTGGGTGCCGTAGATGCCTTCGGTGCCGAGGGAGTCGATGGTGAGGCGGAAGTGCTCGCCGGGAGTGTGCTCGAAGGATATAATCCGGTTCAGCAGCAGGTTGGACGAGTCGGGGAGAATTTCGAAAGCAACGGGTTTCCACAGGGTGTCGACCTGCATTTCGAGGTGCCAGGCGGATGTGTCGATGCGGCCCACGGGAGTGGTGAAGCCCAGGCTCAGGGGGCGGTTGATATCCAGCGAGGCCGACGAGCGCAGCATCGGGATGAGGAACTCACGCTTGGGGTCGGGCAGCACTATGGTGTCGCCGGTGATTGAGTCCACGGTGATGAGCGCCTTGAGGCGGGCTTCCTCCTGTTCGATTTCTTTCTTGCTCTTCTTGGGGTCGCGGAAGAAGAACCGCAGGGTGTCGCTTTTCCACACCACCCGTTCGAGGGAGTCGGTNCGCGGGTAGCGTACGGCCAGGCGGAGGGAGTCGGCGGCATACACGTCGGGGTCGGTGATCCAGAAGCGGATGGTGTCGTTGCCGACGCTGGCCTGCCTCAGTGCCCACAGGGAGTCGGCCCGACCGATGCCGGGAGCGCCGTCGACGATGGTCAGGGTGGGGGCTGTGTCGGTGGGTGCGCCGAGGGTTATGTCGATCATTCGTCGCTCGGGGCGCTTATAGTCAACCAGATAGGGNGCTTTATAGTTGACGTTGAACCAGCCTAANTAGATGTCGTTGGGCAGGTACTGAATGCCTTTGCGGGTAANCAGGGAGTCCTCGCCGGTGGCTGAATAGAGGGTATCGGTGACGGTGATTTCCTCGGCCCACGGGCGGATAATGGAGTCGTAGAAGGCGATGTCCTCGGAGCGGTCCCAGTGATAGTCACGGTTGAGGTCGTTGATGGCGAAGATACGGTAGTCGATGGGCTTGAGGTTGCGGATTGTGAAGTGGCCGTACTGGTTGGTACGGGCAATTTTCTCAAGCGGCAGGGTCCGNAAGGCTGTGTCGGAGAGGTTTGAGTAAACGCCCACGAGGATGCCTTGGGCGGGTTCGAGGTTTTCGGCCTGGAGGACGATGCCGGAAATCCGCAGGGAGTCGATGGAGTCGCCGGTGGAGAAGTCGATGGCGAAACCGTCGAGGATATTTCCTTCGTTGAGGTCCTTTATGGCGTCGGCGAAGTCGACGGTGTAGGTGGTGTTGCTCAGGAGGGTATCGCGGAAGTTGACGGTTACGTGGCGGCCGTTGGCCGTTACCTGCGGGGGCTGCTGCTGAGCGGGGCTGATGATGACTTTGTTGAAGGCGTCCTCAAGCTGCACGTTTTCGTTGAAGGTGAGGGTGATTTTGGATGGCCGCACGTTGGTTGTACCCGGCGTGGGGTTTGAGCGCAGGAACACGGGGGCCTCTTCGTCGCGCGCGCCGCCTTCGGGGCGACCCATGCTTGCACAGGCGGCCGTCAGCAGCGCCATCAGGGTCCAGACCAGCAGGCGCATACCGTTTCCAAGGTTTCGCGGGCGCGTCATCGGGTTAATATTTGCGGGATATGATGAAGTCGAACAGCTCTTCGAGTTCGCGACGGATCTGCGACTGGGGCAGGCGCGTGAGGCCGGCGATGGCTTTGGCGCGCAATTGGTGCATGGCGTCGTAGGCCAGGTCGATGCCGTTGTGGTCGCGGGCAAAGGCCTGAATGGTTGCAATTTCGTCGTCGGAGAGCTCGTCCTGCATCAGGAGGGCCACGATGGCGTCGTGTTCGGCNGTGCCTTCGGTGACTTTCAGTGCTTTGAGCAGCGGCAGCGACACCTTGCCTTCGCGGAGGTCGTTGCCGGTGGGCTTGCCCACGAGTTCGGAGGGGAAATAGTCGAAGATGTCGTCGCGGATCTGGAAGCATCGTCCGAACAGGAGCGCATATTCGCTGAGGATGCGCAGGCGCTCGTCGTCGACGCCTACGGCCAGGCAGCCCATTTCGGCGCTGGCCACGAAGAGCGACGCCGTCTTGTAGTCGATGATCCGGTAATAGGCTTCCTCGGTGAGGGTGTGTTCGCGAGCGTTATATATCTGGTCGATTTCGCCCGTGGAGAGCCGGCGGCCGAGCTGGCAAAGGGACTCTACGATTCGGATATCGCCCGTGGAGATTGCCTCCTGCATGGCCGAAGATGTGAAAAAGTCACCTACGAGTACTGCTACATGATTGTCCCACACGGCGTTAACGGTGGGGCGGCTGCGGCGGGTCATGGAGTTATCCACCACGTCGTCGTGAATCAGGGATGCGTTGTGGAGCAGTTCGACGGCGGCGGCCGAGGCTGCAACCTTTTCCGACATGCGCCCGAACATTCCGGCACACATCATCAACAGCAGGGGGCGAATCTGCTTCCCCTTCGTTCGAAGAAGGGAAGCTACAATCTTGCTTAACAGCGAGTTGGACGACTGCAACTGAGAGGCGATGCGGTCGTTGAGCAAGTCGAGTTCCGCCCTATGTGCGGCATATATATCTTCCAGTACGGCCATTTAGTGCACAATAATGCGCAAAATTACAAAAAAATTCCGTACCACCAAAATCTTAACCCCGCCGGCGCACCGCCAAGACTGGTCGGACGGGTCCGACTCGTTGGGATGTTTTATATGTTTTTTAGTGTCCCCCTCAATTTTCTTCTATAAAACTCCTTAGTTCCCGAGATGTGCTTTATTCAACATACGGCGCAACTTGGCGAACCCTCTTTCAAGAGCTTCCGCCTCAGCTTTCTTTTCTTGCTCCGAGCGCCCAAGACTTCTCTGATAATTGGCCTGAGCCTCAGTCTCAAATTGCTGAGCTACTTCTCCGGTAAGAACCGGCATGGATGTTATAGGTAATGCCATAGTTTTTCTTTTAGATTACATAGATAAAGTAAAAAACATCAAAAAATTAAGAAGGTGAGATTTTCCTTGTTGAGCGCCCAGTCCGATACGCTAAGATAGGTTGCCGCCACAACCCCGTTTTTTCCTCGGTGCAAAGATACGAAATAAATTTCCGAAATGCAAATTTATTTTAAATTTTATGAATTTTTTTGAAGCACAGGGGGGAGGATGTCAATCCCGGATTCGGGAGCTTCCGGGGGAAGGGACTCCTTATAAAAAAGGTTTCCCCCGGGGTGGCCGGGGGAGTGGAATACTGAATTTTGGTTGAGGGAGGTTCCTTTCGGATAAGGCAAAAATATTGATAATGATAGTTTAATTCTTTCATCCTTTAAAAACTGAGACAAAATTACGGCGTGCCGCGCAATTTGCAAATAAATTTTCTATCTGCTAAACGTAAAAATTTTCACGGCATGAGTTAAATGGTTAATAACCAAGTAAATAAGATGTANACTGTGCTGTTACAATCTTTGCAAAATGTCAGAAATTGTAGCAATTTTGTAACAAAAACCGCCGGGCGCAAAAAAAGCCCTGCGNGCGGNCANGGCTTGGAGTNGGGGTCNGGANGGGATTATTCTTCGTCGTCCTCGCGCATGTTGTGGAACACGTTCTGAACGTCCTCGTCGTCCTCGAGTTTTTCGAGGAGTTTGTGGACGCTTTCGCGCTGCTCGGGGGTGATGTCCTTGAGGTCGTTGGGGATACGCTCGAATTCGGAGGATATGATTTCGAAGCCGTTCTCTTCGAGGTACTTCTGGATGTTGGAGTATTCTTCGAAAGCGCCGTAGAGAACGATCTGTTCGTTGCCGTCCTCGTCCTCGTCATGGCCGAGTTCGTCCACGCCGTAGTCGATGAGTTCAAGTTCGAGGTCGTCCAGGCCGATGCCTTCTTTGGGTTTGATTTTGAACACGCATTTGTGGTCGAAAAGGAAGGTGAGCGAGCCCTGGGTTCCGAGTGAGCCGCCGTGCTTGTTGAAGTATGAGCGTACGTTGGCCACGGTGCGGGTGTTGTTGTCGGTGGCGGCTTCAACGAAGATTGCGATGCCGAAGGGGCCGTAGCCTTCGTAGGAGATTTCCTTGTAGTCGCCGGCGTCCTTTTCGGTGGCCTTCTTGATGGCGCGTTCAACGGTGTCCTTGGGCATGTTAGCAGCCTTGGCGTTCTGCATCAGGGCGCGGAGGCGGGGGTTGGTGTCGGGATCGGGACCACCTGCTTTGGCGGCGATGGTGATTTCCTTGCCGATGCGGGTGAAGGTGCGGCTCATGTTGCCCCAGCGCTTCAGTTTTCTTGCTTTGCGGTATTCAAATGCTCTTCCCATAGTGGGGGTATATTATTTGGTTACTAATTCAGCTTTAGCGGAGCTCGGCGTTGAATCGACGTTTGAGGGTGTCGATGACCTTGCTCATTATTTTATCTATATGCTTGTCCTGAAGGGTCTTTTCCGGATCCTGGAGGGCGATGGAGATTGCGTAGGATTTCTTACCGGCGGGCAGACGGTCGCCTTCGTAGACGTCGAAGAGTTCGACCTTGCGCAGGAGTTTGCGTTCGGCCTCGGCCACGGCGCTCTGGATGTCGGCGAAAGTCACCTTGTTGTCGATCAGCAGCGAGAGGTCGCGCTTTACGGCCTGTGTTTTTGGGAGGGGCTCATAGAGGGCGTTGGTGCGCAGGGCGATGCGGCATATAGCACCCCAGTCGAGTTCGGCGTAGCAAACGGGCACCTTCAGGTCGGCAGCCTTNGCNACGGCGGGAGCGACGATGCCCATGCGGCCCAGGTTCACACCCTTGGCGTTGGCCAGGTCGATGGCGGAGGCGAAGATGGAGCCTTCGGGNAGCTCTGCAACGGTCATGCGGAGGTTGGGNGCGCTGATGCCTACTCGAGCCAGGACGTTGGCCACGGCGGCCTTGAGGTCGAAGAATCCGCTCTCTTCGCGGGGGCGGAGCCAGTTGCCGTCGCGCGTGGCGCCGGTGAGCCACAGGCCCAGGCGCGGAGCCTCACTGTAGGGCGCCAGGGGATGCTCGGCGTCGGAGGACTTGTCCGGGTTGAGGAAGTAGACGTTGCCGAACTCATAGAGGGCAAGGTCGGGGCTCTTGCGGTTGATGTTGTGTGCCAGCGATTCGAGGCCGCCGAAGAGGAGGGTCTGGCGCAGCACGTTGAGCTCCTGGCTCAGCGGGTTGAGCAGCTTGATGCAGTGGGCGGCGGGGAATTCGCTCAGGTTGGCGTAGTAGCCCTCGGCGGTGAGGGAGTTGTTGAGGATTTCGTTCCAGCCGGCGCCGGTGAGCTGGTCGGCGATGGTGCGTCGGAGGTCGTCGGCAGCGTCGACGGGAGTTTTGAACGAGAGGCAGGCGTGGAGCTCGTCGCTCATTTCAATGTTGTTGTAGCCGTAGATGCGGAGCACGTCCTCGATGACGTCGCAGGGACGGCGAACGTCCACGCGGTAGGTGGGCACGTCGAGGTGCATGGCGCCGTNGGCTTCGGAGTCGACTNTGATTTCGAGGCTGTCGAGAATGCCGTCCACTGTTTCGCGGGGAATTTCGCGGCCTATGAGTTTTTCGAAGTCGTCGAAGTGCATGTCCACATGGTAGGGAGCGACGGGCTCCGGGTAGAAGTCCGTCACGCTGCCAACGGTGCGGCCGCCGGCCACTTCCTGAATCAGCAGCGTGGCCAGCTTGAGGGCGTAGAGACATCCGTTGGGGTCGACGCCGCGCTCGAAGCGGAACGACGAGTCGGTGCTCAGGCCGTGTCGGCGAGCGGTGCGGCGCACGCTGGTGGGGTTGAAGCAGGCGCTTTCGAGGAAGATGGTTGTGGTTTGGTCGGTTACGCCGCTGTCGAGGCCGCCGAACACTCCGGCGATGCATCGCTCGGTGGCGTCGTCGCAAATCATCAGGTCGGCGCCGTCGAGGGTGTGCTCAACGCCGTCGAGGGTGGTGAACTTATCGCCGGCCTTGGCGCGGCGTACGATGACCTTACGGCCGGCGAGCTTGTCGCCGTCGAAGCTGTGGAGGGGCTGGCCGATGCCGTGGAGGATAAAGTTGGTGACGTCCACCACGTTGTTGATTGAGTGCAGCCCGATGGTGGTCAGGCAGTTGCGCAACCACTCGGGGCTCGGGCCGATTTTGACCCCTTCGATGGTCACGCCGCAGTAGCGTGTCACGCCCGAGGGGTCGTCGACCTGCACGCTGAAGCCTGCCTTGTCGGGGTCGTCGATGCGGAAGGCGTCGACGTCGGGGCGGTGGGCACGCGTGGGGGTCCTGTGGCAGGAGAGCCATGCGGCCAGGTCGCGCGCCACGCCGTAGTGGCTGGCGGCGTCGATGCGGTTGGGCGTCAGGTCCACCTCCAGGACGTAGTCGTTTTCGATTTTGAAATAGTCGGCGGCGGGTTTGCCGATAAAAGCGTCGGCGTCGGCGGGCAGGACCATGATGCCGTCGTGGCTGGAGCCGATGCCGATTTCATCCTCGGCGCAAATCATGCCGAAGGATTCCACGCCGCGAATCTTACTTTTCTTGATTTTGAAGGCTTCCCCTTCAGGGGTGTAGAGGGTTGTGCCGACGGTGGCTACCACAACGGTCTGACCTGCGGCCACGTTTGGGGCGCCGCACACAATCTGCACCGGCCCCTGGCCGAGCTCTACGGTGGTGATGTGCAGGTGGTCGCTGTCGGGGTGCACGTCGCAGGTGAGCACCTTGCCGATGACGATGCCCGCAAGGCCTCCCTTGATGGTTTCAACAAGCTCCACGGAGCCCGTTTCAAGTCCGATGGACGTCAGAGCAGCTGCCAGTTCATCGGCGGTGAGGTCGAAGTCGACGTACTGCTTGAGCCATTTGTATGAAATATTCATCTTCTGATGGTATTGATTACGAATCTGAAGGGTGACACCGGGGCCACTCCCTTTCAAACCGCAAAGTTAGCAATTTCCCTCCAAAAAATCAACGCCCCGGCGGCGATATTTGGCTTGCAGGACACTGAGGCGTGCAAAGAGAGCGAAAAAAGTGGTGTTTTTGGCCCTCGGTGTTGCGCTGGTGAGGGAAAAGCCTTATATTTGTGGTTTGAACGCAAACCGAGGTTTTCTTATGCACCCGAATACGCTTTCAGACGACGACCGTATGATCCAGGAGGCTTTCGACGAACTCCTCGCCGGCTATCTCAACAGCAACCACCGCAAGAAGGTGGAGATAATCGAGCGCGCGTTCGAGTTCGCCAAGGAGGCCCACAAGGGAGTTCGCCGACGTTCCGGCGAGCCCTACATCATGCACCCCATTGCCGTGGCGCGCATAGTTTCGCGCGAGATAGGCCTGGGGAGCACCTCCATATGCGCTGCCCTGCTCCACGATGTGGTGGAGGATACGGACTACACCGTCGAGGACATCGAGCAGCACTTCGGCCCCCACATTGCGCAGATAGTCGAAGGCCTCACCAAGATTTCCGGTGGTATCTTCGGGGCGCAGGCCTCCATCCAGGCCGAGAACTTCCGCAAGCTCCTGCTCACCATGAGCGAGGATATCCGCGTGGTGCTCATCAAGATGGCCGACCGCCTGCACAACATGCGCACCCTCGGCTCCATGGCCCCCAACAAGCGCTATAAAATCGCCGGCGAAACCCTCTACATCTACGCTCCGCTGGCCCACCGCCTGGGCCTGTTCGCCATCAAGACCGAGCTCGAGGACCTCAGCTTCAAGCACGAGCACCCGGAGAAGTACCGCGAGATAAGCGAGAAAATCCGCCAGAGCGAGGCCCGGCGCTCAATGGTGTACACCGACTTTTCGCAGCCCATCAAGGACAAGCTGGACCGCCTCGGCATCGAATACACCGCCAACGCCCGCATCAAGAGCGTCTACTCCATATATAATAAGATGGAGAACAAGCACTTGCCCTTCGAGGAAGTGTACGACCTCTATGCCATGCGAATCATCTTCAAGTGCGACGACCCGGCCAAGGAGAAAGCCATATGCTGGCAAATCTACGCCGCCATCACCGACCTCTACCGCCTCCACCCCGAGCGCACGCGCGACTGGATCGTAACCCCCAAGGCCAACGGCTACCAGGCCCTGCACCTGACCGTGATGGGGCCCGACGGCAACTGGATCGAGGTCCAGATACGATCCGAGCGCATGGACCAGATCGCAGAGAAAGGTCTGGCCGCACACTGGAAATACAAGATTGGCGACGGCGACGAGGAGTCCGAACTCAACGCCTGGCTCAAAACCAGCAAGGGTATGCGCGATAACCCCGAGCCCAGCGCGCTGGACCTCCTCAACACACTAAA
>WFLX010149097.1_pt1 | contig 10917 bp, 9 predicted proteins | sample 4967041 | NCBI WGS metagenome assembly WFLX01 (sample SAMN12857096, study PRJNA449069) | gut metagenome | isolation source: stool from male and female vole | host: Microtus ochrogaster | place: USA:Florida | collected 2017
AGAAGGTCAAGGTAATTATAATTTATATCAGACATTTATAGGATTGGGTCATTGTTTATTATATATCCTCACTCCACTTGGGAATCATAGGAAGAAACGTATAAGAATCAGTATCGTAGTCCATCTCACAGCAGAAATGGCAGATTCCGTTACTTACAACAAGATAGCGAGACCGCAGCGTCATATTGTAACGCGCTATTTGGTCAAAAACATCTTGTGTTATCTCCACTGTAGGAGCCTTATACTCCACAATCACGGCTGGTGTTCCATCACTTCTAAAAACAACCGTATCGCATCTACGCCGGGTGTGGTTGAGAGTGATTGACACCTCATTGCTCATAAGAGATGCAGGATAGCCCAAAGAGCCCGACATCCAAGCTGTAAAATGTTGCCTTACATATTCTTCAGGAGTAAGGGCAATATATTTTTTCCTCAAGGGATCAAAAACCTTGAGGATATTTCTATCCAAGCGAAGCCTTAGCTCTATAGGGGGGAGATTTAATGGAGGCTGTTCTGTCACTTATAATGCGGATCGAAAATTGAATTGAGAAGGTGAGCAAGGCGAAGACCACCTTTCAGCAATTGCTGTTCCACAACAGGAGTCCATTCTGCTATGTAGTCATAGCTAATGTTAGTTCCTTCCGGAGTCTTGTCGTAGATTTGTGTAGCATAATAGAACGTTTCCTTTCCCCAATCGTCGGGATCAGATGTTGAAATAATTAAGGCTTCCTCATCTTTTGAGGCACGGTCAATCTGATTCTGCCATTCCGTAAAGGTCCAATTATGTGCAGATTCCACAACATCAGTATCCCATATTCCATGAAGATTTTTATCTCTATTAAAATATTTCACCTTCACGCCGTTTCCACCACGGTCAGAAAGATGCCCCATGTGCATAGGCTGATGAATGTCACCTACGAAATGAACCAGAAGCTTAAGGGCAAGTTGCTTTTCCTCAAGAGTTGAGTTTGGATCGGCAAGCACCCCATATTGACTTTTTATTGCAGTGGTGACATCACCATTTTCATTTCTTGGAAATTTATCATAATCTTGACCGGCATCGATATTACGGTAATGCCATGTCTTTGTATATTCATATTGAGGGGTATGGCATGCATTGTCTGCCCAGTTTGACCAGTAGACAATAGATTTTCCTCCGAATATTGAATCGCAGGCTGCTTTTGCAGCCGGAGTCAGATGTTTTTCAGCTATGAAGGCTGTCACGTCATGTCCTTTCTGACCCCAACCGAAAGCTGAAACAGAAATTGACAGCATGACTCCTAAGGAAAGTAACGTTTTATTGCTCATAATGTTATGTTTATTATAATGTATATATAATATGTATATTATGTTACAAAATTAACTAAATATCTTTAATTTCGCAATTTTATTTGGTAAAAAATTCACACAATAATTAGCAATTTTTCACTTCATTTGTTATAGTAACATAACATATTTGTAAAATACTTAATTTGATAATTATGAAAAGCAAGAATTTGACTTATACAGGGATCATCACCTTGATTTTAGGAATAGCACTATTGTTCATGCAGGCAACAGCCATTAATATAGTGGTGATGGTCATAGGAGGTGCATTTGTACTCTCTGCATTAATAGATCTGATAGTTGTATTTCATAGCAAGGCCACACTCGAAGTCAACGGTGAGAGAAAATCAGCTGAATCCATATCCATAATATCAACACTTACAGCGGTTGCGACAGGTGCACTTGGTATATGGATGCTTCTAAAACCAGGAAGTTTCAGTGCATTGCTTGTCTATGTGTTTGCGGCCATCATCCTGCNTGCNGGNCTATATCATATATGTATGCNTNGATTTGNCTTTAANAATGCNNGNTTTCNATTCGCATNCTATATCCTTCCCTNGCTCNNCGTGGNAGCCGGTATAGTTATTCTGATCATGGGTCCGGTAAGAATGATGAATGCCATCGTGCTCGTGACAGGTATTTCGTTGATTGTCTATTCTGTATGTAATTTCATTGAAGCCGCTGGAGAAAGCAATTACAAGAGAATTGAAAATTAACAATTTTAGAATTATTGAATTCATCTTTTGCAGGCAATATAATTAGATCCCGTCTCATAAGATTTGAGTTCAATTTATGTCAATATCTTAAAAAAGTTACCTCAGCCCGTTTTTGGACGGTGCTTTCCGCCAAGTCTCGTCAGTCATGATGCCAGTATCGTGACTGACGAGACTCGCTAAAATCCCTCTCCTAAAACCGCCCTCCATCCGTTCATTTCCGTGCTTGAAAAAGGTCTGCGCAAAAAAAGATGCACAGCAGATAAATCGGTTCATACCTGAGTAGTTACAATAATTTGCTTAAGTTAAAGCATCATCTCTTAGAGGTTCATGAAGCAGAATTGCAAGAAGAAAAGAAGACAAGTAGAGAGCATGTTTAGCTGAATAACCTATTGTAATAAAATATTTCTTGGTCAAATAGTTCATTTAGTTAGTAGACAAAGACTTGCTAATAATCAAATTTTAATGAATGTAACGCAGTGTGATGTCATGTTATTTGCAAAACAGTGTTATTTTACCTAACTTTGCAACCATGAAAATAAGATTCGCACTCATATTGTCAATGTTTCTGATAATCACCGGATGTGACTACAGAAACGCTCGCAAAACACTCGTGGAGGCCGACAGTCTGATAAACGAGTATCCGGATTCTGCACTTAAGATACTGGAACAACTGGACAGTCGTGATGCAGACGCTGAGACTCGGTCCTGGCATGCACTGCTGCTCGTAAAGGCCAATGAGAAAGCTTTGAAACGCTTTCACAATGATTCTCTGACAGCAATGGCGGCTGATTATTTCAGGGGGCGTGGAGACAGCCTTGAAATTCAGGCTCTGTATTATAACGGAGTTATCAATGGCTATAATAAAAAGTATGCTGATGCCCTGATTTCTCTGATCGAAGCAGCCAAGAAGGCTAATGACGCTGGAGATAATTTTTATTGCGGCATGGCATATCGTGAGCAGGCAGATATATACCGTTCACTGTTAGTTGAGTCTAAACATCTTGAATATGCTGATTCTGCACGTTTTTATTTCATCCTTGCCAATAAACCTGTGCATGCCATTGGAGAGGAACTTTCGCTTGCTGAAGCACTTATTTCGCTCAATCGAGTGGACGGCGCACTTAGGGTGTTGGAATCGGTAAGTCTCAATCCGGAGATGCAAGATGCTCCGGCTTTCAATGCCGCCTACCATCGAGCAATGTCAAACGCAAGACTAAAGCGTAAGGAGTATCAGGCAGCTATCAATCATCTTGATTCAGTGGAAATGTTCGCTTATGAGCTGACTTCTAAAGAATGGTCGAAAAAAGCACGCATCTTCTGCTCCATAGGAGACTATAATTCCGCCTCTCAGGCACTTGAAGAGGCAACGGTGTATATGTTTGAGCCAACGGACACCGCAGAACTTAATCTAAGTGCAGCAATATTGGCGGCTGGACTCCATGACTATCGCACTGCCTACGAGTCTTTCAGCCGATATTACGGCGAATATGTGGTGACACATCAGCATCTGCTTACACATCCCTATACATCGATAGTCAGCGACTACTATAAAGAGCAGTCTGAACGCAGACATAAGGAACTCGGCACTACACGCAGGATGATGTGGATGGCGGCTGCAATTGCGATACTTCTTGCTACGCTAATAGTTGCTGTCACTGTCTTCTACCACCGTCTTCTCAGAGAGAAGGCGGACCAAAGCGAAATGCTTGTCTCTGACATCGACAAACTCCAGAAGATAATTGACAGGCATAATGCAGAAGATAAATCTAAGCATGAATCGTCGGTAGTGAAAAAACAACCGCCGCGCCATTATGCAATTATCAACTCACTGTGCGAACTTTCGAGCTGTGTGCCTGAGACAAGCGATGGATATGCAATACTTGGTAAGAACGTCACAAGGCTTATCTCAACGCTACACAGTGAGGAAACAATGGCGGGAATTGAGAGTTTTGTAAATGATTACTTCGACAACGTCATGGTGCGCTTCAGGGATCAGTATCCGGACATGACCGAACGTAACTACCGCTTCGCGATGCTCTCTTTCGCAGATTTTTCAATACAGTCGATAACGACTATCCTTGAGCTAAAATCAACCGGAGCTGCCCGAACAATGCGACATCGCATAAAGAAACATATAGAAGAACATCAGGCAAAAGACAGAGAGTTCTTCCTATCCAGACTCTAAATAAATGATCAACTATAAAATATGAGTCAGGAAACAATGGCCCTACATCGATGTGAGATCAAATATATATTATGAAATTAAAGTATTGACTTATGAAAAAAACAGCGATTTTTACGGCGATTCTCATTTTCGCCGCGTTCACATCACAAGCAATAATCGTAAATCCCTTGGACTATAAAGATACAGAGAAAGCTTATAATGATTATGTTGAACTTCTTAAGCAACATGATGTCTTCATCACTTTACCTCCAAATTTTTCTCCAGAAAGCATAAGAGGTCTCTCAGATGTTAAGACTTCATTGGGCAATGGCGCAGAAAACATAAATGTACACTGCCAACCTATCGATATAGGAGCAATTGTAGAAGACGACAGTTGCAAGGTTGCTATCTGCTACCCACAGATAATGATGAATGTTCCGGGCAGACCTGAACCTATTTACTTTTCGACTGTACACGGGAGTTCAAAAATAGAAGCTGATCTTAGAATGATCAATGAAGACATGCACCTTGATGTACGACCAATGATCAATATAATTGCTGAAGAAGATATGTCGCAATACGCTAATGCAGATACAGTTGCAATATATAACTTTGCGACACGAAACCCATTCATGGACAATTATAACGTAGGAGTCGGCATCTATCTAAGGAAAAAGAACCATCCTGCCATTCTCCTAAGAGTAATGTATAATAGGAAGAATGATAAAGATAAGGAAAAGTTTATTCGTGAGGCTCTTGACAATATTCGTTTCGGCGACAATCCATCTACCACTTTTGAGGAATTTGAGAAAAAGGAAATGAATTTTTTTCAGCGGGATTTCCGCTTTCCTTCACATTACCCGGTATTTACCGGAATCCTTGCCGACATCAACGATGAGACCCTTGAGGAAATCAAACGGGTTAAGGCCTGGTGTGAGGCTCATGGAATGAAAGAACTCCCTAAAGTTGACGATGATATGCTTGAAGCATTAAACAGACGAAAGGAATCTCAACGCTATAATTATACATTAGCGGATTCGATACTGAATTCTGATATACCTGACGATAAAAAGATCCTTAAACCATTTATGTGTGACAGCCGAGCTCAATTTCCCGGAGATGATGAATTCATGAGTGCATACAGAGAATGGCTTAATAAACACATAATCTACCCCAAGGATGCTTTGGCTGATGGTATAGAGGGAAACGTCATGGTAAACTTTACAGTATGTTCTGACGGATCTATCAAAGATATTGCTATTAGCAATAAAAGTGGCAGCAAACCTGGAGAAGAATCGCTGAAGCAAGAAGCCATCAGGCTTTTTAAAACAATGCCTCGCTGGACACCCGCGACATATAAGGGTAAAGCTGTAAATTCTCGCGAAATACGTTACGTAAATTTCAAAATACCACAAACGAAACCTCACACAGATGTTCCGACTGGTATCAAACAGATAGCAGAAGAAAAACGATATCCTCAATATATTTATGACATGAAAAGTATCCCGGGGGCTCCCGTTTTTAAAGGTGGCTCACAAGGCCTTGAAAAGTGGATTCAAGAGCATATACAATATCCTTCAGATGCAGTAAAAGCTAAAATCGAGGGTCGCGTAATTGTTGAATTCATAATTGACAAAAATGGCGCGGTCACTTTTCCGAAAGTAGTTAGAGGAATCAACGATGAACTAAATAACGAAGCACTTAGAGTCATAAAGAGTCTGCCACGCTGGACACCTGGATATGCTCATGGGAGACCGGCAAACACAAGATACACTTATCCGGTTACTTTCAAACTCGCTAAAGCGAAGTAGTCAGAGAATAGATGAGAACCTTACATCTCTCGCTCCGTCGCAAAATCTATAAGGTGAGATTCCTACACTGCAAGAAGAAATTCATAATGAGCAGCTGTATAAAAAAAATATAGAGGCCCCACCATTTATGGAGTCTCTATATTTTTATGAGGCTTGAGTGACTATGACAAGGGTTTGATGGAGATGGCATAGCCCCCTCCGGCTATTGCCTTTAGAGAAAGTTTTGTTTTGGATGTGACCGTCTTCTTGGTGATTGTATATCGTGTCTGACCGTCTACCGTGTTTGCATCCGGACTCTCTGCGTAGATAGTAGCCTCATATTTGCGTCCGGGATCAAGGAATGACAATTCAATATTACTCTTTCGATCTGCTGTGTCGGCAGTGCTACCGACATACCATTCATCGGAGTTTTTGTCTTTGCGCGCGATAGTCACATAGTCCATAGGTTCTGCCTCAAGATAGACGCTTCTCTCCCACTCTACAGGCACATCCTTTATAAACTGGAATGCATCCATGTGCTTTTCGTAGTGTTCCGGGAGGTCGGCAGCCATCATAAGCGGGCTGTACATAGTTACATACAGAGCGAGTTGACCGGGAATTGTAGATGCAACGATACTCTTGTTGTAGGGAGTGAATGTGCTGAGGTCAAATTCAAAGATTCCCGGTGTAAAATCCATGGGGCCTCCTTGAAGTCTCGTAAAGGGAAGGATTGAAGTGTGCCATTTATCGTTGCCGCCCATGGCGTGATATTCTGTGCCTCGTGCGCTTTCATTACCTATAAGATTTGGATAAGTCCTTGCCAATCCGGTAGGTCGGGTAGCCTCATGAGCATTAACCATTATCTTGTGTTTGGCAGCTTCCTTCACGGCATGGAGATAATGGTTGTTGAGCCATTGGGAATAATGGTGCTCTCCTCTTGGGATGATATTTCCAACATAACCGCTTTTGACAGCATTATATCCATTTTCATTCATAAATCTGTAAGCATCCTCCATGTGTCGCTCATAATTGCGGATCGATGAGGATGTCTCATGATGCATCATCAGCCTTACACCTTTGCTGTGGGCATAATCATTCAAAGCCTTCAGATCAAAATCAGGGTATGGTGTGAGGAAATCGAACACATAATCTTTTGACTGTCCAAACCAGTCTTCCCATCCTTGGTTCCATCCTTCTACAAGCACCTGGTCAAAGCCATGCTCAGCTGCAAAGTCAATATAACGCTTCACCTTTTCTGTATTGGCACTATGCCTTCCATTAGGTTTGGTTTTTGTGTAGTCGGTTTCTCCCAGTTTTACGGAATAAACGTCATCGGTATAGTTCCAAGTTCCTGCACCTGAGATCATTTCCCACCACACTCCAATATATTTCACAGGTTTAATCCAGGATGTATCTTCATAAGCTGTCGGCTCGTTTAGATTGTAGATAAGTCGCGAGGCAAGGATGTCGCGGGCATCATCTGTGATGATGGCAGTGCGCCACGGTGTTCTTGTAGGAGTCTGCATATATCCCTTAAGGCCTTGGTTATCCGGTGTAAGCCATGACTTGAATGTCATTGTGGTGTCGTTTAGATTAAGATGCATCGTCGGATAATCGATCGTCCCTGCTTCATGCAGGTTAATATAAATTCCGTCGTCGGTCTTTAGTTGAAGGGCTGTCTGTACACCTGTAGGAGAAAAAGGTGTAGTCGATGCATTGTCAGGATTCACCTTGCTTGGGAAAAGTCCCCTTATCTCGCTAAGCTTCGACTTAGTGTAGTTATATTCCTGAGTGTCATAGTCACCCGGAATCCAATATGCAGTATGATCTCCGGTCATTGCAAATTCTGTTTCTTCCTCTTCTATCACAAAGTAGTTTAGATTAGGCTGTTCGGGAAATTCATAACGGAATCCGAAACCATCATCGTAAACCCTGAACCGTATATTCATCTTACGTTGAAACTGAGGCTGAACAAGATTTACGATCATTTCATTATATCTATTTCTGATTTCAGTTTCCTCACCCCACACCGGTTGCCATGTCTCATCAACCAAATCAATCATCTCAACATTGGAGATAACAAATCCATCTTTCAGCGTAAGAGCGTCTGCCCCCGCTTTCTTACCCTGTTGGTCAAAAGTGTTGCGACCGGTGTCGCTGAAAAGGCTAAAGCCAAGATGGGAAGGGGCAATCACCTCTTTCCCCTTAAAATCAACCCAATAGGTAGGTTTACCATCTTGAATCTCAAAATTAAGTTTAATATCTCCATCCGGAGAAGTTACAATTTCAGGCGCTGCAAGCAGCATCAGCGGCATTGAAATAAATTGCAAAAGAAATAGTTTCCTTATCATAATAATTAATTTATCTTTTTTTGATCCCTGTCTTCTTAATTACCTATTATACCTGTTCTCTTCCTAAGACATTCCGGACAACCGTGTCCCATTGCCTTAGTTCGATTCTTCATAGTGTATTCATGACCGCAGACCTCACATTTATATGTTTTGATTTCATCCGGATAGTCAAAATCGTTATTTGCCCTTTTTCCCGGATTTGAATCAGAGGGTCGTGATAGGTCAAGTTCCTGCCAATTTGGTATAGCTTTCCATTGGTCGATGCTACCCCAAGAAGCATTGATACGTTCTTGAACGTCATTTGCAATCCACCACATCGGTCCAAGCTTCGGGGTTTTGGCAACCATTCCCATGAATAATTTTATGATAAAAGCCGGAGCGATGGGAGCAAGAGAAAAATACCAGGGTAATTCTGATTTCATCTGTTTGAAATACTCTTTGGGTGTGTCACCTTTCCTGAAATGCAGAATATCTTCAAGTTCATCTGAATCTGAGAACCAAAAGCCGTGGAAATTACCGGTTGCAAACCAGTTGGAATTGAATATTTTTTCCGGAGGTGGGCATCCCATCGCCTCCAGAAGAGTACATTCAAATTCATAGTTGGTCATGCGGTAGGCTGCTCCCCCACCTATATTGTAGCATTTATTCCAAAAGGAATCGGGAACCTCGTCGCGACAAAGTCTTTCAAGCAGTCTGCCGGAATCATCAGCAGTGACCCATTCAAGAGTTCCGCGAATCGGCACATGAAAAGAAATTGGATCCGATGCATTCTTAAGCAATCCGCTGTGCAGAATGCCCGTCTGTCGAAGTGATACCCACCACCTAAGGTCAGAATCCATCAGAATGCGTTCTGATTCAGTCTTTGAATAGGCGTAAGCATCAAAAAGTGCCGGCGTCAAGGAATCTCCACATTGGCCCCAATGATTAGGGACTTCTCGGTTACCATATTGCGACACGGAGCCGATATATACAATCTTTAACTCATCTTTTCGCGGCATAGCGGCTTCAATAATATTTTGTATGGCCCCGACATTGGTCTTTATTGTTTTTTCAGGATGCCAATCTGCTGCCGGAGAAACCATTCCTCCGACGTGAAGCACTATATCAGCATTGTCAACACCCTTTTTCACGGCTTCCTTGTCAAGGAGATCTCCCCATATCACTTTTACCCCCTTATCAAGATAAGGCGCGAGTTTCTTCCTGTTTATTTTACTGTCGCGGGCCAACACATTAACATCGTATCTTCCCGGCTCAGACGTCAGTTCTCTCAATCCGTGAGAACCCATCACTCCGGTTGCTCCCGTCAGAAATACTCTTTTCATAGCATGCAATCTGTTTTCCAACTCAGCTGCATCGAAGATCTCCTCATATTCATTGCTCTTGTAAATCTCGGAATTCTTATTCAGCTTATCCATATTCTTAATCAAAAGCATTAACCGTTCTATTTCATCTCCTTGTCACGATAGTTGATGTTGGTGACGGGCATATTGTCTCCAAGAACTGCATTCAGGAAGCGAAGTAGGATATGTTTGTTCTCCTTAGTACCGAAAATCTTCTTGAATCCATAATCGGTCTGAAGATTTATGAAAGTGGTCTCGATTTTCATCTGTTTCACATTTGAGGCACTAAATTAACAAAATAATTGGACTAATGCAAATTTCATTATTATTTTTCACGTGAAAACATGATTACATCAAATCCAACATCCCCCTCCCGTCCCGCACTTTCTCCGCTCCTCCCCCTCATTCATCATTAAAGGTTATTTTGCTCAGGAATGAATGGGCGGTTCTCTCGTCTTAAAATAGGGTGTTCATGCTCCGGTGAATCCAGTTTATCAGAGATATCATAGCTATCAGAGATATCCTATTTTAACAATCATGAATTTTCTAATTACATTGATTGCTCTGATAAGAAGAATCCTCCTGATATCTTTGATTGCTCTGATGTCTCTGATAGGTTTGATTATTTCGAACTGCCAAGCGTGCTCTATACATCTCCTCCTTGATTCCCCCTTTTTCAAGAAATTTTGCTTTTGCCCTTTCAATAACACAATAAAGCATATAATCAAGTTGATGGCAAAGAGTCAGAGCAATGTTACAAAAGGCTTCCGGCGATCTCATTCGCAATCTTTGAAGATAATCCGATGGAGTGTCATGTTTCTTTGCAAATTTCCTTACCTGCAATGTCCGTTCATCATCTTTACTCCAAATCTCCAAGCCATTATGTCGGCAAAAATCTCTATAATCTTCTCTAAGTTCTCCAAGACTGGCTTTAGCAACATTCGTCAATTTAATTTCAGTTTCCCTTGATGTTGAAGCTGCCATTGATCCTTCCACAATATTCTGCTTACAACTACGCGCTGCCTGCACCATCTGATCTACAGTCCTATCATGGTATCTGTCAAGATAAATTTTAACAAACAGATCCGTGATATCCACAACTATCAAAGATAATTTATAGACATTCCATTCCTCATATTTCCCAGTCAATGCTATAAAATCAGTATCTCCCATAAATCAGGTAATTTAAACATACCATCAAAATACGGTCGGTTTGAAATATTAACCGAC
>WFLX010263796.1_pt1 | contig 10915 bp, 10 predicted proteins | sample 4967041 | NCBI WGS metagenome assembly WFLX01 (sample SAMN12857096, study PRJNA449069) | gut metagenome | isolation source: stool from male and female vole | host: Microtus ochrogaster | place: USA:Florida | collected 2017
GTGTCGGAAGTGTCTTCCATAGTGTACTTAACGTATACAATATTTTTATCAACGAAGGCGAGCCTAATCCACATCTCTATATTACGACAGGCTTTATTTGAGCCCTTACGGATATAAAATACTCGTATCGGCACTGAAAAAAGCCCATGGGGTGTAGAATACTCAAGCTAATGCTTGCCAAAAACAAATTCAGGCGGCCATCCTTTGGACGGCTAATTACGCATATGCATATTCTCGTATCCCTCACTATCCTCATTTTGATTGTGCTAGTGTGTGTGATTGGTTTAACAAACGCTTCTGAAGCATAAGAGAATTTTACTAACTTTGCAATCTCAATAAGAACTAAAAGTTTATCATTAATTCTATCATAGCTTCGAAATTACGAAATGATTAATAAAAGCGATATTATTATATTAAACCCAGCATATTTCCTTCGAAATGATTTGACGCGAGCTGTGTTAGGGACATTTGATTTCTCAAGTATCAAAGACGGACGATACGAAAAGAATTCATTGCATATTATTCATCCGTATACTGCGATAATGTTATCTTTTTTTGATGGAAAGAGAACTTTTGGTCAATGTATCAATGATATCGCCTCATATTTTGAACTGCAAACAGAAGAAGCAGAGACATTGCTTCTTCCTTACATTGAAAACACCGAGCCTATATACCTTAAATATGACGATTCCTATACAGTTCTTCCGGTTTACCTATTGATAAAAGCCAATGGCCTGAGAAGACATGAAATTTACACACCGGATTCTTTTGAAATTTCCGAAACAATTGATTTACAAAACACACGGCTAAACATTCCAGTTAAAGTCATTGTTGAAATGAACTTTAATTGTTATACTGATTGCACATACTGCTATGCAGATAGGTTTAATGCGAATGCAAAAAAGCCCATAGCGCCAGAGAAACTTATTACTTTAGTTCAAGAAATGCAAAAACTGAGGATACCCTCTCTTGAAATAAATGGTGGTGAGATATTACTTCACCCATCAATTAAAGACATATTAGCAGAAATGTCCGCATCAGGTTACACACCATTTATTTCTACAAAGGTTCCTCTACATAAAGAGATTTTAGAATATCTTAAATCATATGGTTTTAATAATATTCAAATTTCTTTGGATTCTGTATGCGAGAAAACTCTGACGAGACTTCTAAATGTACGAGAAGGATACCTTAAAAAGATTAAAGAAACAATAAAACTTTTAGACGACCTGCATTTTGAATGGCAAGTTAACACTGTTATAACTAGATATAATGTAGACATTAAATCTGAGGTAACTCCGCTATTGGAATTCCTTAATGGGTTTGCGTATTTAAGAAGCCATAAGTTTAATACAATGGGATTCCCAATGTATAAGCCTTCATGTGTATTTGAAGATTTAAAAGCAGACTTAAAAGATTTATACGCTCTAAAGCGCTTTCTTGACAATTTCAAACAGCATTGTTCCCATGATATAATCTTCGCTGAACCCTCGTGTAAATCCGATTTTTTGCTCAAGAACAAATTAGAGAACTTTAAAAAGCGTTCAGTTTGTTCTGCTAACCAAAAAGGATTTGTCGTTCTACCTAATGGGGATGTAACTATTTGTGAAGAGCTTTATTGGCATCCCAGCTTTATTATTGGGAACATTTATAAACAATCTATAATGGATATCTGGAATAGTCAGAGAGCTAAAGATCTTTTTTATCTTGATCAAAAGTCAATTACGAAGCAAAGTCAATGTGGCAAATGTGAAACATATGATAGTTGCAGATTTCATCAAGGGGTTTGTTGGAAAATGGTTATTATGGCATATGGCGATAATAACTGGTCATTCCCTGACCCGAATTGCCCTAAAGCTCCTATGCCGTTGAATCCGTTTTATTATTAAACAACTGCAGTCTTAATTACACAAACATAAGACTACAGTTGTAAGATTGCAATACCGGCCGCTTTATAAAAAGTTTGGTGCTGGTAATTGTAGTGAATGAGTTACGCATTTTTCTGTCGGCTGCATGATGAGCCACATGAATAGCAAATAATCTCGGCGGATGAGACAATACCACCAAGAACTTTTCTGGCTTTTTGAGACTTATTCATATCAATTTAAGATATTGTTCACCTACTCTTTGTTGGATTTTCGGCACCTCCATTTGTATCAAGCCCTTTCACTCGATGGCGCAAATTTACGAATTATTCCTAAATAAGACTAAATTTTCATTTTNTCTNCTCACAACTGGCAAGTGCAAAATTAGCTATTTGTCGAAAGAATATCTTCATAAATCTCCAAGTAGTGAAGGCTATCATCTGTAGACGGGTTGATGTTTTGTAGAATAGTTATCGCTTGTTTTAAATACTCTTTTGCCTCTTTAATGTTAACTTGATTGCGCAACAGATATTACCACGTTCTCCTAACTGCATCTACTGTCCGAATATCATTGGACTCGATGAGTTCTAATGCGTGCTCAACCATTGAAGATTCTTGCAGTCTGGTCCTTTCTTGATAGTCGTAAACGTCATAGAGACGGTGCAAAATGCGTAAATAGATTCCTTTTGCTTCACTGCTGACGATTGAGCCATCCTTGTTCATAATGTATGATTTGGCCTGACAAAGAAGTTTCTCCTTCGCATCCCAATCGGCAAAATCAACCAACGAAGACATTTCACACAACACCTCCGCAGCCATCGCCTGCAGATAAACACATTTTGCGGATCGGTCAAAGNTATNAATAAAGCACTGATACACNCANGGTTTNCTATCCATATATANACACATATTCACTCAGGANTATGTAGTGATACACCTCAAAATCCTCGGGTGTATTTTTTATAAGAGTCTTCTTTCCCATTCGCAAGCTTCATTTTATGCACAAATGCATCGGCATTACGTTTTGGTTCTAATATCTTAAATAACATGTCTTATGTTGGCGTTTCGCTTTGAGTTGCCAAATATTCAGTTTTAATGAACGATTGTTGCTCTCGCTTATACAAATCCTTTATCTCATTGTTGAGACGCATGATTTCTTCTTCCGTTATTGGGTTCGTATCAAATGCTTATGGTCTTTAAAACAACATTCTGCGCAACTGCCTCCATCACGGAGGGGAAAATATCAGATTGAACTCCATGACAAGTTCTGTTTTTCTCTACCCCAATAGAGAAAATTTAGAACTTTGGTCAGTAATAGGTTTAAGTAAAAAGTTTGTTCCTATATATCACCAACATTATTGCAATCATATAATTGTTCAGCCTTGTCGTATTCAAGCACTAGCTTAAAGTTTTTTGATTTAAGCAAATACTCCGAGATAAAGTGATAACGAAGTGGGTTATCTTCTTGACTTAATTCATTCGTTATAAATATCCTACGGGAAAGTATAGGCATTAAATCCTTTAACGCAATTGCAAGTCCATTNAGAAGTNTATNATTCGTAATANCATGGANGATTTTATGGCTTTTNAGATAAGAATATGCTTGTGAAAGAAGTAATGGTAGCGAATAACCAAAGTCTAAATACTTGCTAAGAAAAGTTGAAGCATAGGCAAAAACCTGGTATTTATAGACACAAAGTCGTGGATCGTCATTCCCATTTCCTTGCTTGAGCATATTTCTATTTTCTCATAATAGTGGTGCGATAAAAATTTGGCCACTGTGGTTAAATTATTGGTATTTAGCTAAATACAAGAGAATGTTGATTTTTTGATTNGAANTTGNTTTATTAGNCTTGTTGTNCACTGCATCAAGNTNATGAANCANGGNAAGTTTATATTCTCCCAGGTCATAGAGTTTATACCGCGCTATCAGTTTGACAAACAGGTTAAGAAATATATGGGCGATTGGCATTCAAAGAATCTCAACAGCTACTCTCATTTGCTTCATCTTCTGTTCAGGCAGTTGATGGGATGTGACTCGCTCCAGAATATATGTCTGTGTCTGGAGACCCACTCCAATATACTCTATCATCTTGGTTTCCGCAAGTCGGTGAATCCCAATTATTTGTCGCGAGCAAATGAAACACGTGACTATCATATATTTGAAGGCCTCGGTTTATATCTCATAGGACTGGTTGGACCAATGTATTCAAAGGTCAGGCTTGCTAAGATAACCATAGACAATATGATATATGCCCTGGATTCCACAACCATATCGACTAGTATCAAACTAGCGGCATGTGCTTTGGGTAAGTATAGCAAAGGTACCGTTAAGATGCACACGTTGCTTGACTTAAGCAGGAGTATCCCGGCCATTATCCATATTACCGACTGAAAATAGCACGATAGCAATGAACTTAATGAGCTCACGCCGGAGAAATACACCTTCTATGTGATGGATAAAGCCTATGTTGATTTCAAGGCTCTGTACAAGTTCCATCAGGCTCAGTCNTTCTGGGTGTCCGTCCCAAAGAGAATATGAAATTCGCAACCGTCGAACAGATGGAGATTCCCGATATAAAATCAGGCATCATCGAAGACTCGCGTATCAGAGTTACAGGCTATAGGTCGGCAAACTGTATCCCGAAGATATGAGATTAGTCCAGGTTTAGGATCCCGAGAATGATACAATTGTAGATTTCATATCCAATAACTTTGATGTCAGTGCATTGGAAATATCTAATCTGTATCGTCATCGTTTGGATATTGAGGTTATCTTCAAATGGATTAAACAGAACATTGTCGTGAAAAACCTATGGGGCTTTTCTGAGAATGCAGTCAAAGTTCTACTTTAGACAACCGTAATATCTTATCTGATTGTTGCAAGAATTAAGGCTGATTATAACAGCCCTTATTCAATTACCGAATTTCCAGCCTTGATCAGAAGCTCTGCTTTGGAACGTACCGAACTACGGACGTTACTTACAAAGCAAGACTCGTCAATCATTTCAAACCAAAATGTCAAAGAACTCTCTTTATTTGATAATTTTTAACTAACTCGATTTTATCGCTTTATCGCATCAGTAGAATCTTACGATAATATTGCAAACCAGATACGCGAAACACCGCTTTACCACAACGCAATTATCCTTTTTGCCGGGCAATTCAAGACATAACTATGCCAGTTTGGGATAAAAGGTAGTCTAAAATTTAGTGATCATAAGGGCTATTTATGTCTTTACGTCTGAATACCAGTCATTTAAGAGTTAAATAGGAAATCCATTATTATTACTACCGACAAAATCTTTCACTCCATTCAAGGAAACTTCAGAAATTTTCTGTGCCACGAATGAATTTAGTAAGAAATTTGATGAAGAAGTTGCAAGAAAGCCGCTTCTGAGTTCCACCGACAAGGCTAGTCACCCTCGTCCTGCCTCACCTCCCCGACAGTGAGATAGTGACCATTTTGTTAGTATTCCACTTCGGCACGTTCGACAATTTTAAAACTACTACCAATAGTTCATACTGCTGCACCTGAAGTCGGACTTCTCCAAGACCGTTTCCCATAACCGCTTCGTGGAACTGGAGAGCCGCGTGTTATTCAAGATGATGTTCTTCCTGCAATGCCGTTCCTTTGGTCGGTGTACGTGCATCACCTACGCTGACTCCACGATGATTCCCGTGTGCAATAATTTCAAGCGCTATGCCAACAAAGTGTTCAAGGGCATCGCCGGAGACGGCAAGGGGACGATGGGATGGTGTCACGACTTCAAGCTGCATCTGCTCTGCAACGATCGGGGAGAAATCATAACCTTCTGTCTTACACCGCCCAATGTCAGCGACAAGGGCAGGAGAGTATGGACAGTGCTGGGCAAGAAGATTTACGTGAAGCTCTTTGCCGACGGGATACACCTGGTCACAGGCATCAAAGCCAACATGAAGAACAGGCTTGTGTCGCTCTGGGACAAGATTATGCTGCGCATGCGATACATTATTGAGTGCATCAACGAGAGGCTCAGGGCAACAGGAAAATTGGTACAAACAAGGCAACGCTCACTGAACAATTTCATCATTGTTGATATTAATATCTTGTCTTGCAATAATATCCTGATGAAGATAACCTCGCTCCTCCAGTAGCTGCAGACATTCTGAATATACAACACCTCTATGTTTTGTGTCTTTGATGGTTACTATAACCACTACATCCTGAGATATATCTACTCCATCTTCTGCCCGTGAGATTTCTGCCGCATATCGATACAGACCCTCAAGTTTAAGAGCCCACTTCCTATTAGACAGAAGATAATGCTCTTTGTTCGCATTTGTCATCTTTTCTAGAGAAACATGATATTTCTTTATGGGCTGAAACTTAGTCCCTTTTTCAGTAAGAACGCGCTCACCAAGGTGTTCTGTCTTGAGTGATGCACTACTATACAGTCCCTCTGACAATACGTTTTGGGAATCATTGGACATACGATTCTCGTTTCGCATTATACCTGGCTGTCTCAGGTCTACCTGCTCCACATGATCATAAGTCTCTAATAGAACATCTACTTGACTTTGGCAATATTCATTTCCTTGGTTAGCATTTAAAACAGGATCAACAGCCAATGTGACTGTAATGTCACCATAATAGTAACCATTTTCAACCAGACTCATTGGATATGGGAAGTCCAATGAAACAATATTCTTACCTTTATCAAGTTTGTGACAAAATACCATTGTACATTCATCTTGATCGTTTCGAATAATATCATTTAGCGTACCGGGTTTACCAAAACCGAGTTCTTTTCGTAAAGATGATATATCAGACTCATTGTTTGTTGGGTATGATGCATTATGGATTAGCATGGCTCTTACCAACAATGGACTGAACTTGTCTCCCAAATAATGCTCAAGATTTGCAGCAAGTCCAGTGACTCGTGGAGTGGAGAAACTTGTGCCACTGAAACATCGAACTTGTCTTCCATAGATAGAGATTGCAGAAATGTGAGAGTCAGTATTTCCCCCATAATGCACTAAATCTGGTTTTACAACATTCTCGACACCCAGGCCAATTCTTGAAAAAGGACTACGGCAACCAATTTCTGCATCTCGTTCTGTATTTTTCTCCAAAGCAATAGAGCCGACAACTAAGCTCATGACTGATTCTGCACCTTTAGTAATTCTAAGAGGGACTCCTTCAACTTGTGAATCGAAATTTCCGGCTGATTTGCATATCAGGATCTTGTGCTGCTTCTGCAGTCCGTCCAATGCTATTGCCAAGTGAGAATACTCTTGATCCGAAATAGAGGTATTGATACCTTGCGAAAGGTTCCAAACCTTTACTTCGGGATGATCAACAACTGCCTTTTGAATATTTTTAACTAATTCATATTCATAGATATTACTAGCACCATTAACAATGCAACTTTTTATTCTGCATGGGCTGCACATNGTTAANTCTTGTCCCTCAAGTANGTCGCCATAGTTGATTATNCTTGCTACTGCAGTGCCATGTTGTTTGTCNATGTATTCATCCAATAGATCTGCTGCATTATCTTCAGGGTTTTCCAACCAAGGAGCTAAATACGCTATAGGTTCAATACCGGAATCAAGGACACCAACGTGAGGATAGTCTTGGTCCTCTTTTGGAATCATTACACATACCTCACTCTCGTCTGGATCNGGTGCTGCNAGAAACTCTATTGTCGGCATTTTCAAAACAGACAACACACAATCCATGGTTGCGAGATTCTGTAACTGCTCGTTGCTAAGTTGTGATGCCTTGAATAATCTCAATTCACTAATATAATCAAGTGCATCAACCTGTATACCTTGTACACGGCAAAATTCGTCGAATATGCGTCTTGAATGGTCGTTGTCTTGTGAATTTTGATAATTGACTAATTGGATTTTAACAACATCTTCAGAAGTGATATTTTCATCAATTGTCGCAATATATGGCTGGACATCTTGAATTGCTGCAAGTCCTTTCTGTCTTGATTTGCTCATATTTCGGTTTACTGCAAAGCGAGTCGTAATCTTATTTAGGTCTGCAGAAGAATCAATCTTTACAAGCAATTTACCTGGCGAGATAGAACTTAACACATTGTGCTTTGAGTCCACATCAAGCATAGAGCAAATAGAANTCCTATGTGATTTAGCTGTTGCTTTTTCGTGAATATCAACAGTAGTCAATATTGGTAAATCGTATATTCTATTGGCAAACCGTTCATTTAGGACTCCTAAATGTGCCTGCATACGGGATACATTCTCGGTGATAGTCGCATCATCAACCCATGCCGGNAGTTNTGAGNTNCCACCACCTTCGGTCAAAAAATCATCGCGTTCATCTCTAAACCGAACGAATTGTATTGGAAGTTCTTTTGCCATGTTTATTCTTATTTATGGTGGTCCGACAGGATATTACGAACTTGTCTAACACTGATTTTTAACATTTTTGAAATACTTGCCTGAGTTAAACCATTTGCGCTATAGAATAGAATCCTTTGATCCATAGATTCATCCTTTCCTTGATAATTGTAAACAGCTTGGATTAAATCCTCATATGAGATATCTTTAGATCCGTTTATTATACTATTTACTTTTACCCTTGACAATAATGTAGATATGTCAGAAGGTGACATCGCAGATACNAGGTTGGAAAAANTATTCAGCCTANTACTATCGTCNAAGAATAAACAGTTATANCCNTCTAACAATAGTCTTATCAAGGTTATTCTGTTGGCATCGTCTGGCAAATTAACCTCTNACTTAAAGGTGAAACGTCTCCATACAGCCTTATCTAATAACTGAGGATGGTTAGTTGCTGCAATCAATACACTTGATGATGGCATACTATCAATGTTCTGAAGAAGACTATTTATAACACGTTTTAATTCGCCCAGTTCATGATTGTCATCTCTTGCCTTAGCAATAGCATCAAACTCATCCAGAAAGAGAATGCATGGAAGACTGCCTGCATAAGAGAAAATTTTGCGTAAATTTTTAGCAGTACTACCAAGGAGAGAAGATACTATACCATCAAGCTTTGCTACTACAAGAGGAAGCCCTGTTTGCTCACTAATATAATGAGCAATAGATGTTTTCCCACAACCAGGAGGGCCGTAGAGTAGCAGAGAATTCTTGATTTCTATTCCTGCGCGTTCTATTTCTTCGTGGTGATTAACAAGATTTATTAAATCATCAATTTGCTTTGTTACTGTATCTGATAGAACAATTTTAGTCCTTGTAGTTGTTTCTGGGATAACTTCAACAATCTGTAGCTTACTATCAGCATCCAATGGAATCATTCGCATAGCGTCAGCAGTAGCAGCACTCTTGTTGTTCGCATTTATTTGTTCAAGGATACAATCTGCCAACTGAGTATCTCCTTCGGAACGGAGTCGCTCAGCCAACCTCGTAGAGTAGTTTATGATTTTTTTTTTATCATTAAAGAGACCACCCTCTATAATTCGGAGAATATCTGTTGACATATCTTTATCTGTATTTGGTATGCAAAGGTAATAATAAAATTCTCAAATTTGGCATAAAATTTCGAGAAAGTGCAAAAAACGGCATAAAGACGTGCAAAAATATCATAAGAGTGTAATTATAAGTCGTAAAACATGCAAATAGCGACGTGTTTACAGAATAAGTTCCATAACATGTTCAACACAGAATTGTGTATTCATGTTATGGAACTATTTATAAATGTAGACAGTTGATTNCTGCTACNTTACACTATCTTGTGGATTCTTCGCCTTCTGCTTTTCGAATATGGAGGTTACCATGTTTTTGACATTACGCTCTACCTGATTGAAGTTAGCGTACAGGATGCATCAGGACCAACATGAAGAACAGGATTATATCGCATTGGGACAAGATTATGCTGCACAAGCGATACATTATTGAGTGTATCAACGAGATACTCAAGACAACAGGAAAATTAGTACACATAAGGCAACGCTCACTGAACAACTTCATCATAAATCTCATTTCGGCATTGGGAGTCTATTGTTTCTATGATAACAAGCCGCAGTCCATTCAGGGATACCACATTTAGGACGACAGGCCGTTGGTATTATTTTAATTGCTTATCCCGAACAAGCGTTATAAGTTTCAGCTTAGTTTAACACAGATCGGTAATATCTTGAACAAAGCCTTATTCTTGCCTTAAACCATAAATAACCTAACTAATAATGTCGTTTACAGTTCATCAAGTAGTTGAAGAAGAGTTTTCAAGGTGATCGCATCGTCAACTTCTTTGTTCTGAAATACCATAAAGTATTTGAAATTGTCACCGGCGAGGTCAGCCCATTTGTTACCAAACCATCTCTTTTCTTCGCTTTCAGGATTATCAAGATGGTCTCCTTTAGTCTCTATCAGTAGCGTAACGCCAGATTTCATCCTAACTATGAAATCAGGATAGTGATTGATGAATCCGTTAATACCGAACCCTTTTCGTTCTCTGTTACGGTGCCAGAAAAGCACATTGGGATGGTCGGCAATAGCATCATATTCGAAGCCATTGACATTTTCTTCCGCTGCATATAGTCCTTTGTCTATTCCTACCAGCTCATCGCGTAGCGTAATTTTATCAACAAAGGTATAATGACCTTTTAACTTAATACGGCCTGTACTGAGCCACTTCATAAAAGTCTTGCGTCGGTGATCATTCAGCAATGTCTCAATCTTACCCTTAATCGCATCGCGAGTAAGGTAGATATTATCAATCAGATTCTCTATCTGATCAGAATCAAGTCGCTCAATGGCACGCTTCACATATTTCTTTATCGCCGGTTCTGGGACTTCATCGAGCTTTATCATTCCGGCAAGTTGACCGCTTATTCCCTCTTTTTTCAAAGAGACTGATTTATCGACATATTGATTGCGGATGAATTCCGTAAGACTTTGATTGTTTTTCGGACAGCATCCCCGGAGTCGACCACATCAATAGTTATCCCTGCGGGACGAACTATTGTGAAATCTACATCTGCATCTTTTGTTGACAGGTCAAAGCCTTCCGACAACATGGATTTTTCAAGAGGAATCCATTCGTCATTTGT
>WFLX010092668.1_pt1 | contig 10913 bp, 10 predicted proteins | sample 4967041 | NCBI WGS metagenome assembly WFLX01 (sample SAMN12857096, study PRJNA449069) | gut metagenome | isolation source: stool from male and female vole | host: Microtus ochrogaster | place: USA:Florida | collected 2017
CGGTGACGGAATCGATGGCAAAGATCGTGGCGGCGGGCGGCGACTGCAGGAAGATCCGTTTTACATTTCAGGAATACTTCCGCAGGATGAACGAGCGGCCGGAGAGATGGAGCCAGCCTTTTGCGGCGCTTCTCGGCGCTTATGACGCGCAGGTGGGATACGGCCTGCCCTCTATCGGCGGAAAAGACTCCATGTCCGGTACGTTCAACGATATCGACGTGCCCCCTACCCTTGTATCCTTTGCGGTGGACATAGCAAAAGAAAAAGATATCCTGACGCCGGAACTTAAAAAAGCAGGCAATCAGTTATTGTACTTTAAGATAGATGTGGACGAGTATGATGTGCCGAATTATGTAAACGTTCTGGAACTCTATGACGGCATCAGAGCGTTGATGAAGGAAAAATTTCTTGTCTCCGCCTATGCGGTGGATGCATACGGTATCTGTGCGGCGGTGTCGAAGATGGCATTCGGCAATCAGTTGGGCGTATGCTTTGACACGGAGAGGATCGATGAGGGCGAACTGTTCGACTGCGGGATCGGCAATATCATTGCGGAGGCCGATGCCGAAATGATGGAGGAGCTGGAGCGTCTGGCGGATGATCTGGATATCGACTACAGAGTGATCGGCGAAGTGACGGAAAAATCGGCCTTTGTCTACGGCGATTTGGAGATATCCATGGAGGAGGCGCTCGCAGGCTGGAGGGGAACNCTGGATAAAGTATTCCCTTACAAGGCGTCGCAGGATGCCGCTGTGGTGGACACACCGCTCTACAGAGCCGGCTCCATCTACGTATGTAAACATAAAGTGGCGCGTCCCACGGTTTTCATTCCTGTATTTCCGGGAACGAACTGCGAGTATGACTCCGAGCGCGCTTTCCGGAATGCGGGTGCGCAGGTGATGACAAAGGTGTTTAAGAACCGGACCGCGGAAGATATCAGGGAATCGGTAGAAGTGTTTGAAAAGGCGATAGCGCAGTCTCAGATCATCATGTTCCCGGGCGGGTTTTCCGCGGGCGACGAACCGGACGGCAGCGCAAAGTTTTTTGCCACGGCATTTCAGAATGAAAAGATAAAGGAAGCGGTGCAGAANCTGCTGAACGNGAGAGACGGGCTTGCNCTCGGCATCTGCAACGGTTTTCAGGCGCTCATCAAACTGGGGCTTGTGCCCTGCGGTGAGATCGTGGGGCAAAGCGAGAGTTCCCCGACGCTGACGTTCAATACGGTAAACCGCCATATCTCAAAGATGGCCTATATCAAAGTNGTTTCCNATAANTCNCCNTGGCTTTCNNTGGCNGAACCGGGAAANACTTATGTAAANCCGGCCTCCCANGGAGANGGNCGNTTNGTGGCNNNCGNNGNATGGCTNGANANACTNTTNGCNAACGGNCAGGTNGCNACNCAGTATGNGGANATGGACGGCAATGNNTCNATGGANGAGGAGTACAATATCAACGGTTCCTACCGNGCNATCGAGGGNATCACTTCNCCGGACGGCAGATGNCTTNGGGAAGATGGCTCATGCGGAACGGCGGGGAAAGGGCGTCGCGATCAATATTTACGGCGAGCAGGATCTGAANNTNTTTGAGGCCGGTGTGAGGTATTTTAAATAGAATGACTTATAGAGGAGAGACGGAAATGAAAAAGAGAATCATGATGACATTACTTGTGATGGGNATGATGATATGCGGGAGCAAGCTGACCGCGAAGGCNCTTCCCGNNAGGATGCCGGACGGCGTGCTGTTTGACGATGATTACTATGCGGAATCCAATCCCGACNTGATGGCNGCTTANGGGCGGAATACACAGCTGTTGTATCAGCATTATGTAACCTGTGGAAAAGCGGAGGGCAGAAAGCCTCTGTCCGATAAATATATCTATCCCGAGCTGCCGGCTCCCGCTTCGGAATACGGATACACGATAGGGGAACTGCTGGATATCTATTGTACGATCATAGAGGCGAACGGCATCAAATGGGATCCGAGTCTGAAGGGAAACTGGGATGAAACGATCGGAGCTCACGATATAAATGAATGGCAAAAATATTTCAGCGAATATAACGGAACGGGCTGGGGTACCGGATTTCTGGAGGCTTACAATATTGAGAGAAATGCCTACAGCGAGCTGGAGGCTTTGCGAATGGGCGATACCGTTGGGCATTCGCGTACACGCTACTATTTTGAATATCTGGGCTTCGATTACGATTTAGGCTGGATCGAGTTCGTGGGATGGTCGGCGTAAGGACAGGAACGGGGCATACTAAGACGAGGTATTACTTTGAGGTGCCGGGCTGGGATGACAGCTGGGGAATGATAGAGATCGTTGCATGGTAGGAAAAATAGCAGAGTACAGAGACGGGACACGGCGCAGGGAACTCTTCCGGAGAGCGGATGCGCTCAGACAGAAANANTACGGGAGAGATNTCTACATCCGCGGACTGATCGAGTTTACGAATTATTGTAAGAACGANTGTTANTACTGCGGNATNCGTGCCTCCAACTCTCATATCGCGCGGTATCGCTTGAGCGCGGAGGAAATTCTGGCATGCTGCAAAAAGGGATATGAACTGGGATACCGTACGTTTGTTTTGCAGGGCGGGGAGGATCCCGTCTATACGCCGGAGAAAATTGGAAGGCTTGTGGAAAGCATAAAAAAAGAGCATCCGGACTGTGCCGTCACGCTGTCGGTCGGGGAGCATCCGAGACAGGTCTACAGACAGTGGTTTGACGCGGGGGCGGACCGCTATCTGCTGCGCCACGAGACGGCGGATGATACACATTACAGGTATCTGCATCCGGCCTCCTGTTCGCCGGAGAACAGGAAGCGGTGCCTGTGGNATTTAAAAGAGATCGGATATCAGGTGGGCTGCGGNTTTATGGTCGGGTCACCGGGGCAGCGCCCGGAACATCTGGAAAAGGATTTGCAGTTTATCCGTGATCTGCAGCCGGATANGGTTGGAATAGGNCCTTTTATNCCGCAGCGCGATACGCCCNTCGGGAGGGAGCCGGCGGGGAGCCTGGAACTTACATTGATTTTACTGGCGATGATCCGGCTGATGCTGCCCGATGTTTTACTGCCGGCGACCACGGCTTTGAGGACGCTTCATGAGAGAGGGCTGGAGATGGGGATAAAGGCGGGGGCAAATGTCTGTATGCCGAACCTGACGCCGGAAGCCGTGCGGGGACAGTACGCGCTGTACGATGGGAAGGCCGCCGAAAACGGGGGTGCAGAAGATGCGGCGCAGGCGCTTGATGCGCTGAAGGAGCGCATGGCGAAGATCGGCTGTCTTGTGGTGGCGGACCGGGGCGACCGTGCCGGCAAAAAACTGTCAGAAAGATGAAAAAAAGTACTTGACAAATGCACTTTGCCGTAGTAAAGTACTGAACTAGAAAAGCCGTAANGNACTTNNANAAATAAAATANTGNAAACCGTTGAGGAAGAGTAGTANATNGCCGGAACCGGCNCAGAGAGCTGNAGGTGGTGGGATTGCAGCNCGGGGAACGTTATGGAATGGACTTCNGAGGGCGCTTNNGAAAGCGGANGACTGCAAGTAGGNAGCGACGGGAACCGAACCCGTTATCAATCCGGCATGTATGATCGTACATGGACAGAGTGGGTGTTTTCACCAAGTCGAGTGGTACCGCGATAATAACTTGTTTATTACCGTCTCAGACAGATGTCTGGGGCGGTTTTTTTATCCTCTCGGGGGATGCGCGGCTCGTGGTAGGGAAATTACTAATTTGCAGCTGTGGGACTGGAATGGAGGCAAAAAGTATGAAGATATTACCGGATCTGGAGGAAGTAAAAAGAATTGCCGCTGCCGGCACATATAAGGTATTGCCGGTGAGCTGTGAGATCCTGTCGGATTTCACAACACCGATCGAGGCGATGAAGATACTGAAAAATGTATCAACGCACTGTTACATGCTGGAATCCGCCATGGCAAATGACAAATGGGGGCGTTATACATTCCTCGGTTTTGAACCGAAGTTTGCGATCACCTGCATGAAAGGGGAAATGAAGATCGGAAACATTCAGGTCAGAACCGACGATCCTTCCGCTTATCTGCGGCAGATCCTGGCGGATCACAGAAGCCCGCGGTTTGATTATCTGCCCTCTTTTACGGGCGGTCTGGTGGGATATTTTTCCTACGATTATCTGGGATACAGCGAGCCCGCGGTGCGGTGCGACGCGGAGGATACGGAGGCATTCAAAGATGTTGATCTGATGCTCTTTGACAGGGTGATCGCATTCGATCATCTGCGGCAGAAGATTGTCCTGATCGCCAATATGTCCCTCGAAGAGCCGGAGACCGGCTATCACAGAGCGGTCATGGAGCTGCGGCAGCTTTCGGAACTGCTTCGGAGAGGGGAAAAGAAAGAGGAGCCGGGGGGAAGGCTGTGCGGGGAGATCACGCCGCTCTTTGACAGAGAAACCTACTGTAATATGGTGGAAAAGGCAAAACGCCATATATATGAGGGAGATATTTTTCAGATCGTGCTTTCCAATAGACTGAGCGCACCCTTTGAAGGCAGTCTTTTCAATACCTACCGGGTGCTGCGCACGATCAATCCGTCGCCCTATATGTTTTATTTTTCAGGTACAGATGTGGAGGTGGCGGGGGCTTCGCCGGAGACACTGGTGAAACTGGAAGATGGTGTGCTCCACACCTTCCCTCTGGCGGGCACAAGGCCCCGGGGGAAAACGGAGGAGGAAGACAAGGCGCTGGAAGCAGAACTTCTGGCGGATGAAAAGGAGATTGCCGAGCACAATATGCTGGTGGATCTGGGCAGGAACGATCTCGGCAAGATCAGCAGGTTCGGCACGGTGCAGGTGGAAAAACTGCATTCTGTCGAGCGGTATTCCCATGTGATGCATATCGGTTCCACAGTGCGGGGAGAGATCCGTGAGGACTGTGACGCGCTGGACGCAGTGGAAGCGGTACTGCCTGCCGGGACATTGTCAGGCGCCCCGAAGATCCGAGCCTGTCAGCTTATCGGGGAGCTGGAAAACAATAAGCGTGGTATCTACGGCGGCGCCATCGGCTATATCGATTTTACCGGCAATATGGACACNTGTATTGCAATCCGCATAGCCTATAAGAAAAATGGCAAAGTATTTGTCCGCAGCGGCGCCGGGATCGTGGCGGATTCCGTTCCCGAAAAGGAATTTGAGGAGTGTATNAACAAGGCTAACGCCGTTGTAAAAGCGCTCACTCTTGCGCAGGAGGAGGAACTATGATCTTACTCATTGACAATTATGACAGTTTTTCCTATAACCTCTATCAGCTGATCGGCGAGATAGAGCCGGACATCCGGGTGATACGCAATGATGAGATGANGGTGGGAGAGATAAAGAAGCTGAAACCGGAAAGTATTATTCTTTCTCCGGGGCCGGGCAGGCCGGAAGATGCAGGAGTGACCATGGAAGCGGCAAAAACGCTGGGAAAAGAAATCCCTGTTCTGGGAGTCTGCCTTGGACATCAGGCAATCTGTGCGGCTTTCGGCGCTACGGTGACCTACGCCAAAAAGCTGATGCACGGAAAACAGTCGGAGGTGCGGTTTGATACGGAGTGTCCGCTGTTTCGGGGCTGTCCCGGGAGGGCGCCGGTTGCCAGATATCATTCTCTTGCGGCGGAGGAAAGTACGATTCCGGAAATGCTGCAGGTGACCGCCCGGACCGCGGACGGCGAGGTGATGGCGGTCATGCACAGGGAATATCCGATCTACGGCGTTCAGTTCCATCCGGAATCCATTATGACGCCAGACGGAAAAACAATGTTGGAAAATTTCATAAAAATAAAAAAAGGAGCGAAATTAAATCATGATTAAAGAAGCAATCGTAAAGATCGTAAACAAAGAGGACCTGACGTATGACGAGGCGTACGCCGTGATGAATGAGATCATGAGCGGCGAGACGACGCCCACCCAGAACGCCGCTTTTCTGGCGGCCCTCTCCGCGAAGAGCGCAAGAGCGGAGACGACGGATGAGATTGCGGGCTGCGCGGCGGCAATGCGGGATCATGCGACCAAAGTGGAAACGGATATGGAGTTGTTTGAGATCGTGGGGACAGGCGGTGATAACGCCCACAGCTTCAATATTTNCACGACCTCCGCTCNTGTGNNGGCTGCAGGNGGCGTGAAAGTTGCCNAACACGGGAACAGAGCCGCTTNCTCCCAGTGCGGAACGGCAGACTGTCTGGAGGCGCTCGGCGTCAATATCGAACAGAGTCCCGAGAAGTGTGTGGAGCTGTTGCAGGAGACAGGGATGTGTTTCTTCTTTGCACAGAAATACCATACCTCGATGAAATATGTGGGAGCGATCCGGAAAGAACTGGGATTCCGCACGGTATTCAATATTCTCGGACCGCTGACCAATCCGGGTTCTCCCTCCATGCAGCTTCTCGGCGTCTATGACGAGTATCTTGTGGCTCCTTTAGCCCAGGTACTGATCAGTCTCGGCGTAAAGCGGGGGATGGTCGTTTACGGGCAGGATAAGCTGGATGAGATTTCCATGAGTGCTCCGACTACCGTCTGCGAGATCCGGGACGGCTGGTATAAATCTTATGTGATCAGCCCGGAGGACTTCGGATTTGCGCGCTGCACAAAGGAAGATTTAAGAGGCGGGACACCGGCAGAAAATGCGAAGATCACGCTTGACATATTAAACGGTGCGAAAGGGCATAAGCGGAATGCGGTGCTGATGAATGCCGGCGCCGCCCTCTATATCGGAGGAAAGGCGGAAAGCATGAAAGATGGGATTGCGCTTGCGGCAAAGCTGATCGATTCCGGCAAAGCGATGGAGACGCTGAACAGCTTCATTCGTGTCAGCAATCGCCCGGAGGAGGAAAAAGCATGACGATCTTGGAGCAGCTTGCGGACTATGCGAAGGAGCGGACGGAGCAGGCAAAAAGAAAGATACCGCCGGAAGAAATAAAAAAGCAGGCCTTATCTCTGGAGCGGGNAAATTTTGCCTTTGAGCAGGCGCTGAAAAAGCCGGATATTTCCTTTATCTGTGAGTGCAAAAAGGCGTCCCCCTCCAAGGGACTGATCGCACCGGAGTTTCCCTATCTGCGGATAGCAGGAGAGTACGAGGCGGCGGGGGCGGACTGCATTTCGGTATTGACCGAGCCGAAGTGGTTTTTAGGCAGCGACGCTTATCTGAAAAAGATTGCGGCCGCCGTTTCCATCCCCTGTCTGCGGAAGGATTTTACGGTAGATGAATATATGATCTATGAGGCAAAGGTACTCGGCGCGGAGGCGGTATTATTGATCTGTTCCATACTGAGCAAAGCACAGATAGCGGAGTATATCGGTATCTGCGATACGNTGGGGCTGTCGGCGNTNGTGGANGCCCATGACGAAAAGGAAGTGGAGACGGCGCTTGCGGCCGGGGCAAGGATCATCGGCGTCAATAACCGTAATTTAAAGGATTTTTCCGTGGATAGGTCGAACAGCAGAAGACTTCGGGCATTGATTCCGGGAGAGGTACTGTTTGTTTCCGAGAGCGGTGTGAGAGACGCGGAGGATGTGAGAAAGCTTCGGGAGATCGGTGCGGATGCGGTATTGGTGGGAGAAACCTTAATGCGGGCGGCAGATAAGAAGACGAAACTGGATGAACTGCGGAGGGNCTNTATGACNAANATCAAANTNTGCGGGCTGANNAGACNCTGTGATATNGANNTTGCGAATCANNTAAAACCGGANTATGNNGGATTTGTTTTNGCNAAAAAAAGCAGGCGTTATGTAACGCCGGANGAAGCTTTTGNNCTGAAAAANATGCTTTTGCCGGAAATAAAAACNGTGGGNGTATTTGTGAGNGAAGNGCCGGAGGCTGATNGCCGGNCTNNTNAANGANGNNATTNTCGATNTGGCGCAGCTCCACGGCGGNGANGANGANNCNTANATCNGCNGTCTGCGNNCNCTGACCGANAAACCTCTGATAAAAGCCTTNCGGGTNGACNGNTGCGGAAGATATCGCCGCCGCAGAGAGGTGCAGCGCGGATTATGTGCTGTTGGATTCCGGCGACGGGGGGACGGGAACGGCTTTTGACTGGACACTGCTGCAGCAGATGAAAAGACCTTATTTTCTTGCGGGAGGGCTCACCTGCGAGAATGTGGGCAGGGCGGTAGCGGAACTTCGGCCATACGCGGTGGATGTGAGTTCCGGTATTGAGACGGACGGGTATAAAGATGCAGGTAAGATGGCAAAGTTTGCGGATGCTGTCAGAAAAGAAAGAAAGGAAGAGGAAAATGACAAATAATAACGGGCGTTTTGGTATTCATGGCGGCCAGTATATCCCCGAAACGCTGATGAATGCGGTGATCGAACTGGAGGAGGCCTACAATCATTATAAGAATGATCCTGCATTTAACAGTGAGCTTACGGAACTGTTGAATGAGTATGCGGGCAGACCGTCACGGTTGTATTTTGCGGAAAAGATGACAAGGGATCTGGGCGGCGCAAAGATTTATTTAAAGCGTGAGGATTTAAACCACACCGGTGCCCACAAGATCAACAATGTGCTGGGGCAGGCACTGCTCGCGAAGAAAATGGGAAAAACCCGTCTGATCGCAGAGACCGGCGCGGGACAGCATGGTGTTGCCACGGCTACGGCGGCGGCGCTGATGGGAATGGAATGCGTGGTCTTTATGGGAGAAGAAGATACGATAAGACAGGCGTTAAACGTATACCGTATGCGGCTTCTGGGGGCGGAGGTCATCCCGGTAAAGACCGGAACGGCCACTCTGAAGGATGCGGTATCCGAGGCAATGCGGGAGTGGACATCAAGGATCGACGATACCCATTACTGTCTCGGTTCGGTGATGGGTCCCCATCCGTTTCCTGTGATCGTCCGTGATTTCCAGGCGGTGATCTCAAAAGAAATCAAAGAGCAGGTTCAGGCCAAGGAAGGGAGGCTTCCCGATGCGGTGATCGCCTGCGTAGGCGGCGGTTCCAATGCCATCGGCAGCTTTTACCATTTTATCGAGGAAAAGGATGTAAAACTGATTGGCTGTGAGGCGGCGGGCAGAGGTATCGATACCTTTGAGACCGCAGCCACCGTAAATACCGGCAGGGTCGGTATATTCCACGGTATGAAATCCTATTTTTGTCAGGATAAATACGGACAGATCGCACCGGTGTATTCCATTTCCGCCGGGCTGGATTATCCGGGTATCGGTCCCGAGCATGCTTATCTGCATGATATCGGCAGGGCCGAGTATGTTCCGGTAACCGATGAGGAGGCGGTGGAAGCCTTTGAATATCTGGCGAGGACAGAGGGAATCATTCCCGCTATCGAGTCGGCCCATGCGCTGGCGTATGCGAGGAAGATCGCGCCGATGATGGNGAAAGATAAAATAATTGTGATTACNATATCGGGCAGAGGNGACAAGGACTGNGCCGCCATTGCCCGTTACAGAGGGGAGGATATCCATGAGTAATNNCAGATCTGCCTTTTTAAACNGAAAAGCTTTTATCCCTTTTATCACCTGCGGCGATCCGGATCTGGAGACCACTGCCGCCTGTGTCCGCGCGGCTGTGGAAAACGGAGCGGATTTAGTGGAACTGGGAATTCCCTTTTCAGATCCCACCGCGGAGGGGCCTGTGATTCAGGGAGCAAACCTCAGAGCCTTAAAAAACGGCATCACAACGGATCAGATCTTTGATTTTGTGCGGAAGCTCAGAGAAGATGTGAAAGTGCCGATGGTATTTATGACCTATGCCAATGTGGTGTTTTCCTACGGGGCGGAAAAATTTATCAGCACTTGTAGAGAGATTGAGATCGACGGTCTGATCCTGCCTGACCTGCCTTTTGAGGAAAAAGAGGAATTCCTGCCGTTATGTCAGGAATACGGGGTGGATCTGATTTCTCTGGTCGCGCCTACGTCGGAAAACCGGATTGCGGTCATTGCGAAAGAAGCACAGGGATTTCTGTATATCGTATCCAGTCTCGGGGTTACCGGGACAAGAAGTGAGATAAAGACAGATCTTGCTTCCATTGTACAGGTGGTAAGAGAACACACGGAAATTCCCTGTGCCATCGGCTTTGGTATTTCCACACCGGAACAGGCGAAGAAGATAGCGGATATATCGGACGGCGCTATCGTGGGTTCCGCCATCATAAAACTGCTGGAAAAATACGGAAAAGACGCGCCGGAATATGTGGGTGCGTATGTGAAGTCGATGAAGGACGCATTGAGATAGGAGAAGGAGGCCGGCACACGGACGCCTTTTTCAAAAAGTACCTTGAAAGCCCAGCTCCCTTTTGTTATACTTGTCTGTAGAATTATGGAGCAGAAAACGAGTAAAATGACAAGGGAGNTATGACATGACCGCAAAAGAATGTATTAAGGGGCGCAGAAGTGTTCGCCAGTTTACGGATCAGGCTGTTGATCACGGACTTCTCTCTGAAATCGTGGAGACAGCTTCCTACTATCCGAGCTGGAAGCATACGCAGATCGTTCGGTTTGTTGCTGTGGAAGGGGAGAAAAAAGCAAGGATTGCAAAAGAGTGTACCGATATGTGGGCAAACAACGGCAAGATTATAGAGGCTGCACCTGTTTTGATGGCTGTTACGATCATTAAAAACCGTTCCGGTTTTGAGAGAGACGGCTCTTTCTCTACCGCAAAAGGGGACAGATGGCAGATGTACGATGCGGGAATCGCTTCCCAGACACTCTGCCTTGCAGCGTACGAGAACGGAATAGCATCTGTTATTCTCGGTCTTTTTGACGATGCGAAGGCGGCGGCTATTTTAGAGCTTCCGGAGGACAGGGAGGTGGCGGCTCTGATTCCCATGGGATACGCAGCGGAGGAACCGGCGGCGCCGAGAAGAAAACCGGTGGAAGAGATATTGGCATTTTGTTAAACAACATAGCCTTGTGCTTAAAAAGCTTGAGACTTTTATCAAGCG
>WFLX010368012.1_pt1 | contig 10911 bp, 4 predicted proteins | sample 4967041 | NCBI WGS metagenome assembly WFLX01 (sample SAMN12857096, study PRJNA449069) | gut metagenome | isolation source: stool from male and female vole | host: Microtus ochrogaster | place: USA:Florida | collected 2017
ATATTTTTGTTTTCATAATCACGCTCTGCACGTTTAACAGCGTCAAGCATATCATTTGCGTTATAGGTCTTGAAAGTAAAGCCGTTGCCGTCCACACCGCCGTTATCACGCACGGAATCACGCAGACCGCCGGTTTCACGTACAATCGGAATAGTTCCGTATCGCATGGAAATCATCTGAGCAAGACCACATGGTTCGCTTTGTGAAGGCATAAGGAACATATCAGCACCTGCATAGATTTTATGTGAAAGTTCGGGAACAAATCCAAGTGTCACAGAAACTCTGTCGGGATATCTTGCGGACATTTCACGGAAAAAGTCCTCATAGATTTTTTCACCGCTTCCGAGAACAGCGAATTTTATACCCATTCTGACAATTTCTTCAAATACACAACGTATAAGGTCGATACCTTTATGATTCACAAATCTCGTAACTATACCGATAACAGCTTCTTCACCGTCGACAAGTCCAAGTTCTTTGAGAAGTGCCTTTTTACATTCGGCTTTTCCCGAAATATCATCTGCCGAGAAACTTCCGGCAATTGCTGAATCGTTCTGAGGGTTATATATATCATAGTCAATGCCATTCAGAATACCTTTCAGCTTATACTGCTTTGTAACCAGTATTCTGTCAAGTGAATGAGCGTACCAAGGGTCAAGAATCTCCCACGCATAACTCGGACTTACCGTTGTAATACGGTCAGCAGTTTCAAAAGCACCTTTCATCATATTTATATAACCGTCAAATTCAAGCAGACCTGCATTATACTGAGGAATACCCATAAGTTCGCCGAGAACTTCACGTCCGTAGCGTCCCTGATATTCGATATTATGAACAGTAAAGACATTCTTTATACCGTCGTAACCCTGCTGATACTTATAATACACATTGTAGTATACAGGAATCAAAGCAGTCTGCCAGTCATGACAATGAATGATATCCGGCTTGAAATCAATATGTCTGAGCATTTCAAGGACAGCACGGTCAAAGAATACAAATCTTTCACAGTCGTCATAAAAACCGTACAGACCGTCCCTTGAAAAATAGTATTCATTATCAATAAAATAATAGTCAATGCCGTTCTGATGAGCCTTGAATATTCCGCAGTACTGTTTTCTCCACGAAACATCAACAGTAATATTTTTTACAAAAGTCATCTGACAGCGGAGTTCGTCACTTATAGAACTGTAAAGCGGTATAACAACACTGCAATTATGACCCTTTGCATTTATATATTTAGGAAGTGAACCTATTACGTCAGCAAGACCGCCGGAGGCTGCAAAAGGTACAGCCTCGCTTGCAGCGAAAAGTATATTCATAGAATCACCACCGCCGTTAAATCTTGCCATTTTTACCTATATAAAGCGGATATGTTTCAGAACCTGTAAGAACCTTATCATCACTCACTTCAACGCTTTTATCTGTGATTACAGAAGAAATACTGCAATTTTCTCCTATTTTTGTACTCTGGAGAATAACGGAGTTCTTTACAACAGTACCCTTGCCGACTTTTACGCCTCTGAACAGGATAGAGTTTTCAACAGTACCCTCAATTATACAGCCGTCCGCAATAAGAGAGTTCTTGATATTTGATTCAAGACCATATTTAACAGGACCGTTATCACCGATTTTCGTGTAAACGGGAGTACTTTTCTTAAAGAGAGCATTTCTCTTTTCTGTTTCGAGAAGCATTTTATTTGCGGCATAGTAATTCTGAACGCTGTCGATTCTTGTGAAGAAATCCTTATGTTCATAGCCCATTATTTTATATTCATTTCTCTTTGCCTGAAGTATCTCACGGGTGAAGCTGTACTGATTACGGCTTGCAGCTTCAGAAACTATCTTCTTGAGAAATTCCTTACTCATAATCATCATGTCAAGCCACATATTGCACTCGCCTGAAATCTGCGGGTCAACAAGAACGTCACTGAGACAGTTTTCGTCGTTAAACTCAAGAATTGTGGCACAGTTATTTTTTTCGCTGTCATAAAGTCCCTTACTGTAAATAAGAGTGATGTCCGCACCTGTATCAGTATGCTGTTTGAGAACGGGTGTGAAGTCAATAGTAGCCACCACATCGCAGTTTGCAAGAATAACATATTTAGCCTTTGAATGTTCCACAAAGCTCCATACATTGTTAAGAGCATCAAGTCTGCCCTTATACATACCGCCTGTCTGACTGTAAGGTGGAAGAAGATGCAGACCGCCCTTTTTTCGTGACAAATCCCAGTCACGTCCTGAACCGAGATGGTCGAGGAGAGAGCCATAATTTGACTTTGTGATTACGCCCACTTCATAAACGCCCGAATTTACCATATTGGAAAGGGGGAAATCAATCAGACGATAACGACCGCCGAAAGGGATTGACCCCATAGTTCTCTGCTTTGTCAGTTCGCTGACATAAGAATCGTGCATACTTGCAAAGATAAGTCCTAAAACATTATAATTAACACTCATAGTAAAAATCCTCCGGTTAGATGTTTTCGCCGATTATCTGCTTTGGTTCAACAGTTTTTCCCTCTGAAACAGTTACATTGTGACCGACAACGGCAATACCCCAGTCATCTCTGTTTTCAACTTGTGCAGGGTCTAAACCGATATGCGAACCACTTTCAATAATGCTGTCACTGCCTACAATAGCGTACTCAACAATTGCACCGGACTTGATTACCGCACCCGGCATAACGATACTGTAATTTACAGTTGCGTCCTTTTCAACTGTAACGCCGGAAAATACAATTGAGAAATCAACAGTTCCGTCGATATTGCTTCCCTCGTCAATCATTGAATTTTCTATGTTTGCGTTGTCGCCGACATACTGAGGAGGCATATAATTATTTCTTGAATAGATTTTCCAGCTCGGGTCATAGAGGTCAAGCGGTACACTCGGACTGAGCAAATCCATATTTGCTTCCCAGAGAGAATCAAGAGTACCAACGTCTTTCCAGTAGCCCTCAAACTCATAAGCAAAGAGTCGCTGATTGTCACGGAGCATTGAAGTAATGATATCCTTGCCGAAATCCTTTGACCATGCCTCGCCACGTTCACGTTTTGCATTAGCGTCGTTTTCGTTTTCAATGAGGTACTTTCTGAGTTTTTCCCAGCTGAACACATAGATACCCATTGATGCAAGAGTTGACTTAGGTTCTTTCGGTTTTTCAACGAAGTCAATGACTTTATTCTGTTCGTCACAAATCATGATACCGAAACGTGAAGCTTCTGCTCTCGGTACGTCGATAACAGAAATTGTGCAGTCCGCATTGTTGGCAATATGGAAATCAACCATTTTGGAATAATCCATTTTATAGATATGGTCACCGCCGAGAACTACAACATATTCAGGATTATAGCGTTCAATAAAACGGATATTCTGATAAATTGCGTTTGCAGTACCCTCGTACCATGAAGCACCGGACTGTGTTTCATAAGGTGGAAGAACATGAACACCGCCGTTCATTTTGTCCAAATCCCATGGCTGACCGTTGCCTATATACTCATTGAGTACAAGAGGCTGATACTGTGTAAGAACACCTACAGTATCTATACCGGAATTGGTGCAGTTTGAAAGTGGGAAATCAATCAGACGATATTTTCCGCCATAAGGAACAGCAGGTTTAGCAACGTTTTTTGTAAGTGCATAAAGTCTGCTGCCCTGACCGCCTGCAAGCAGCATAGCAACGCATTTTTTCTTTGTATACATATAATTCCTCCTAAAAATATTTTCATTTAATCCGCATAAATATTAAACATATGCAGATTAGTGCTGAAATGTTTACAAAATTTATTCAGTCTCGACAGAGTGTTCAGTCTTTGCCGAGGTTTTTGTTTTTTTAACACCGGATTCAGTTTTCACCGGAGTTTTCTTTGTTTTTTTGCTTTCGCCGGAAATTTCTGTTTCTGCTGTAACTTTCGGGGTTCTCTTTTGGACAGGTGCATATTTGAGATAGATTACAGAAAGAGGTGCAAGCGTCATAGATATACACTGATCAAATCCGTGCATACTTGTCTTTTGTGTTCTGAATGATTTTTCAGTAACGCCCGAACCACCAAATTCAGTCGCATCAGTATTGAAAAGCAACTTGTATCTTCCCTTTTTCGGAACACCTATTTTATAATCACTGCGTCCGACAGGAACAAAATTGCAGACTATAATTATTTCTTCACCATTGTCGTCTATACGACGGAAAGATATTATACTCTGTTTGTTGTCGTCGTTTGAAATCCAGCTAAAACCGTTCCATGAATCGTCATTCTGCCAAAGCGGTTCATTTTCGAGATAGAACTTATTCAGTTTTTCGGAATATTTAAGCATTATCTTATGGAAAGCAGATTCTTTCATAAGATGCCAGTCAAGCTGTGACTGATAATTCCATTCTTTTTCCTGAGCAAATTCCTGACCCATAAAGAGAAGTTTTTTTCCGGGGTGAGCCATCATATATGCAAGAAAAGCACGGTATGAAGCGAATTTCTGTTCATACTCGCCCGGCATTTTGTTAATCATCGAACACTTGCCATATACGACTTCATCATGTGAAATCGGAAGGACATAGTTTTCAGAAAAAGCATAGAAGAACGAGAATGTAAGTTTATCGTGATTAAAAGAGCGGTAGATAGGGTCAAGCGACATATAATGAAGCATATCATTCATCCAGCCCATATTCCACTTGAAATTGAATCCAAGTCCGCCGATATCGGTAGGCTTTGTAACAAGAGGCCAAGCGGTTGATTCCTCTGCAATCATAAGTGCATCAGGGTGACAGGAGAATATAGCCTCGTTCAGATTCTTAAAGAACTGAACAGCTTCAAGATTTTCTTTTCCGCCATTGATATTGGCTGCCCATTCGCCGTCACGTCTGTCGTAATCAAGATAGAGCATTGAAGCAACTGCGTCAACTCGCAGACCGTCAACATGAAATTCATTGAACCAGTAATTTGCACTTGAAATAAGAAACGAGCAAACTTCTGCCTTTCCGTAGTCAAACACACGAGTACCCCAAGACTTGTGTTCTTTCTTACGTTCATCTGTATACTCATAACAGCACGTTCCATCAAATTCATAAAGACCTGCTCCGTCTTTCGGGAAGTGAGCGGGAACCCAGTCGAGAATAACGCCGATACCTGCCTCATGGAACATATCGACCATTTTTCTGAAATCGTCAGGAGTTCCGTAACGTGAAGTAGGGGCGAAATATCCTGTCACCTGATAACCCCATGAGCCGTCAAACGGGTATTCTGTAAGGGGCATGAACTCAACATGAGTATACGACATTTTTTTCAGATAAGGAATAATTTCCGTCGCAAACGAAATATAATCCATAAAAGTACTGTTCTTTTTTATTTTCCATGAACCGAGATGAACCTCATAAACGTTCACAGGACTTTTATATATATTCTTCTGACTTTTCTGTGCAAACCATTCACTGTCGTTCCACTTATACTCGCTTTCATAGATTTTTGAAGCGGTATCGGGTCTTGTTTCAAAGTGAGATGCGTATGGGTCTGATTTAAGAATAGTACGTCCGTCCTTTGTTTCAATACTGTACTTATATACATCGAACTGCTGAAGCTTTGAGATTTCAGCTTCCCACACACCGTCTGCAATAAGAGTCATCGGATTTCTGTCCCTGTTCCAGTCGTTGAAATCGCCCACTACTGAAACACTGACAGCATTAGGAGCCCAAACTCTGAAAGTGAACAGGCGTGTACGACCTTTTTTTCTTGAGTGAACTCCAAAGAATTTATAGGCCTCATAGTTTTTTCCCTGATAGAACAGATAAAGTGGAAAATCGTTAAGATTAGTTTTATTAACTGACATAATTTAGCCTCCTTTGCTATATACATTTTATCATAAATGGGAAAATTATTCAAGTCTTTTTGAAAATCAGGTAAAAAATTCAGCAATACCGACTATTTTCACACCCTCATTTTATGTATATTGTTATAAAAATTCATTGAACAATGTTAATTCCTCGTTAAAATGCACACATGATTATTTATTCAGATAACTTTACTGCACGGATACCGATAACTGTTATATCGTCCGTATGGAGAGTAGGATTGAAAACGTCAGCCTTTGCACAGATTTCGTCAACTATTTTTTTGATATCACTTGTACTTAGGAGAAGTTCCTTTATAAAGCGGTATTCGGTTTCACTGATTCCGTCGGAAAACATAATAATTATATCGCCCTCCTCAAAATCATAACTGCACGAAAATGTTTCCGAGCGGCTGTAAATACCTATCGGGAAAGTAGGTGCGACAACTTTCATAACATTACCTCTGTGACGTATAAGAGTGGCGGACGCACCTGATTTTATCACAGTAAGACCGCAGGTATCAAGGTCAACGCATACAACGTCAAGAGTTGCAAAAGTTTCGTCAGGCGACTTTGTAACCATTACCGAATTTATAAGTTTTATTGCTGCCTGATAACTCACACCGCTGCCTATCAATCGCCGGAACATCTGCACAACCATTCTCGACTCAACAGCAGCACTTTTTCCGCTACCCATTCCGTCGGAAAGAACGACATAGTACATTCCTGTGCCGTCGCTGAAAAACGCTGATGTGTCACCGTTTTCGCCTGCATCTTCCGCACACATTGATGCAGCGTAAACATCAAGTTTATATGCAGGACGTTCAAAAAGTCTTATGCGTATTTTTTCTCCGNAATNTACAGGTGANGCAANNTCAAGATGTATTTNAAGTNCNTNTGAAACAAGGTNGCANACTCTTGTAAAACTTTCGGGAGCNTTTCTGCAATAAAAATAAAGTTCGGCATGAAGTCTGTTTTCAGAATTATAATATGCAATGACATCAGACGGAAAAAAGCCGAATTTATTAAGTTTGTTCGTCACCATTTTGCTTATCGGTGCTGAATATCTCATATCAATGGGTTCACCGACTGAATTTATAATCTCCTCCATAGTCTTTATCTGTTCCGAAAGAAGTGACATATTATCTGAATATCTTAACGACATCAGTCTTGACTCTGCTTTTTCCCTTGCAAGTTTCCTGTAAAAACGCATAAGTCCTTCACTGTATATACACTGTCTGAGTTCATACGGAAAATTTTCCGCAGAAAATTCAGTCATTCCAGCGAGTTTACGGAAACCCTTTTCTGAATCGGAATAATTCCTCTGCCAGCATTCAGATTTTTTCACACAGCAGGTACAGACGGCATTTATAACTTCCTGAGTACTTATATTCCTATCATTATTTTTGACAAGCATGGCAGAAATTTTTTCAGCTTCTGTACGGACTGTTTTCATTGTATCCGAAAGAAAATTCATTCTTGCATTTATAACATCAGGCAAAGCGGCTGTAACGTCACTTCCTGTAGTAATCCACTTGTCAGAATACGCCGGTGAAATGATAATAAAAAGTACTGCCGCACATACCGTATCAAGCATACTGTATATGCTGTTCTGAGTAATGCCAGTAAGAATCATAAGTGTAAAATTCACCCCGACGAAACACAATGCAGCAGTAGTATTTTTCTGTTTGTTCATATAACCGGTAAGAAGTGCAGAGGCAGGCAGAAGCACAACAGACATTCCACACTGTACAGACGACAGAAAAGCACCGCACGCCGTCAACGCTCCGCACATAACCCCTCCTGTATGACAATAATAATACGCACCGAGAAGCGTGACTGTTATCCCGAAAATAAGTCCGATATTTATATAGGGAACATTTACCGAACACAGCGACGACGTTAAAATAGTATAAACAACCGCATAGGCACAGCCTGTTGAAGTAGAGAAGTCAAGCACGAATTTCTTCCGCAGACCTGAAATTATAAATGCGGACGAATAAGCCGTAAATCCTGCAAGTCCGCCGTAAAAAATATAGAATATGAGTTTATATGGTATTTCACCTATCAGGGCAGAAACAGCCGTCCCCGAAACCACTATACTAACAGCAGTAGTAATGCCATTCACTTTGGGGTCGTTTCTGGGTTCAAAGAACATCTTCGCTATTATAATAAGAACCATTGCGGCAATCTTTACTATATTCTTTCCTATATTATGACCTATTATGCAATGAAGCAGACTCCCCGTAAGAACTGCTGACGATGCTGGCAGTGTCAAAGCACCTGCAACCGAAATATCTGCAAATGAGGCAACTCCTGCCATATTTGTTCCGGAAAGTATAAAGCCTGCTCCGAGTGCTATCGCAAACGCCCCGACAGTTCCGGCGGCACTGTTTATATATGTTTTTTTTCTTTTTTTCAAATTGTATCACCCTCAGATTCTGAATATGAATAATATTATACCACTGCATAAGAGTGAAAAATATCATATTAAGGAGAATGATACATAATGATTTATAGTTTTTATGTAACATTGTGATATATAATGTCATTACAGGGAAAGTCATTTCATTCCGCTGATAAACTCTTTTATAGCCTTATCGGCAATCATATAGCGTTCATGAAACTCACTTGCGGAAATTCTCATTGCACCGTTGCCAAGAATAATAATCTGTTCCATTCCGTCGGAAGTAGCAACTCTTACACGGTGCTTTTTTTCGGAAAGTGCGTGCGAAACTTTTTCAATATATGTATCAGCAGTTTCGGACTCTTTTGTGTAGACAATATTTATATTGCAGTACTTTTCTATATCACGGTATTTTCCCTTGACCTTATATGCGTCAAACACGAGAATAAGCTCACACCCTGTATATCCCTGATAATTGCACATCATATTTATCAGCTCAGAACGTGCGGAATCAAGATTTTCATCTGCAATTTTTTTCAGTTCGTCCCAAGCAAAAATTATATTGTAACCGTCAACCAAAAGATAGTCCGCACCCTCATAATTATATGTTTTCACGGAACTGCTGTTCACAGATACAGCTTTTGTCTTTTTGAAAGCTTTGCGGGGGTCACGCTTTATTTTTCCGTATGTTCTTTCAAAAATCGCCATAAGCTCCTCATCTGAAACTGCTGACCTGACAAAACACTGTGCATTTTCCTGTGCAGATTCATGCGAATCACTTTTTTCAGAAAGACATGACGGAATGTGCATATGTTCCGGCACTTCGTTCCATTTTACAACGTAACCTGCTCCGTGAGAACAGAATACAGAATCCGCACTGTTTTCAATGTCGCTGTCACAGTCGTATCCGATACTTTCAATAACTTCGTCAGGATTATGACATTCACGGTAATCCCCTGTTATACATATAAGTCTGCCTTTTCCGTGTGTATATCCTATGACTTCCGACTGATAACCGTTTATTTCAGAAACAGGTGCAGTTCCCCTTATAACAGACATATTACCCATTGATTCAGGTGCGTCAAATTCCGCACTCATACGCTGTAAATCCGCAATTGCACGCCCTGTATTTTCTGTAGGTATTTCAAGTTCGTAATTATAATAGGGTTCAAGCAGAACGCTTTCCGCACTTCTAAGCCCCTGACGTACTGCCCTGTAAGTTGCCTGTCTGAAGTCACCGCCCTCTGTATGTTTCAGATGAGCCTTGCCGGAAACAAGAGTTATTTTCATATCGGTTATGGGCGAACCGGTAAGCACACCTTTGTGAGTTTTTTCCTCAAGATGAGTTAAAATAAGTCTCTGCCAGTTTCTGTCGAGTTCGTCCTCATGGCAAGAAGTCTCAAACACAAGACCACTTCCACGCTCCAAAGGTTCAAGAACAAGATGAACTTCCGCATAATGTCTCAAAGGTTCGTAATGTCCAACGCCCTCTACAGTATTTTTTATAGTCTCTTTGTAAGTTACCGCACCGTTTTCAAAAGAGACCTCATACCCGAATTTTTGCAGTATAATCTGTGTAAGCACTTCAATCTGAACTGCACCCATAAGCTGTACGTATATACTTTTTCCCTGTTCGTTCCATAAAATATGAAGCTGGGGGTCTGAATCCTCTAAAAGACGCATATTTTTAAGAGCCTCATGATTATTTATCCCTGACGGAATATTCATTTTATACGTCATTACAGGTTCAAGAAAAGCCCTGTCCGAGTTTTTGACATAACCTATTCCCTGCCCTGCATAAGTTCCCGAAAGTCCGGTAACGGCACACACTTCTCCTGCTTCCGCACAGTCTGCCGTCCGGAATTTTTCACCCGAATAAAACCTTACTGAACTTATTTTTGACGTAATTTTTTCACCGTCGGAATTTATATATTCAAGTTCGTCACGCATTTTCAGAACTCCACCCATTACTTTCAGATGAGTTAAACGGCTTCCCTTAGCGTCGTATGAAATTTTATAGACCTTTGCACCGAAATCTTCCTGGTACTTCCTTTCTGCTGTGAAACGGTCGAGAACTTCAAGAAAACCGTCAATACCTTCCATACGGAGAGCTGAACCGAAATAACACGGAAAAATCTTTCTTTCTGATATTCCAGATATTATATCATTGTCCGAAAGTTCACCCGTATCAAGATACTTTTCCATAAGTTCGTCACAGCACACGGCAGAATTTTCCTGTATTTCGTCATCACCGCCCGAAAAGTCCGCACAGTGTCCAGAAAGATATTTCCGGATATTTTCAAGAACAGATTTTTTATCCGCACCGGTCAAATCCATTTTATTCACAAATATAAAAACCGGAATTTCATATTTACGCAGAAGTTTCCACAAGGTAGAAGTGTGACTTTGCACGCCGTCCGTACCGCTTATTACAAGCACTGCATAATCAAGCACACGCATGGTTCTTTCAGTTTCCGCCGAAAAATCAACATGACCGGGAGTGTCGAGCAGAAAAAACTGAGTATCTCCGGAAACAAACTCCGCCTGATGTGCAAAAATTGTGATACCCCTGTCACGTTCCGTCAGATTGGTGTCAAGCGAGGAACTGCCGTTATCGACACGTCCGAAAGTACGTATTTTTCCAGTTTTGTAGAGCATTGCTTCCGAAAGAGTGGTTTTTCCCGAATCA
>WFLX010062808.1_pt1 | contig 10910 bp, 13 predicted proteins | sample 4967041 | NCBI WGS metagenome assembly WFLX01 (sample SAMN12857096, study PRJNA449069) | gut metagenome | isolation source: stool from male and female vole | host: Microtus ochrogaster | place: USA:Florida | collected 2017
GCGTCGCTCTACTTCATCTCGCGCGTGGGTAGCCGCGAGGGAGTATCGTTTAAGGGCAACAAATGGGCGTGGATGGCCATAGGTGCCACCATGATGGGTGCTGTAAGCGCGCTCTACGATAAGTATCTCCTCACCCGCTTCGAGCCGCTCGAAGTGCAGGCTTGGTACTCGCTCTACCAGTTTTTCATCATGGGCATCACGCTCTGGATCATAAGCCGCATGACCACAGAAAAGAAGTCGCTCACCTGGCGCTGGACCATCCCTCTCATCTCGGTATTCCTCACCGTGGCTGACCTTGCCTACTTCTACAGCCTTTCTGTCCCCGGCTCGATGATCGCCGTGGTGTCGATGATACGGCGAGGCAGTGTGATAGTGCCGTTCTTCTACGGTGTATTTGCACTGCACGAGAAAAATGTGCGCATGAAGCTGNTCGACCTCACGATTCTGCTCGTGGGTCTTACATTTCTTGTCGTCGGCAGTTTGTAAACTATCTGAAAAAACGCTACCTTTGCGTCGGTTCAACTATTCTGATTATTATCACGCATGAACAGTCTGCTACGAAATATCCTCACGGCTCTCGCAGCCGTTACCGTCATCGGCATCTCGGCCGATGTAAAGGAACTGCCGGTGACCACCATCAACGGCAAGCTCTACCATTATTATAAGGTGGAGGGNAAGGAGAGCATCTACTCCGTAGTCCACAAGCTCAAGGTGCCCAAGGATGAACTGCTCCGTTACAATCCCGAGGCCACCGAGGGCCTCAAGAGCGGCATGACGCTCTACTATCCCTTCGACGACAGCGCCGTGGAGACTCAGGCTGAGGAAGCTCCCGCCGCCCCGGCAGCCGTGACAGCCGAGACTCCCGAGACTCCCGCTATAGCTGAAACTCCGGCGGTAGCTGTAGCACCGGTTGCAGCCCCCGAAGTTAAGGAAGTTAAGGAAGAGACTGTGGACGACGGCACCCACCTGGTGCAACGCGGCGAGACCATCTACGGACTTGCCCGCCGCTACGGTGTCACCGAAGCCGACCTCATGAAATGGAATCCCTCGCTCGCCGACGGCCTGAAAGCCGACAGCCGCATCATAGTGCGTGACCCCTCACCTGCTCCGGCACCCGCCCCCGCTACCGCCGTGGGTGAGCCTGCTGAAATGCCCGCGCCCGCCGAGGGCTACCTCGTGAAAGAAAAAGAGACTTTCTACTCCATAGCGCGCGACCACGGCATCACCGTGCCCGAGCTTGAGGCTGCAAATCCGCAAGTCACGCTCCTCAAAGCGGGNATGATTCTCACCATTCCCCGCCCCGGCGACGCTGATGAACCTTCACCGGCACCCCTCACCGCTACCACCGTCGCTCCGCAGGATTCCACGGCCGTGGTCACACCTACGGAGGAAGCTGTCACTCCCGCGCGCGACAATATCAATATCGCTCTCATCCTTCCGTTTATGACCAAGCAGGAGCCCGTCAGCAAGCAGGCGCAGCGCTTCACCGAGTTCTACAAGGGATTCCTCATCGCCGCCGACTCGCTCCGCCACTCGCGCAAGGCCATCAACATCCTCGCCCTCGACAGCCACGGGTCGACTGACACTGTCAATAATATTCTCGCGCGCCCTGACCTGAAAGAGATGGACGTGGTGATTGCCCCCGACAATGCCGCCCAGCTCGCCTACATAGCCCGCTGGGGTCTTGAAAATAACGTTAAGGTCTACAATGCGTTTGTGATAAAGGACGATACCTACGTGGGCAATCCCATGATGCTCCAGAGCAATATCCCGAGCGAACTGATGCTCGACAAGGCTGCCGACGGTCTCGTAGAATCGCTCGGCGCTTTCACCCCGGTAATCGTGACGCGCAAGGGCGTGGAAGCCGACAAGGCCGATTTCCTCAAAGCGCTCGACGAGAAGCTGAAAGCCAAGGGGATAAGCCCGGTGACAATAGAGTTTGACAACCGCCTCACTTCGTCGGCTCTCTCGGGGCTCAGCGCCACGGGCGAATATGTGTTCATCCCCGTCACCGGCAAGCAGGCCGAGGTCAACAAGATACTCCCCGGCCTCATCGACTGGCACCGCAATGCCCCCGCAGCTCACGTGAAAGTGTGGGGCTATCCCGAGTGGATTGCGTTCCGCGGCGAGACGCTCCAGAATATGCACGCTCTCTCCACTACCATCTACTCGCGCTTCGCCCCCGACGAGGAGCATTACCGCAACAAGAAATTTGACGCCACATTCAAGCGCTGGTATGGCTCGGAGATGGAAAATGCCACTCCGCGTCAGGGCCTGCTGGGATTCGACACCGGCATGTATCTCCTGCGCCTGGGCCTGCTCGACAAGCCCGCTCCCTCGGGTGNGCGGTACTCGGGCATTCAGACTGACTATGACTTCCGCTCCGTGCCCGACGGCGGGTGGGTCAACAATTCCCTCATGCTCGTGTCATATCTCCCCGGCGGCGAAATCAGCAAAACGTCAAAGTGATGAGACTGCTACTTCGNATCATAATCGCCGCTGTAATAGCCTGTTGCGCTCCGGCAATAGCCATGGCGCAATATGTCTATTCGCCCAACTTAGCCGTGGGTGTCAAGGCCGGCGGCACTTTGTCGATGATGACCTTCTCGCCCGAGGTAAAGCAGAATTTCCTGCCCGGCTTCATCGCCGGCGTGATGGTGCGCTACACTGAGGAAAACCACTTCGGCCTCATAGGCGAAATCAACATAGAGCAGCGCGGCTGGAAGGAGGATTTCGAGGATGACGCCGCAAAGTTCAGCTACGAGCGCACCCTCACCTATATTCAGATTCCGCTCCTCACCCACATATATTTCGGCAGCCGCAAGTGCAAGTTTTTCATCAATCTCGGNCCGGAGTTTGGCTACATGCTCTCGGATAAGATCGACGCCAATTTCAATTACCNCGACATNGCCTCGATNCCCGANTTNCCCCGCGGCTANCGCACCAACGAGCAGCTGGCCATGAAAGCCNCNAACCGCTTTGACTACGGNATCTCGGGCGGTCTGGGACTGGAACTCATAGCTCACGAGCGCAATTCATTCATGCTCGAAGGGCGATTCTATTACGGCCTGGGCAACATCTATCCGTCGTCGAAGCGCGACTTTTTCTCAGCCTCGCGTGGCATGTCGATCGAAGTGACGCTCGGCTACATGTTCCGCATAAAATAATCCCGCCATGGACCTCTGGATCAACATAGTAGGCTACGCGGCCGCCCTCAGCATGATAGGCGGTTACCTGCCGCAGGCCATCCACACCATCCGCACCCGCGACACCGACGGCATCGCCCTCCCCACATTCCTGCTCCTCGGCCTGGGCAGCATACTCTTTGTGGTGCAAGGCATCCTCATCGACAACTGGCCNCTNATNATCACCAANGCCATCACCACCGTATCGTCGCTCATNGTCTTCTGCATCAAGATGAAAAACGACCACTTCAGCGGGAGAAATAAACGAAAGTGATTGGATGTAGTTACGTCGCTTCGCGACTATACTTGACCAACAATAACGTAACAGATAATGGTGTCGGAGACACCTAATCGTCAGAAACCCCGTACTTTAGTGCGGGGAAGGCGTAAAAAAGGATAATAGCGTCCGGGCAGGACGCTTCGTGTGAAGTGGATTACTGCGAGAGCGCTTGCCACCTACACAAAAGCGTCCCAATGGTAGGCAGGTCATAGTTCATAGGATTTCCCGGCACTAAAGTACTGGGGGTTCTGACAATTACGTACCTCCGGCACGCTTTGGCTTTACGTGTGGGTAAAGCTCTCGAAAGCATCTTCGCACATCCTATCAAAAAATCTACAGTTCACAGCTTTACTAAACTGACTTGCACGAAATTAATATATATTAGTTGATAAATCTAAGTATTATCTGAATTTTACCTGGAATTATAAACTGTTATTTCTAAATTTGCGAAAAATATTAGTAATAATGACCGATTCAGAAAAATCTGTTCCCAAGTGGACGTATTGGATTCTTGCGTCTATAGTTGCGGCGCTGGTGTATTGCGGGTATATCCACGCCATGCCCGGATACATTATGATTTTCATGCTTGTTTGCCTGCTGGCTTACGCAGGGGTAGGCAGTTACTTTTTGTATCGACAAGGAAATACAAAAGCTATAGTAGGCGTATGGATCGCAGTAATCGTCACAGTAGGTATTTTTGCCTTTAATGCAGTAGCCATAAACAAGCTACTCGGGATAGAGTAACGAGGAGATGATAACTGTCTAAAATGAGCTCAAGCCGTATTCCGGTGCATAAGATAAAAAATAGACAACGGTAAAGTCCGGTAGGGACGCTCCATGAAGCGTCCGGCGGCGACCACGGCGATGGATCGCACGCAAATCGTTGGATATTAAAAAGTTACATTATTGTTCTGCCGGACGCTCCATGGAGCGTCCCTACAAGATTATGCCTTTTGACAATAGTAAATTGATGCATATTACTACGGCAGTATATGCACCGACTTTTCGGCTTGTGCCCAAAAAGAGCCCGTTTTAGATATATTCTGCCGCAGGTCCACCCCAATGCCTTATTCTAAGGCATCCCCCAAAATTATATCCTACAGTCGTAGGCGCGTCGCTTCGCGACGTTTCCGGAAATAGCCGCCGGTAACTTACTGTATTACTGAACAATAGCCCTACTCTTCTCCNAAACGTCGCACAGCGACGTCCCTACACGCATGTTAAAAAGTGTTTCTTCNACATGAAATTGGTGATTAAATTTTAACTATCTGCGGAAATTTGGCTATCTTTGTGGAAATTTGGAAAGAATGGACCAAAACACTCTGAGAGAAAGCGCCGCACGCATCAAGGTCAAGGCCCGCATGCTCATGACTCTCTATGAAAACGAGAAGCAGCAGCATAGGCAAGCCCGCGAGCGCATCGCAGCCCTCGAAGAAGAGTTGAGGATAGAGAAAGGTGACAATAATCTTCTGCGTCAGGAGCTCACCACTCTGAAGATGGCTTCGGTGCTTTCGCCTGACCATCGCGACGTAGAGGCCACCCGAGCCTATCTTTCCGGTTTAGTGCGAGAAATCGATAAGTGCATCAACCTTTTAACTCATTGATGCAATGAAGGATAAACTCAGAATAAAGATACGCATCGCCAATCTTCCCGATATCCCCGTATCGGTCTCCCCCGAGGAGGAAGAATACGCAAGAGAGGCGCAGAAAAATATAAATCTGCTATGGGAGCGATGGAGCGAGCGTTTCTCTGACAATAAACCCGGTGAGATCATGGGTATGATAGCTTTCCGCTTCGCCCAGATGTATTTCACCGCTATGGGGGGCATGAAAGATATGGAGGCCACGGTCACCGATCTTGAACGAGCCCTTGACAGCGCCCTGCTTGAGACGGGTAACGAGAGCTGAAGAGTCAGCCACCCGCCGGGTAAGGATTTTATCCGCCACCGCTACGCCGGTGACACACCAAGCGATTCACCCGCACTTCTTCACGTGCCGCTCCGCTACGGCTGCCCCCACGAGGCTGCCACGGCGGTCAAAAGCTGTGAGGAAAAGCGGGATTCTTATTTGTTAACCATCTAATTTTCATCCATATAACTAAAACTTCAATTAACCCGAACTCTATAATATGGAAGTCGCAATTTATATCATCGTAGCCATAGTGTGCATAGTCATCGGCTACTTCATCGGCCAGGCCATCCAGAAGTCGATGGCCACATCCAAGGCCCATTCCATCATCGAAAACGCTGAGCGCGAGGCCGACAGCATCATGAAAGACAAGATTCTCGAAGCCAAGACCGAGAGCATGCGTATTCAGAACGATGCCGAGCGCGCCGCCAACCAGCGCATGCAGCGCGTGCAGAACGAGGAAAACAAGATCAAGCAGCGCCAGCAGCAGCTCAACCAGCAGCAGAGCGAGAACGCCCGCACCCGCAATGAGCTCGACGCTACCCGCCAGCAGCTCGACAATCAGGCTGCCCGCCTTGAGCAGGAGCATCACGAGCTTGAGCGCATGAGCCGTCAGGCCCGCGAGACGCTTGAACACATCTCGGGCCTCTCAAGCGAGGAAGCCAAGGAGAAGCTCATCGAGTCGCTCAAAGATGAAGCCAAGACTCAGGCCGCCTCTTACATCAACGACATCATGGACGAAGCCAAGATGACGGCCAATAAGGAGGCCAAGCGCATCGTGGTACAGTCGATACAGCGCCTCGCCACCGAGACGGCTATCGAAAATTCCGTGACCGTATTCCACATTGACAGCGANGANATCAAGGGCCGCATCATAGGNCGCGAGGGTCGCAACATACGCGCNCTCGAAGCTGCCACCGGCATAGAAATCATCGTCGACGACACCCCCGAGGCCATCGTGCTCTCAGGCTTTGACCCCGTGCGCCGCGAAATCGCCCGCCTCGCCCTGCATCAGCTCGTGGCCGACGGCCGCATCCACCCCGCCCGCATCGAGGAGGTAGTGGCCAAGGTGCGCAAGCAGATCGAGGAGGAAATCGTAGAGACCGGAAAGCGCACAGCCATCGACCTGGGTATCCATGGCCTGCATCCTGACCTGATACGCCTCGTAGGTAAGATGAAATACCGCTCCAGCTACGGACAGAACCTTCTCCAGCACTCCCGCGAGACGGCCAATCTCTGCGCCATCATGGCATCAGAGCTCGGCCTGAACCCCAAGAAAGCACGCCGCGCCGGTCTGCTCCACGATATAGGCAAGGTGCCCGACGAGGAGCCCGAACTTCCCCACGCTCTCTTAGGNATGAAGCTCGCCGAGAAGTATAAGGAGAAACCCGATATATGCAACGCCATAGGTGCTCACCACGACGAAATCGAGCAGACTTCGCTCCTGGCNCCNATCGTGCAGGTGTGCGACGCCATCTCAGGNGCCCGTCCCGGNGCCCGCCGCGAAATCGTCGAGGCNTACATCAAGCGCCTCAACGACCTTGAGCAGCTCGCCCTCTCTTATCCGGGCGTGATCAAGACCTACGCTATCCAGGCCGGCCGCGAGCTCCGCGTGATAGTGGGCGCTGACAAGATCGACGACAACGAGACCGAAAAGCTCTCCACCGAAATAGCACGCCGCATCCAGGACGAGATGACCTACCCCGGTCAGGTGAAGATCACCGTTATCCGCGAGACCCGCTCAGTAAGTTTCGCAAAATAACACCCGCCCATGGACATTATCGACGAAATCAACAGCATGCCCGATCCCTCGGCCGACGATGTGCGCAACGACATCGCCCCCGGTGTGGCCGGCGCAGGCTGCCGGTGCCGGCGATGCGACGAGCCTGATGCCCCGCGTGGCAATCTCCACTCTTTCAACTGGCTCGACGACATCCCCGACGCCGACCCTGAATGGGACATCATCGAGGTGCAGTTCAAGAATACCCGCAAAGGGTTTTACCACAACTCGGCTCACATCCCCCTCGAAACCGGCGACATGGTGGCCGTAGAGGCTTCGCCCGGCCACGACATAGGCATGGTGACCCTGATGGGGCCACTGGTGAAAATCCACATGCGCAAGGCCAATATCAAGCCTGACTCGCCCGACATACGCAAAGTGTTCCGCAAAGCCCGTCCGGCCGACATCGACAAGTATGAGGAAGCCAAGGCGCGCGAAAACGACACCATGATACAGTCGCGCAAAATCGCCGAGCAGCTCAACCTCAACNNGAAGATAGGCGACGTGGAGNATCANGGCGACGGCAACAAGGCTATANTCTATTATATAGCCGACGAGCGCGTGGACTTCCGACAACTCATCAAGGTGCTTGCNGATACNNTCAAGGTGCGCATCGAGATGAAGCAGATAGGTGCCCGCCAGGAAGCCGGACGCATAGGCGGTATCGGTTCGTGCGGCCGCCCGCTGTGCTGCGCAAGCTGGATGACCAATTTTATCTCCGTAGGCACCGCCGCTGCCCGCTATCAGGATATTTCACTCAATCCCCAGAAGCTCGCCGGACAGTGCGCCAAGCTCAAGTGCTGCCTCAACTTTGAGGTGGANACCTANGTNGAGTCNNCNCGNCAGCATNCCNCCNNNNGANGTGCGNCTNGAGACNGCNGANGCNACNTANTNCCANTTCAAGACNGACATTTTCAAGAAGGAAATCACCTACTCGACCGACAAGAGCGTGGCGGCCAACCTCGTNACNCTCGACGCNCAGCGCGTCTTTGAAATCATCGAGATGAACCGCAACGGCGAGAAGCCCCTCACGCTCCACCGCGAGGGCGAGGAGAAGCCGGCCAAGAAGTCGGAATTTGTGGAACTCGTGGGCCAGGACAACATCAACCGCTTCGACAAGAAGAAAAAGAAGAAGAAAAAGTCGGGCCAGCAGGGCAAAAACCGTCCCGCCGACNCCGCGCCCAAGGCCGAGAAACCCGAAAAGCCCGAGAAGCAGGAACGTCCTGACAATCGCCCCGACAAAAACCGCCCACGCCCGCAGCGCCGCAAGAAAGGCGACGGCAAGCCCGGACAATCTGACAAGAAACCTGAAAAAGAGCAATGAAACACCTCCTCTCCCTTCTGCTCACCACTATCACCATAATCCTCGCCGGATGCGATACATCGGGCGAGGATACACTTTACACCAACCTCCCCGACGACGGCTGGGCCTACACTGATACCATCACGTTCACTCCGCGCCCGGGGAGCGGCCCCCTCAGCCTCGCCCTGCGCCACGACGCATCCTACCCCTACTCCAATCTGTGGCTCGAAGTAGCCGTGAACCGTCAGGGCAAGCGCATCTCAGCCGACACTGTCAATCTCACCCTCTGCGACTCTTACGGCCACTGGCTCGGCAAAGGATTCGGCGGCAGCTATCAGATCGAGGTCCCGGTATCGCCATTGGTAACCGTCGACTCCCTCACCACACTGCGCGTGCGCCACATCATGCGCTGCGATACTATACGCGGCATCGACCAGGTGGGCATCTCCCACCGCCTGCAGTGACATCTCTGCCCGCGCCGGCAATAATTTTCCGAGTTTTCTTGCATATAGCGCGGGGTTGTTGTAACTTTGCACTTTGAAATCATCAATGACTCTCACATTTTTAATACCACTCATATCATACCACACATGAAACAGCTCGACATCATTCTTGCAGAAAAGCTACTTAAAATCAGTGCGATAAAGCTTCAGCCCGAGAATCCATTCACCTGGGCTTCAGGCTGGAACTCACCTATTTATACTGACAACCGCAAGACCCTCTCTTTCCCCGAAGTAAGAAACTTCATCAAGGTAGAGCTGTGTCGTGTGATACTTGAGAATTTCCCCGAATTTGACGCCATAGCCGGTGTAGCTACCGGTGCCATAGCTCAGGGCGCCCTCGTGGCCAATTCGCTCGGTGCTCCCTACGTATACGTGCGCTCCACTCCCAAGGATCACGGCCTCGAAAACCTCATCGAGGGCAATCTCATGCCCGGCCAGAAAGTAGTGGTGATCGAAGACCTCATCTCTACCGGCGGCAGCTCGCTTAAGGCTGTAGAAGCTATCCGCAATGCCGGTTGCGAAGTGATGGGTATGGCCGCCATCTTCTCTTACCAGTTCCCCATCGCCACCCGCAACTTCGAGGAGGCCGGTGTGAAGCTCATCACCCTCTCCAACTATACCGCCCTCATCACCGCAGCTCTTGAGACCGGCTTCATACGCGAGCACGACGTAGAGACCCTGCGCAAGTGGCGTGAAAACCCCGCCGAATGGACCCCCTCTAAAGCAATCGATTGATAAGATATGGCTAAATATACAGGAAAATCTGTCACCCTGCCCCGCGATATCGACTTTATCTACGGTCGTATCTCTGACCTCTCAGGCTACGAGTCGATGCTCAACGAGCTCCCCGCTGACCAGCGCGAACGCATCCACGGCATCAAGTTCGGTAAAGACAGCGTGGCCTTTGACGCTCCCGGCGTAGGACGCCTCAGCTTCAAGCTCGACAAAACTGAAAAGCCCACATTTGTATCATTCAAGGCCGAGCAGTCGCCCATACCCCTCAATCTGTGTGTAGATCTCGNNGCNGNNNGCNNAGCATCTANCNNCATCATNCCTTCGATCGACATAGAGCTGCCCGCCATGCTCCGCTCATTCGTCGGCCCCAAGCTCCAGGAAGCAGCCGATAAGTTTGGCGAAGTATTCTCCACCCTTTTAAAATGAAAATTTTCCACGCAATACTGATGGCCGTCGTAGCCGCGACGGCCATTTTCTCATTATCGTCGTGCGACTCTCTCAACGACGAGCGCATCCCCTACGCCCCGGTGAGACTTACATTTACCACCGAGGGAATGTGGAACATCTACGGCGTGGCCGGCGCCACATCGTCGAAACGTTACATTAAATCAGAGCGCATCCCGGCCAATTTCCCCTACACAGCCCTCGACGAAACCGGCTACGGCGGCCTGCTCGTGGTGTGTGACATCATGGGCGACCCACAAGTCTACGACCTGTCATGCCCCGTGGAGATGCGCCCCTCGGTGCGAATCTATATCCCTGCCGACGAAGTTCACGCCCGCTGCCCGCAGTGCGGAAGCACCTATGAGGTATTCTCCAACTACGGCGTACCCCTCAGCGGCCCCGCCGCCCAACACGGCTATGCCCTCCAGCGCTACCACGTAGTCTACGGCGGCGCCGCCGAATACCTCGTCATCACCCGCTAAACACCCCCCCGCACATAGGGTCTAGGGACGTCGCTGTGCGACGTTTCCAACAGGACCCAACGGTAACTTATTGCATGACAGAATAATAGCTTTTATACAAAATGTTTTAACTATGGGTGAAATACTTTTCTTTATATTGTTCTTTGGTATACTATCAATAATTCCGGCTCCGAGGAGAAAGAACTATCGAAAGAAAGACCCGAAAGGTAAAGGACTCCCATGGCTTGGAAATAGTCAGAATCGCCCAATGGACAGCAACGACGCAAATCGGTACTTTGGGAAAGACAAGG
>WFLX010033501.1_pt1 | contig 10909 bp, 8 predicted proteins | sample 4967041 | NCBI WGS metagenome assembly WFLX01 (sample SAMN12857096, study PRJNA449069) | gut metagenome | isolation source: stool from male and female vole | host: Microtus ochrogaster | place: USA:Florida | collected 2017
TCCGCACGCGAGATCACAGGCGTCACCGCCCAGGAGGCCCGTCTCTATGATCTGATCTGGAAGCGTGCCGTAGCTTCACAGATGGCCGATGCCACCATTGAAAAAACCACTGTAGAGATTGCCTCAGATGTACCGTCGACACCCATGATGAGCGTATCGGGCGAAGTAATCACACACGACGGTTTCCTCCGCCTGTATATCGAGAGCACAGACGATGATGCCTCGTCCGATCCGTTATCCGACAACGACAATCGGCTACCCAAGCTCTCGGTTGGCGACACACTACATCCGGCCGAGATCATCGCCACCGAACGGTACACTCAGCATCCGCCCCGNTATACCGAGGCCTCGCTTGTGAAGAAGATGGAGGAACTCGGCATNGGNCGTCCATCTACCTACGCTCCNACCATCTCAACCATCCAGCAGCGCGAATATATCACCAAGAGCAACATTNCAGGCGAAAAGCGCGAGCTCGANACCANAAGGCTGAACTGTGNNGACGGAAAGTTGACAACCACAACCCGGACAGAAACAGCAGGCGCCGACAAGGGCAAGCTGATCCCTACCGATACCGGCACTGTGGTCAACGCTTTCCTGACCGATTTCTTCCCCAACATCCTTGACTATAANTTCACGGCATCAGTCGAGGAGCGCTTCGACGAGATCGCCTCAGGCTCCACGCCGTGGAAAAAAGAGATCTCGGATTTTTATGGAGTTTTCCATCCCGAAGTTGTGAAAGCGGTCGACACAAGATTTGACCACAAGCCAGGCGAACGTGAGCTCGGGCTCCATCCGGTGTCCAAGCGTCCGGTTGCCGTCAAGATAGGCCGTTTCGGCCCTGTGGTGCAGATCGGGCTTTCTACCGACGAGGAAAAACCTCTCTTCGCCTCCCTGCGCCCCGACCAGAGCGTGTTCGACATCACGCTNGAAGACGCGCTCAAGCTGTTTGAGCTGCCCCGCACTCTNGGCGAGTGGAACGGCTCTCAGATCATTGCATCGACAGGCCGCTTCGGTCCATATATACGGTATGACAAGAACAAGTTCGTGTCGCTGCCTGCTGAGATCACTCCTCAGGAGGTGACATTAGGTCAGGCCATTGAAATCATCGAGGCAAAGAAAGAGGCCGATGCACGGAAGGTGATCAAGACNTTTGACGCTGATCCGGACATGAAGATACTCAACGGTCGTTTCGGCCCCTATCTTGCAGCCGGCGGTAAGAATTACAAACTGCCCAAGGCTCTTGCGTCGGATCAGGCTGCCATCGAAGCAATGACCGTCGAAGACTGCCGCAAGCTGATAGAAGAGGCCGAGTCAGCCCCGGCAAAACCGAAAGCAACCCGACGCACAACATCCCGAACCAAGAAATCATGATGACTGACTCAACCCAGCCTGCNGAGACCCGGCGTCGCCCGCAAGCTCCTGATGTGATAAAACGCTTTACGGTAGCGGAAGGCGACTCCCCCACCCTGCTCGAGTTCCTGATAGCCCATCTGCCTGAAATCAAGCGCACCCGCCTCAAGCAGATGCTCCGCCATGATCAGGTNGCGCTCGATGGAGTGCCGGTCACCGATGCCATGTCAAAACTTGATCCGGGCGATGAGGTGGCTGTCAACTTCACCCGCGAGTTCCGCCTTTTCCACCACCGCCGCCTCAAACTGGTGTATGAAGACGATGACATCATCGTAGTGGAGAAAGGCTACGGGTTGCTGTCGATGGGCAACGAGAATTTCAAAGCCGGGACCGACAGCTACGGAGCTCCCCGNGAGACAGCNTACTCCATTCTCCGCGATTATATCAAGTGGAAGGATCCCTCGTCAAAGCTCTTTATTGTCCATCGTCTGGACCGCGACACCTCCGGNCTGATGGTTTTTGCCAAAAATGTCAAGGCCAAGGAGACGCTTCAGCACAACTGGAATCAGATGGTGCTCGACCGCAAATATGTCTGCGTTGTCGAGGGCGCGCCTGAGCAGGAGGCCGGGAGCATAAGCTCCTATCTTAAGGAAAACTCAAAATTTGAAGTTTTTTCGCTCGACAAGCCGGCTCCGGGAGCCAAACTTGCCGTGACACGCTACCGCACACTCGCCACCGGAGGCGGCTACTCCCTGATGGAAGTGGAGCTCGACACCGGTCGCAAGAATCAGATCCGTGTCCACATGCAGCAGCTTGGGACACCGATAGCGGGCGACCGCCGTTACGGTGGCTCGTCGAGCGGAGCGCGCCGGCTCTGCCTCCATGCCCAGACTCTCCGTTTTGTCCATCCCGTAACGCGTCGGATGATGTCGTTCACCACACCCGTGCCTCCTGCTTTCACNAAGCTGGTCCGATAAAAAAGCGGNCGGTATATACTAAAAGCGGAAGCAAGACGTTGGTATATCAGGTTAGCGACAGTTCTCCCAAAGTCCCTGCCTACATTTCCATAAGGTTTCACCTCTATGCCTGCACCCAAGCCAACCGACGCTTCCATCATCCTCACATACCGCTGCCCCATGCAATGCCGGATGTGCAACATCTGGCAGAATCCCACCGAACGGAGCCGCGAGATCGCTGCCGCCGATCTCAGATCGCTTCCACGCCTGAAATTCATCAACCTGACGGGCGGGGAGCCGTTTATCCGCGAGGATCTGGATGAAATTGTCGAGGAGTGCTACCGACATACCGACCGGATCGTGATCTCCACCTCGGGATGGTTCTCCGACAGAGTGATAGCATTGGCCAGNCGCTTCCCTAATATCGGGATACGGATCTCTATCGAAGGNCTCTCACAGATCAACGACGAGCTTCGTGGACGGCAGGGTGGCTTCGACCGTGGCCTTTCCACTCTTCTCACCCTGAAAGAGATGGGGCTCAAGGATATCGGATTCGGCTGCACGGTGTCCAACCGCAACTCCGCCGATATGCTCTCGCTCTATCAGCTCTCCCGTTCCCTCGGGCTGGAGTTTGCAACCGCCGCTTTCCACAACTCCTACTATTTCCATAAGTCCGACAATGTCATCACCAACCGCGACAAAGTGGTCGACGACTTCCGCCAGCTTGTGGATTGGCAGCTGAAGGAGAATCATCCTAAAAGCTGGTTCAGGGCATTTTTCAATATGGGACTGATCAACTATGTCGAGGGGCGCCGTAGGCTTCTGCCCTGCGAGGCCGGCTCGACCAACTTCTTCATAGACCCCTACGGCGAGATTTATCCATGCAACGGCCTTGAAAAGAAATACTGGCAAGAGTCAATGGGCAATATCCGCGAGTCATCGTTTGAAGAGATATGGAATAGCGANCANGCTCNCCGCGTGCGNGANTTCGTCANATCATGTCCNAAAAATTGCTGGATGGTNGGCACNGCTGCNCCGGTNATGAAGAAATATATAACCCANACNGCACGTTGGGCNCTGACNAATAAGCTCCGCAGCCTGCGCGGCCTCAGGCCATGCTTCGTCACGGAGCCATATAATGTCGGACAGGATCCGCGCCAGGGCGACCTACGGATCATCCCTACAGCCGATTCAACCGACAGCCAATGAAAGTAGTAGTGATCGGAACCCGCGGTATTCCCGACATCCAGGGAGGTGTCGAGACTCACTGCGAGTGTCTGTATCCTTCGCTGTCGCGTCTCGGAGCCGATGTCACGGTGATTCGTCGACGGTCATATACTGCAGCGAGCTCAACCGCCTCCGGCCTTGATGAGTGGCAAGGTGTAAAGCTGATCGATCTGTTTTCGCCTCGTAAAAAGAGTCTTGAAGCCATAGTGCATACTTTTCTTGCCGTGGTCAAGGCCCGGACGATGAAGCCCGACATATTGCATATCCATGCCGTGGGACCGTCGCTCATGGCTCCTTTCGCCCGTCTCCTCGGCATGAAAGTGGTCATGACTCACCACGGCCCCGACTATGAGCGGGCCAAATGGGGCAAAATGGCCCGGACTGTNCTCAGGCTCGGCGAGCGATTAGGTGTCACCTTTTCCAACCGTGTGATTGCCATCTCCCCGCTCATCGCTTCGGATGTAAAAGANAAATACTCGAGGCAATGCGCTGTCATCCCCAACGGTGTCAACAGTCCGGAGATCCCCGACNATGCATTGCAGATCCTCGCAGACTACGGTCTACAGCCCCGGCGCTATATTCTCGCTCTCGGCCGTTTCGTCCCCGAAAAAGGGTTTGACCGACTTATCGAGGCATACAGGTTGCTCGTCAGCTCCGGGCGCATCAGCTCCGACATCCGACTTGTCATTGCGGGAGAGGCCGATCACTCCGACAGTTATGCCCGCTCGCTTCGGGATAAAGCCGAAGCCACCCCGGGAGTTGTGCTGACGGGATTCATCAAAGGCTCCAGATTGAAAGCCATCACGGCAATGGCCGGACTCTTCGCAATGCCCTCGACCCACGAAGGTCTGCCAATAGCGCTTCTCGAAGCCATGAGCTACGGACTGGATGTAGTTACCAGCGACATTCCGGCTTGCCGCCTGCCTGAGCTTGAGCCGGATGATCACTTTCCTGCGGCCGACACCGAAGCCCTTGCNGATCTTATCGAAGCACGGTTTGCCANTCCGGCCACTCCGCGGAGATATGACCTCTCGCGCTACTCATGGCCCTCGATTGCCCGAGACACTCTGGCGGTCTATCAATCCGTTCTTTCCTCCTGACNTNATTATCCACCGAGTGCTTGCTACCTCGTAAAAAACAAGAATCATGACCCAAACCGACAACACTCGCCTCGCGCCCTCAGCGCCTGCCATCACACCCACCTTCCTTATCCTCACCGTTCTCTTCTGCGTTTGTCTCATCGTGAGCAACCTTATGGAGATCAAGACAGTCGACATTGGTCCGTTGACCATCACAGCCGGTGTGATCGTATTTCCGATCAGCTATATTCTCAACGATTGTATAACGGAGATCTACGGATTTGCCCGCGCGCGTTTCGTCATCTGGCTCGGCTTTGCAGCCAATCTGCTCGTGTCTCTCCTGCTTCAGGTCGGGATCATTCTTCCGGGCTCACCCGAGTGGAGCGGACAGGAAGCTATGGAGATGATTTTCGGCGCGGTTCCTAGGATCTTTGCCGCGAGCTTCATTGCATTTCTCTGTGGCTCGCTGGCCAACGCATGGATAATGAGCAGGATGCATCGCGCGGCAGGGAGTGACCGCGGATTCTCTCTCCGCGCCATTGTCTCCACTCTTGGCGGAGAGACAATCGACTCGGCCATCTTCTTCCCAATCGCGTTTGCCGGTTCGCTTCCGTGGAGTGTGATAGTCTCATTGATGATCAGTCAGGCTATCCTGAAGACCGCCTACGAGATTATTGTCCTACCGCTGACCATATCAATTGTTAACCGGTTGAGAAAATATAATCCCCTTCCCGATGAGCTCTATTGATTTTTCAAGAATCCGCGTTGCATGGGTCGATCTTGACGACACCCTTATTGATTTTAAAGCTAACTCCAGAGCTGCTCTGACCCGCTTATGGCAGGAGCGTGGATTCTCACGCCTGTGGCCCACTCCTGAAGAGTGGATTTCCGCGTATGAGCATCACAACGTTCCTCTGTGGGTCGATTACTCTGTCGGCCTGATACCTGTCGAGACTCTCCGGGCCGAGCGGTTCCGTCGCCCGCTGACCGACGCAGGAATGAGCGACGAGGAAGCACTTGGGCTCTATCCTTCTCTCGACAAGGAATACCTAGACTATATGGCAATGGAAAAACGCCTAATTCCCGGAGCACTGGAACTCCTTCACTATCTGAGAGACAAAGGACTGACCATTGGAATCCTCTCAAACGGCTTTGCCGACGTGCAGCACCGGAAGATTGAAAATGCCGGGCTTTCGTCGCTCATCGATGTTACTGTCCTTTCAGACGATATCGGAGTCAATAAACCCGACACCCGTCTGTTCCGCCACGCCCAGTCGCGCACAATGTGGCCTGACGATGCCGGAGCACATCTCATGATAGGCGATAATCCGGCCACCGACATAGGGGGTGCACTGTCAGCCGGATGGAGCGCTATATGGTTTAACCCGCGCCGGTCTGTAGCTGACCTCCCTCCCGAAGCAATCACAGTCTCATCACTTGACGAGATACAGCAGATACTGTAGAAACACAAACCGAGTGGAGCGAATATCAGGTGTCGCTCCACTCGGTTTGTGAGTAGTAAACAATTATACGTCAATCGGAGCCGAGACGGCCGAGATTGTCAAGGATCGTGTGCCCAAGACCGATAGTGTAGCCCGAAGAGATAAACACTATCCTGTTGAATGTATCGGCAATAATGAATATGGGCAGATGACCTGTGGTGACATCCACATTCATTGCCGATGCCAGAGCCGAAGCAATCGCGCCATCGGTGTCAATGCCGTTGATCACGGTTGAAGGCAGAGTGCCTACTGTCGGGCGCGCTTTCGCCGCCATCGCCTCATTCGGATAGAGAAGCACTATCTTGCGACCATCGGCATCGAGGTCTGCCGCCACTGCGGCAAGATCGTTAAGCGCGTGGGTCGAAGGTTCCGAGCTATCCATGATTCCGAGGATATAATATCCGCGGCCGGTCTTCGAGAGAATAGATGCTGGATCGCTCTCGCCTATCGGGAGGAAACGGCTCTCGGCGTCAAAAGAGCCTATCACCTCTACCTCCGTGTCGGATGTACGGATCTCAAGAGGCGCGGTGACCGTAGCGGTGTCAATCCTCACCATCTCCACGGCGGCGAGGACATTTCCGTCGGCCATTCGGCGACCCGATGTTATCAGGTAGTCGCCGGGCGCCAGTGCAGACCCTGGAGATGCAAATGTGGTGAGGGCCGAAGTCTCGTTCTCGTCGTAGGTGAGCAGTGATGGCTGTCCGTTGTCGAGGCGGGAAATTGAGAAGTGAGAGTAGTATTTGGGATCGGGAAGATAGCCGCTATTGTCGGTATATGTGAGCACGAGCCGACCCTTGCCACCATCGGAGGCAGCAGCTTCACGAAGCACCTCATGCCACTCTCCGTCGCTGTCGCGCCATTGCGGAATAGAGGTCACGGGATCAAGACGTGCGGGGATATTGAGCGTGCGGGCAGCTGCGACAAAGAAGATATCGCGGCTGGGGCCGTTGGTCAGTTTTGTGCGCCACACTGCGCCGGGGCTCATGTAGACATTGGCGGGNTCCCACTGGGTTCCGACCAGAGCTATATTGTCAGCAACAAACTTCTCGAGTTCCGAAGGGTTGGCACGGAAACTTGAGGCAGTGGCCTCATCCACAAAGTCGGAGAGTTCGGTCCACCACGGAGTAAGTTCTTCGGTAGAGATGCGCGGATTCATGACATATTCGATGTCTGTCACGTCAGGACGGGCGAGCGCCGACTCAACAATCGGATATGGTGCATCGCCGAGATCCTTGCGTGAGAGGGCACGGAACAAAGCCACTACATCGCTTTCCGGTCTACCGGACTCAGTCACGAGATCATAGAGCCGATGGTTTGACCTCATATTGGCCACAAGATCCCTTACATTCTCCGGCAGCGAGGCAAGATCAGCTTCCGACACAAAGGCCGCGGCAATATANGCGTTGCGTATCGAATCTTCCTGTGCGAAGCGGCGGTCGTTCTCAGCACGCTGCTCAGCCGTCACCGGCGGCAGATTGGGATGGCCCTTGGGTGCCGTCAGGTCAAGCTCGATGATCTCACCGGGCTTGAGCATACGGTCGGCNGNNGGCGAGAGCNTCACNAGGGTNTCCTGAGCNGNNGCCTTATAATANTCGTANTTNACTCCATCGGTAGCCCAGAGGAATACGTCGCCAAGACCGGTCTGGAGCGATGCGCGGCCTCCGGCATCAGTGGCCAGCCGGGCCAGCGGATAGAATTCTGCATAATTATACAGACCGAAGTTGACCGTCGCGCCCTCAATAGGCTTCCCCTCGCTGTCCACTACTTCAACGGCGAGATCGCGGACAGGAGCATAGTTGGAGGTGACATTGATCACGGTGTAACCGGGTCCGGCGACAAGTTTCTCCTCAGGTCCATCGTAAGCACCGAATACGCGGGTATTCATGAGCATGCCGCGCGAAGCCGGAGCATTAAACCAGCCGAGATTCAGCACAGGTTCCGGCTCACACGCACCGAGGAAATACCAATTGCCGTCGGCCCAGGCCTCGACCCAGGCGTGATTGTCGTCGGTATGGGCCCAGCGGGGTGTGTAGACCTGACGCGCGGGGATACCCATGGCGCGCAAGGCGGCNACAAGAAATGTCGACTCCTCGCCGCAGCGGCCGATGGCTGCCGCAACCGTCTGGAGCGGTGAGCGCGTGCGGTTGTCGGATGGCTGGTAAGAGGCCTTCTCATGGGTCCAGTGGTTGATCTCGAGAATCGCATCGACCATTGACTTACCCTCCACTCTGGGCTTAATCTCGTCATAAAACAGGAGTCTGGCCGAGTCGATAGGCTCATTGTTGATTCGGGTGGGCAGCACGAAATAGGTCCACTCGCGGTCGGGCACATTCCAGCCCATCTCCTTGCGGGCCCTCAGCGACGAGCGCACGTTTGCGAGCATGAAATCGGCCGAACGGTCGGCAAGATCGGGCAACGGCGAATAGGCATAGAGAAACTCCATGGCCTCACGCTCCTCCGGGGTCATGGCCATAGTGTCGAGCGGGGCAAAGATCCCGGTCGAGGCAAGCTCGGCCTTGCGGGCGGCATAGTCGCTCTTGACATCGGCGGATGCCGTCAGAGCCAGAGCCGTCATTGCTATTATTGATAGATATTTTTTCATTCCTGTCAGTTTACGGATTAATTAATAAGCGCCAGAGCGCTGACTATAGCCGCAACTTCATCAGCCGAGGTGGTGAAGCGTGAATATTCGTCGGCTCCCGGCGTGCCCATGCTNACATCGCCACGNCGGAATTTCATGTCCGATCCGACCCTCATCTTGGCCGATGCATGGATCTCACAGGCTCCCGTAGANGTGATGATATCGGCGGCATTGGCGCTGGTCACTCCGGCTCCGGGCATNATGCTGATATGCCCCGCCCCGCGCTCAACAAGGTTGCGGAGCATTTCCTTGCCTTGCGGAGCAGAGGATGCGAGTCCGGAGGTCAGCACCCTGTCTATTCCCCCGATAGCCACGAGCGTGTCAAGTGCCTCAACAGGATCACTACATAGATCGAAAGCGCGGTGGAACGTAACTGACATTCCGTATGGAGCGGCGACCGACAGCAGGTCGCGCGTCACTTTCTCATCTATAGTTCCGTCTTCATTCAGGGCTCCGATGACAACACCGTCGCATTTTATCTGTCCGCAGAAGACGATATCCTGCTTCATCACCTCCACCTCTGCCGGAGTATAGATATAGTCGCCCGGACGTGGACGGATAAGCACTTGCAGGCGACACCGTCCGTCGGTCATCCGACGGGCCTCGGTCAGCAGGCCGGGCGATGGGGTCAGACCGCCTGTCTCAAGACCCGAACAGAGCTCTATCCGCTGGGCGCCACCCTTGATGGCGGCATTAACACTGCCGATATCGGCACAACATATCTCAAGAGTTATCATTTCTTCAATGGGGCATTAAGGGTTACGATATAGTCGGCCAACTCTGTCGATCGCTCGGGGAGCGTGAGGGTNACACCGGGTAGCGTCTTGTCCTTGCTTGCAGTCATCGCGATCTTCTCGCCGGAATCAAAAGCCACGGCGCTCTTCACTTTGGCCTGCGTAGGAACGAATATTTCCTTGATCTCCGGATCAAACACATGGATATAGAGCAGATCGCCCTTGCGGGTCGATGTGCCCCACTCCTGAGCCGGGAAGTCGCCGGCATCGGTATTATAGAATGTCTCTCCATAACGACCCGTCCACTCTCCGATGGCCTTGAGTCTGTCGAGAGCCGTAGCGGGAAGCTCACCCGACGGTTGCGGACCGATGTTGAGCAACAGATTCGCGCCCTTGCCGGCGGCTCCCACCATGAGTCTCACTATCTGCTCTGGGGTCTTGTAGTTCTGGTCCTTGATCTTGTAGCCCCACATGCCGTTCATGGTCTCGCAAGTCTCGAGCGGAAGATTGTCGGCAACGCTCTGCCCCGACAGACCGGCCTTGTTCTCGCCAGGCAGATCACGCTCGAAGATCTGGATGTCTTCTCCGGGATAGGGGGTCTCGTGATGATTGTTGCCGATAAGGCACGCCGGCTGAAGGCTGTGGATTAGTGCATACTGCTCGGGGAGCTGCCAGTCAAAGGGGATCGAATCCTGATCGTGATCCCATTTGCCGTCAAACCAGATGGCACCNACGGGGCCATAGTTGGTGAGCAGCTCGGTGAGCTGAGCGTTCATGAAGTCGTAATANTGCGGCCAGTTGCGCAGAGTGGTGTCACGTCCGGTNNAGAGTCCTGTCCGGCCGGATGGATAGTCGGGGCGCGTCCAGTCAATATGGCTGTAGTAGAAATGGAGCGGCATATCCTGNCGCTGACACTCCTCGGCAAGCTCCTTGAGCACGTCGCGCTTGAACGGAGTGGCGTCGACTATGTTGTAGTCGCTCTGATCAGTGTCCCACATGGAGAAACCGTCGTGATGGCGCGAAGTGATGCATATATATTTGGCACCGGAGTTCTTGATGGCCGAGACCCACTCCTCGGCATTGAAATGAGCGGGATAGAAACCGCGGGCAGCCTTGGCATATTCGTCGGCCGACAATCCGCTGTTGAGATACCATTCTCCCTGGCCAAACATAGAGTATATACCCCAATGGATAAATATGCCGAGACCGGCATCGCGAAAACGTTCGCGCGCCGCCAGATTCTCGGCTGACGGAACATATTCGGCAGGTTCGGTTGCGCCCGAACTGAAAGACACTGATGCAAGCAGCAACAGTGCGGCTATAGATTTCTTCATAGTACAAACAAAAAATAAAGGAAGCACCCGAAGGTCATCGGCTCATGATAATGGTTTCAGAGCTGTGCCTGCTGTGCTTCCGTTTT
>WFLX010061023.1_pt1 | contig 10901 bp, 10 predicted proteins | sample 4967041 | NCBI WGS metagenome assembly WFLX01 (sample SAMN12857096, study PRJNA449069) | gut metagenome | isolation source: stool from male and female vole | host: Microtus ochrogaster | place: USA:Florida | collected 2017
ATGTTTCGTATTTTGATACCAGTGCGAGGGTAGGGCAACTGCTTTCGAGCGCCAGTTTTAATACGGCATCCTCGAATATGAGGTCTGACTCCAGCAGCAGTGTATCGTCCTCATAAAGGTATTCGCGTGTCAGCCACAGCGAGTATATGTTGTTGGACGTAGCGTAGACGGGATTGTCGATAAAGATTATGTCGTTTCCCGGATATCGGTCATTCAGATAGTTGCGCAGATTGGCTCCTTCGTGGCCGGTGACGATGATTATGCGGCTCAGGTCAAGATCATGCAGCTGGGATAGCATCCGGTCAATGAGTCGGGTACCGTTGACCTCGAGCATACACTTGGTGTTGTGTGAGGTTAATTCGCCGAGACGGCGTCCGAGTCCTGCGGCCAGTATTACAGCTTGCATATCATTGTATTTTTAGTTGGTACGAAATTCATATATCACATCGTGATATGATGACACAAAGTTATACAACTTGTCATCATTGTGCAAGTCCTGTATCGTAAATCCCGAGGCAAGGAGCTGCAATATCATCTCTTATGCGACAGAAAGATGCTGTCGGGCAGATCGGGATTAAGATTAGGCAGCTCGGGTACAGTGCCGGCTTCATCGCTTTCGGCAAACAANCGNTCGGGCGGTATTATGGCCGCGGCGTCAGGATTATATTTTTCTCCGAGCGAGAGGTAGAAGCCTTTGTCGAGAAGCTGCCGTGCGGTTTCCGGCTTGCCGCGGAAGCCATGGATTATCCAGGGCACTGTGGGCTGCAGCTCTTTTTTCAATGCCATGATCTCCGGNATNGCCTTTACNACNTGCAGTATGACGGGGAGGCGGTGNCGCTCGGCNTCTTCAAGCCATTTCAGCAATACATCGGTCTGCACTTCGATTGACGGGCCGCGTAGTTTGTCGAGTCCCACCTCTCCCACAGCCACGACATTAGGAAGTGTGAGCAGGCCCCCGGCATCGGTCGGCACGTCGCTGTGCCACGGATGCACTCCCACGGAATAATATTTCAGGGGATCTATCGGCATGCCGGGCTGCCAGTTGATTATGGCTCCGGTAGCCTGCGGGTCATGAGTGTGGATGTCGTGAATAATCATGGCACGGGGTCATATCCGCTGCCGCCCCAGGGGTGACAGCGCAGCAGCCGGCGCAGGGTGAGCCATGATCCCTTCAGGGGGCCATGACGTCGCAATGCCTCGACGGCATATTGGCTGCATGTGGGGGTGAAGCGGCATGAAGGGCCGAGATGAGGTGATATTGCTCCCTGATAGAAGCGTATCGGCAATATCAGGAGTTCACTCAGAAGCCGGCGTATCATCGGTTGCCGTATTAAATGCTGACTCCATGCGCGACAGGGCCTTGATCATCGCGCTTTCGATGCGTTGATAGGGCTGGAGGTTGTCGCCCACATATACGAATGCGATATCCACGCGGGCGGCGGTCANGGCAGGCGCTACAGCNCGNTGGAGCCGGTAGGCCTCGCGTATGCGCCGGCGCATGGCCACGCGGTCCACGGCATGGCGCAGCCGCTTCTTGGGNACCGTGATCATGAACTGGGCGCCTCCACCCTGGCGCTCGACGGCATTACGCCACACGACACGCAATGGATAGCATATAAAAGAGTGCGCCCCCTCGCTGCGTGCGAAGAGGCGGTCAATAGCGGTGACCGAACACAGCTTCTCGCGTTTGTAAAGGCGCAGCGTGTTCATGTCGTCATTATTTATTCTTGGTCTCGTCCTTGAGATAATTTTCAAGAGCTGCGCCCATCGAGGGGGCTGCCACGGTAGGAGCCTCGACATCAAGTCGCAGTCCTGCGTCGCGTACAGCCTTGGCTGTGGTGGCGCCGAAGCATCCTATGCGGATGTCGCCCTGATTGAAGTCGGGGAAGTTTTTCAGCAGCGAGTCAATGCCCTGGGGGCTGAAGAAGATGAGCATGTCATAGTCAAACTTCTCATCGGGCCCGAAGTCGTTGCTTACCGTGCGGTACATCACGGCGCGGGTGTACTCGATGTTGTTGCGGTCAAGTACATTAGGCGCGTCATTGTTGACGTCGCTCACGGCATAAAGCAGTTTCTCCTTGTTGTGCTTCTGCAGATAAGGAAGCAGATCGTCAAGTTTACCCGTATTTACAAAAAATATCTTGCGCTTGCGGTATACGATATATTTCTGAAGATAATTGGCTATCTGCTCGGTGGTGCAGAAATACTTCATCGTGTCAGGCACTGTATAACGCATCTCCTCACAAAGACGGAAAAAGTGATCGACAGCAGTACGTGCGGTAAATATGACACCTGTAAAATCGGCCATGTTCAGGCGTGACTGGCGAAACTCTTTGGCAGTTAGGCCCACTACCTTTATGAAGGGTCGGAATGTAATATCGACTCCATACTTCTCAGCGATGTCGTAATAAGGTGATTTGTCAGAAGCGGGTTTAGGCTGAGAAACAAGAATTTTCTTAACTTTCACGAGTAAATGTAGAATTGAGCAGGTTATCTAATCAGATTACGGCAAAGCAACAATGCGCTACCATAAACTATCATCAACGGGATAATTTCCACGCTGCAAAGGTACAAAATAAAATAGACTAATGAGTAAAAATTGTGATAAAAAATTCTAATACCCTTTATTATGAATATAATGCGGAAGATTACATAAAGTATTGCCCCGGCAGTAATCAGATAGATGGTCAGTGACTGGTAAAACAGCAGGGCCAGNGTGGGCGGCAGCAGGGTACACCCCAGTAATGCCTGTGATGCCTTGAAGCCGCGGAGCCACTGGCGGGTGTCNTCTTTNTCGCTGAACGTATAGCCTATTATGTTGTAGACCAGGATCTGCCAAAGGTAATATACCATCGCCACGCCTGCCATGACCGCATACGTGGTCAGTAGCCGGTAAGGTGGTATCGGGCTTATGTATTCGCCGAATGCCGCCGACATAAGGATACCCTCGCATACGCACAGCTGTACAATAAGTACGGCGAGCAGACGCGTCTCGCTGACGGTGTGCTCGTCAAATACATTGCTGTGGCGTCTCACCTTGTGGAGGTCATACATCAGGNTTTTGAAAAATCGTGNTACCTGCTGCAGATTNGATATGACGAGCAACAGCATGCCAATGATTATGCATAGTATGCCCGAATTGTAGCCGGGTAGTTCCGGGCGCATCTGTGCGGGCATACCGTCGGTGTAGCTGCTCTCCGCTGAAGCGGTGAGCGAGTCAGGCCGGTCATGCAGATAGCTTATGTCGGCATGAGGAAATACCGGTTGGTGTATGGCTTGCTGGTTGGCGGGCATCAGTATTTTTCGAGTATGGTGATGTCAAGCGGCGTAAGGGCGAGCCGAAGCGCCTCTTCAGGGGTNGTNGCGACGCACCACAGTCCGCGTCCGCGCATGAAANGCTGGTCGCAGGCATGCTGCAGATGGGCCAGCAGCAGGTCGTAGAAGCCATCTACATTGGCTATCACCACGGGGCCTTCGTACANGCCGAGCTGACGCCATGTGATNATCTCAAACAGCTCGTCAAGAGTNCCTACACCTCCCGGAAGCGCGATGACTCCGCATGACAGCGAGGCCATCGTTGCCTTGCGTTCATGCATCGAGTCGGTGACGATGGTTTTGGTGAGTCCTTTGTGGTTCCAGTCTTTCTCGATCATGAATTCGGGGAGCACGCCTATGGACTCTCCTCCGGCTTCGAGAGCTCCGTCGGTCACNGCACCCATNAGGCCGCCGCGTCCGCCNCCGCTTATGACAGGCAGCCCGGCCTCGGCTATAAGCTGTCCCAGACGGTGGGCGAAGTCAAAGTACCGGCGGTCAATGTCGGGCGCTGAGGCGCAGTAGATCAGTATGCCGAGCTTATCACTCATTTCACTTCCATTAATCGGGCAAGATACTTGCCTATGATGTCAAATTCCAGGTTGACGCGTGTGCCCTCGGTTATGCGACAGAAGTTGGTGTGTTCCATCGTGTAGGGGATGATGGCCACGCGGAATGAGTCGAGCTCGGAGTCGCACACGGTGAGGCTGACGCCATTTACAGTAACCGACCCTTTTTCGACGGTGACATAGCCGCGGCGTGCCATTTCCGGATCAACCGTATAGCGGAAGCGGAAATACGTGCTGCCGTCGACTTCGCGCAGCTCGTCACACACGGCCGTGCAGTCGACATGTCCCTGGACGATATGGCCGTCAAGGCGTCCGTTCATCACCATGCTGCGCTCCACGTTGACGAGATCACCCTCCTTGAGGTCACCGAGGTTGCTTCGGTCGAGGGTCTCCTGTATGGCGGTCACGGTATAGGTGNTGTCACCGGGCAGGGCAACTACAGTCAGGCACACTCCGTTGTGTGACACAGACTGGTCGATTTTCAATTCGTCGACAAATGAACATGTCAGCGTCAGATGNACGTTGCCGCCATCACGCTTGACAGCCACCACGCGGGCGGCCTCTTCAACTATACCTGAAAACATAATAGTCAATTTATTGATGAACTGCAAATTTACTCAAAATGCCGCGTAATCACAAGCTTCGGGGTAATAATCAGCATACTTCGTCGCGGAAGGTGTAGTGATTGCGCAGGGCCTCGAATGACCCGGGACTGCGGCGCAGGGCTTCGGTGTCGGTCATGGGGTCGTAGCTTGCGGCTACAGCCTCCATGGTCACCGTGTCGGGCGCGCCTGCAGGCACGCTTTCGGTCATCACGGCACGGGGCAGCCCGTAGTGGGCGGTAAATGCGTCGATCACCGCTGCCGTGGCGCGTATCTTGCCTTCACGGGAGTATCCGGCTATATGCGGGGTGGCTATGGCCGCTTTTTCGAGCAATTCGGCAGAGATCGCCGGTTCGTTTTCCCAGCAATCTATCACGGCATCGCCGATCAGGCCGTTGTCGAGTCCGGCAATGATTGCGTTGTCGTCAGTAACCGGTCCGCGGGCGGCATTGATTATTATCGGCTTGCGTGCGAGGCGTTTCACGGCGTCGGCATCGAGCAGATGATAGGTCGGGTGAGGGCCGTCGGAGGTAAGCGGTGTGTGAAATGTGATTATGTCGCTCTCGACCAGTATGCGGTCAAGGTCGACAAATGCCTCCTGACCCTCGGCTTCGGCTCTGGGAGGGTCACAGAGCAGTACATTCATCCCCATGCCGCGGGCCCAGCGCTCTACTATCGAGCCCACATGCCCTACTCCTACTATACCGATGGTAAGCTGTGACAGTGGCCGGCGGTCATCGCGCAACCGGCGCACACGGTCGATCGAGGCCATGACATACTGAGCTACCGCAGGTGCGTTGCATCCGGGAGCGTTGGCTACGGTGATNCCGTGGCTGCGGCAGTAATCGAGGTCTATGTGGTCAGTGCCGATTGTGGCGGTGGCTATGAAACGGCATCTTGATCCGTCGAGCAGGGCGGCGTCGCAGCGTGTGCGTGTGCGGGTGATCAGCGCGTCGGTGTCGCGCATTACCTCGGGAGTGATGTCGGCGGCATCAAGATATGTCACGTCGGCCACATTGTCAAGCACTCCGCGGGTAAACGGTATGTTGCTTTCTATGATGAGCTTCATATTAACATGTTCCAGGTGTATATGGCGCCGTAGCCCAGCATCAGGCACATGATTACAAAGTAACTGCGGCGCTGGTTGTTGATGACGAAGAAGTGGCCTGTCTGTATCGAGGTGCAGCAGTTGAGCATCGGCAGATAGATCATCAGATGGTAGTAGTCNAGCACCANCAGNACCACNGTANCGANCGACANGAGNATCCAGAAGCCGTTGTAGGCGCGTGAACGGGCATTGTAACCGTAGATGTGGAGCAGATTGAATACTCCGAATATGATGCACAGAAACAGTGTATAGCCCGTGTAGACGAGCAGCTGCAGGAGCTCGTGGGTGTCGAGGGCCTTGAATATGCTGACAAACTGGGGTATCTCAAGGTTGGTGAGGTCGATGAGGCCGAAGCCGGCGCATATCCATACCGGAGTGATGACACCGATGAGCATGGCAAGTACTCCGCGCAGCGACAGGCAGCGCATCTGCGGCAGGCCGAGCAGAAACACAGCCACATACACGACATAGGAGTAGTCGCTCATCGCCCCGAAGCCTATTATACAGCAGCTCAGGAATATGCTGCGGGTATAATTGGGCTTCTGGAAGGAGTTGTATAGGGGTATGATGGCCAGAAGGACGAGGAGACAGATGATCGTGCCGTCATAGAGCTGACCCGTGACCGACGGCAGCGCTCCCTGCATGGTCACGAACATCGTGGCATAGAGCAGCGACACCGATCGCAGCAGGTTGAACCGCCTGTTGATGTAGATCAGCAGCAGCGCCAGCAGTACGTTCAGACCGAGGTTGACGTAGAGCGATGTCTCGCGTGAACTTATCCATTCGTTGGCCGACGGCATTCCGAAGCCGTCATTGCCGTACACGTAGATTATGTGGCCATGAAAATAGGCCACGAGCGTGCCGGCAATCATGGCGCATAGCATTATGGCAAATGCATAACGCGAGTGCATGAACCGGGTAAGTTCCTGTTCGTCCAAGGCTGTCAGCGTTTATAGTTCATCAGGTCGCGGCCTATGTCGCGGCGGCTGTACTTCCCGTCAAAGGCTATGCGCTCGATGTTGGCATAGCTGCGGGCGAGGGCATCGGCGATGTTGTCGCCGTAAGAGCTCACGCTTATCACGCGGCCTCCCGAGGTGACGAGACGTCCGTCGGCATCACGTTTTGTGCCGGCGTGAAATGCGATGCTGTCCTCAACCGAGTCAAGGCCGGTGATCTCCTTGCCCTTGGCGTAGTCGCCGGGATAGCCGCCTGACACCATCATCACGGTCACTGCCGTGCGGGGATCTATGTTGAGAGGACGGTCGCCCAGATCACCGTCGGCTGCCGCCAGCATCAGGTCGAGCAGATCGCTGTCGACNCGNAGCATCACNGCNTCGGTNTCGGGATCACCCATGCGCACGTTGTATTCGATCACCATCGGTTCGCCGCCTACATTGATGAGGCCGAGGAATATGAAGCCGCGGTAGGTGATGCCTTCTTCGGCAAGTCCTTTTACCGTGGGCTCGATTATGCGGGTGCGCACTTTCTCCATGAATTCGTCATCGGCNAATACCACGGGGCTTACGGCACCCATGCCGCCGGTGTTCAGTCCGGTGTCGCCTTCGCCNATGCGCTTGTAATCCTTGGCGACAGGGAGCACACGGTAGTCCTTTCCGTCGGTGAGCACGAATACCGAACACTCGATGCCCGAAAGGAACTCTTCGATAACGACTGTGGCTGACGAAGCGCCGAACATGCCTGAGAGCATCTCTTTCAGGGCTGCCTTGGCTTCATCGAGCGAGTCGATGATGAGCACACCCTTGCCTGCGGCAAGACCATCGGCCTTGAGTACATACGGAGGCTTGAGCTCTTCGAGGAAGCGGTAGCCATCCTCGATGGTGTCGGCGTTGAAGCTGCGGTAGCGGGCGGTAGGGATGTTGTGACGCATCATGAACTGCTTGGCAAAGTCCTTGCTGCCCTCNAGGGCGGCACCGGCCTTTGACGGGCCTACGACTTTTANTCCGCGCTCGGCAAAGTAGTCATACAGACCCTGCACCAGCGGATCCTCGTTGCCNGCCACGATGGCGTCGATGGCGTTGTCGGCAACAAAACGCTCGATGGCCTCGAAGTCGGTAGGCTTCAGGTCGACATTTGTGCCGTAGGCACCGGTACCTCCGTTACCCGGAGCTATATATAATTTACCGAGTCGCGGACTCTGGCTCATTTTCCATGCTAAGGCTGATTCGCGGCCGCCTGAACCGAGCAGCAGTATGTTCACTTTATTCATTGCTTATGAGGTGTGATGTGATTAATCGTTATTGTCATTTTTTGACTCGTCATTGGCCGAGTTGCCTGTGCGCCAGCCTCTGCGGTGCATGGTGGGAGGCAAGGTCGGCTTGCGGCCTATGATGCCTTTGAGGGCTGCCTCGTTGCGGCGCATTGCCAGCGGATTGTCCTCGTTGCGCTCTATATCGGGCTTCTGCTCGGGACGTGGCTTGCGGTTGCCGTAGGGGCGCTGTTTGTAGCGCTCTTCGAGCGGACTGCGGCGTTTTGCCTCGGCAGGCTTGTTGTCGCGCTGACGGTCATTGAATTTGCCACGGGGAGCATTTGAGTCGCGGTGTTGTCCCTCCTTGCCGCCGAGTCCCTGGCGGCGTGCCTCGCGGCGCCATTCCGAGTCGGTAAGGCGGCGCTCGCTTTTGCGGCGGGTTTCGGTGCGCTTGTTGAGCGCGTTGCCATCTTTGCGGAATGACTTGTAGTCGCCCTCAAAAGTCTCGTATTCACGGAGTTCGCAGGGGAGCGCGCCGTTGAGTACCGCAATCTTGACCGACGGGGTCAGGCCTATGCGGTTGAAGTATTCGTCGCGGTAACCGATGATCCATGAGTGATAGCCCTTGAACACGCGTTTCAGCTTGGTGCCTATAAGCGAGTAGAGACCCTCCATGTCGTCGGTGGATATGCGCTCTCCGTAAGGGGGATTGGTCACAAGCACACCGGCCGGTTGCGGCGCGGTCTCCCACTGGGAGAGAGGCTTTATCTTCAGGTCGATGAATTTGGCCACNCCGGCCTGCTTGGCGTTTTTCTCGGCTATGGATATGGCCTTGGGTGATATGTCGGCGCCTATGATGGGCACGCGTATGTCGCGTTCGCCNGAGTCATCGTTATAGATGCTCTCAAACAGCTCTTCGTCAAAGTCGTTCCAGTGCTCGAAGGCAAAGTTGCGGCGGTAGATGCCGGGATGTATGTTGGCAGCGATGAGGGCGGCCTCGATCACGAATGTACCTGAGCCACACATCGGGTCGACAAACGGGGTGTCACCCTTCCAGCCGCTCATCATGATGATGCCGGCCGCGAGGACTTCGTTGATAGGAGCTTCGGTCTGAGCCACTTTATATCCNCGCTTGTGGAGCGATTCGCCCGACGAGTCGAGTGACAGGGTCACGCGGTTGTCGTCGATATGCACGTTGATCATCACGTCGGCATCCTGAAGCCTTACACCGGGACGCTTGTCGGCGCCGAAGCGGTCTTTGAAGTAATCGACGATGCCGTCTTTGACGCGGTAGGTGACAAAGCGTGAGTTGGTGAATATATCTGAGTTGACCACCGGATCGACCGAGAATGTGCTGTCGACACCCATAAGGCGCGTCCAATCAAATTCTTTGGTCATCTCGTAGAGGGTATCGGGGTCATCGGCCGTAAACTTTACGATANGCTTGAGNATGCGCAGTGCTGTGCGGCAACACAGGTTGGCGCGGTACATCACTTCCTTATCGCCTTCAAACGACACCATCCGCCGCCCGGGCACCACATTCTGGGCGCCGATGCCGCGCAGTTCTTCGGCCAGTATATCTTCCAGACCCTGAAGAGTTTTGGCCACCATTTCGTAAGTTTCGGTTTTCATTGCTGCTTGAATGTAATATATTTCAGGCTATTGTTGTAATTGCTGGGTACTCTACGGTATTTTAAGTTGCAAAATTACTAAAAAACTTTGGCAATTACAATAAAAGCGCCGGCCTCTCATCGCGGCCCGATCCACTGCATCAAGAGGATTATCTGATCCAAATCTCAATACCCCGATGCAGAAAAGAGTACGGTTTTTGTTCAGTTTTCAATTTCTGAACAAAAACCGTACGAATTTAGAAGTATCTGGCAGCATTAAGGGGCGCCTACTATTTTGAAGCCTCTTAATAAAGGTCGGGCGTGAGTGACGATGACTGTAAGTATTTAGTCCTCAATGTTCTCAAGACCTGAAGTGGGGGTTACGCCGTAGCCGTTGTCACCGTATTCGTCAGGATTTAGGAGCGTAGAAAGGAAATCTGACGAAACGGGACGGTTGTACATGTAAGGCTTGAAAGCCTTAGCTGCGCGGGGATTGTGCTTGGCAAGGCGAGTCTCAAATGCGTTGTGGCGTTTGAGCAGGGCCCAGCGGGCGTACTCACCGCAGAGTTCACGTGCATATTCGTCAAAGATGTCATCCTCGGTGGCGGTAGAGAGTTTCCATGTACTTTCTGGAGCCCCTGGACGTACGGCACGCTGACGCAGGACGTTGAGGTAGCCGGCGGCTTTCTGGTCGTTGCCGAGCATCTGCTCGGCCTCAGCTGCGAGAAGGTAAACCTCTGCCATACGCATGATGAACATGTCGNCTGATTTCTGCTGGAGATTGGTGTTGAAGCATCCGTTGAATGACCAGTTGTATTTAGCCAACGAGGGGCATACGCCGGCTGAAATTTGGCCGTTACCGATATTCGGAGCATATGTGGCTGACGAACCGTTGGCTACATTACCATAGACAATCTTTGTGGTGGGGTCATATAGGTCGCTGAGCACTATGGTCATGTAGCGACGTGATGCGAGATCTTCAGCTGACGGACGNTCGTGGACGAATACTGTGTTCACGCGGTTATCATCGTTGGCAACCGGATAGGGCATTGCATAAGCCTTGGTGGCNCCGAAATANCCTGGTNGGCCGATNTCGCTGCTCGACGAGGGTATGGAGAGTAGCTTGGACGCGTCGCCTGAAGTCTCCCCCTTGGGCCATATCTTCGCGGGATACTGGTTACCGCCGTATTTGCTTGCGGTTCCGTCGCAATCAGCGAGTGGATAGATGATCTCGCCTGCATGTGACGTGTCTATACCATATTGCTCGCACAAGTTGTAGGTTAATACGCGCTGACCGGTATTGTATGCGGCCCAACCGCACTGAACCATAGAGTAGTCGCCGTAAGCATAGATAAATGAGTATTCCCAACGTCGGTCCCACTCAGGATTGAAACAGTACATCAGGTAGTAGCTCGGCATCCATACCTGTGCGTTGTAGCGGCCGTAGAAGTAGCACTGACCGTTCTTCGTGGGATTGTGCTTGAACAGGTCGGT
>WFLX010008018.1_pt1 | contig 10900 bp, 7 predicted proteins | sample 4967041 | NCBI WGS metagenome assembly WFLX01 (sample SAMN12857096, study PRJNA449069) | gut metagenome | isolation source: stool from male and female vole | host: Microtus ochrogaster | place: USA:Florida | collected 2017
ACATATCCTCGGAGATGTAATTACAATCTGTTCTCGGATAGGTTATAAGCTTTTTTTCATACAAGCTCTGTGCCGTGTCAAGGGTCTGCTTTGCAGTAAATCCATACACACGGTTTGCCTCCTGCTGGAGCGTTGTAAGACTGTGGAGCAGAGGACGGTTTTTCTTCTTTTCTTCGGAGGCGGCAGAAAGCACATTAGCGGTTTTTCCTGCGCAGACCGTTCGTACTCTTTCCGCTTCTTCAGATGTTATCCAAAACTCCTGTGAAACTGCGCCGTTTGGCATTTCAAGACGGTATGTTACCGACTTTTCAAATTCCGAGATTTCGTTATCCCGCTCCACAACAAGAGCAAGAACGGGAGTTTTTACACGACCTATCCTGTGCGGAAAGCCGTCCATTACGCCGTAAAGCCTTGACAAGTTCATACCGACCAGCCAATCTGCCTTTTCCCTTGCAAGAGCGGCGTAATATTCGCCGTCAAAATCGCTGTCGGGAGGGAGATTTTTCATACATTCCGTAATAGCCTCGTCCGTCATNGAGTTAGTCCATAACCGCTTGACNGGCTTTTTACAGCCGTTTGCGTGNTAGATATGACGGAANATGAGCTCGCCCTCNCGTCCTGCGTCTGTAGCGCANATNATCTCGTCAACCTCGTCAAGCGCCATAAGCTGTGATATGAGNGNNCGAAGTCCCTCGGCGTTNTNGTTTTCGGGAAAAATNTTAAANTCGGGGAATATGGGAAGTTCCTCCATTTTGTAGGATTTGCTGTAGCCGTAATCCTGCGGCACACCCAAACCGTACAAATGCCCTCTCGCATTGACAACGTAATATCCGCTGCCTTTATAGCAATACTCCTTTCCCTCTCCGTATACTTTTTCCCTTGCGCCCACAACGTGAGCTATGGTCTGTGCGGTACTTGGTTTTTCGCTGATTATCAGTTTCATATATAAAATCCTTTCTTATACTTGCAAGTTAATGTTTGAATTTGCGGTAGACTTTATCAATTATCCGCTTTCCTTGATTTTCTGTTGCTGTTTGTACTTTACAACGGCAAGCGCGGCAGTAACTCCGAGAAACGCAATAATATGTGCCTTGCTGTTTTCAAATACCTCCAGCACCAAATCTTCCTTTTCGGGTTCTTCCGCTTCNTCGGATATAACGGCACTCTCGTTTATTTCGGNANTATCGNTTTTTTCCTTTGCGNTGCAATAAAANTGNACAATAACCGCAAACAAGATAAGAAACACTAAAAGCAGCTTTGCCTTGAAACGCGGTTTATCCTTGTTTTCGCTGTACCATTTTTTTAAACTATTCATTTAATTTCCCTCGCTTTCTTCCCCAACTACGGGCGTTGGAATTTCCCAACAGTTATTGGTTATCTCGCCCTGTGCAGGGTCTATCAGTATTTCGTAAAATTCCTTTGCACGTTCGTTATCGTCAGAGCCGAATTGTCTGTAGTCGCTTTCGTCAATATCCAGTTCGTCTTTTATTGTTTTGATATATTCGTCAATCATTTCTTCGCATTGCTCGCTGTCAAATCCGTTTTCCTCTGCGTCGGTCAGCTCCATTATTTTCTTCAAAAGTTCGTCCTTGCTTATACAAGGGTCAATACTGCCGTTCAGATTATCGTGATCGGCAAGGCAGTAATACTCCCACGAGTAGCCGTTTTCGTAATCACCGACAAGTCTGCGGCGGCAGTTCTGCCCCGCGCAAGCATTATTGTGAGTGATTTCAGCAGTTATCGGGATATACTCTGTGTCCTCAAAAAAAGTCATTATATCTNCGGGAGTGATATTGTAGTCATACTCCGAGCCGTNCTCGNTTTCTCCATTNGTCTTTATGAGCATTAACGACTTGTACAAAGCTGTCATAGCCAAAAGTTCCTCTGCGGACAAATCGCTTTCAATTTCAACGTTGTCGAAAAAGTTTGTACCCACTATTGGCTTTTCGTTAAATTCAACGTTGTCCAAAGCTCCGTTTGCTCCGCCGTTATTCTTGACTTCGTAATGCTGTCGGGTTTCCTCGGCGGTCATACAGTCATTCAGACCGTCTATGAGCGCTTGGTATTCTTCGGCTGCTCCCTCCTGCGCTTCTCTTAGAGCATTTGAAATGGCTTCTCCCATTGCTCGGCTTATATTTGCCCTTTCTTGTTCGGTTTGTGCATTTGCAAGCGCGTCCGCATACTGCTCCCGAATAGTAGCAATGATATATTCGCATTTAGAGGCAAAAAAATCCGCAAAGCTTAAACNTTCGTCTGCGCTTGGATAGTCATATGTGCCGCCGTACCAATCGCCGTATTTGAGATAGAAATTCGCCTGTGCAATATCCATATAGTTTTGTATCATCAAGGTATAAACGTCCAGTATTTCATCACTTGCCTCTGCGGAGGTTTCATCGTTACTTCCTGCAAACGTAAATTTAAAAGGCTTTAGCCACGAAAACAAAGATGATATAACCATAAGCACGATAAGAAGAATAAAAACTGGCGCTATCATAGGGGCGGCAAAGGCNATAAGTTTGGNNAGCATTTTTTTCTTAANGCCNTGTACGATATTTGTTTTTGGTACATACGGCAGAACGTCCTTNTTGCTCTTNATATAAAATTTCCTTTGAAGATTTTTCTTNGCGGCTGCATTTTTCTCAACCGACTTTATTTTGTAACGTTGGCTTTTNGCGGCTTGCTCCGCTTTATTGTTTGCGGTATCTTCACGCTTGATATGCCGATACTTTTTGATCTCACGCTTTTTCTTCTTTTTATCGGGACGCCCGAAAACCAGACTGTTAAGGTACTGCTTGGCTTTATCTGCCGCTATCGCCGTACCTATTCCCGCCGCCGCTCCGCCTACGCTGTCAGAGTTTTTTACAGCAGAGGAAACGACTTTAGCCTTTCTTAGCGTTTTGCTTTCACCAAACTTTTTTTCGATAATTTTCTTTGCAGGAAGTGTGACAACTTTTGCTGCGTCGCCGCTTTGAACGGCTGACACAAAGTCTGCCGTGTCCTTTGCGGCTTCAAGAACAACTCCTTTTGGGATATTCCTCTTATTGTTCCTGCCTTTTTCAAACTGTTCTGCCGCATACTTTTTAACAAATGCCTCTTTAAGCTCGGCATTATCGAATGACGGCAGATTTTCAGCCTCCGAAATACTGCTATCTTCGAGAATATCCTCGGTTTCGTCCTGCTCATCTGAAACATTATCCGAACATTCCTCGTCTGTAGGCTCTGCCATATCAGCGGCAATAAGCATTTCGGTTTCCTGCTTGATATACTCTGCTTTTTTCATTCGCTTAGCATTTTTATCTCTGTCACTTTCCGCATTGCCGTCGGAGTTTTCATCATTAGCGGTATCGCTGTCCGCTGTGCGGCTCTCACTAACGCTTTTCTCCGCCGCCTGACGTATAGCGGCGGCTTTCTTTTGCCGCCGCTCGTCCTGCGGCTCTGACATATCGTCNGTATGAGCATTACTACCGCTGTAGCTTTTCCTGCTCTTAGGCTTGTCGCTGTCCGATTTATTTGTGAAGTTGTCAAGCTGTGTGACCTCCAAAACTTCCTCACTCTCGGAGTTCCCCAATGGGGAATTGTCCGAGGTGGAGGTTTTCAGATTTCTGTCGGCATATTTGGCGGCTTTTTGTTTGCGTATNGNTCCCGCTCCGTTATGGTCGGAATGGGGCTTGCCGCCCCTTCCTCTGTTCCTTTTTCTTGACATTGCTAATCACCCTTTCAAACGGTTACTCGCTTTCTGCAAGCATTTTTGCAGTTTCGGAGAAATTGGTTGACATCTTCTCGTAAAGCTCCGTATCTTTCGGAAATTCGTCAAAGAACGGTATTTTATCCTTGCCGCCGAGAACCAAAATCCCGTGTCCTGCGGGTGTGTCCTTGACATACCGTATCTCGCTGTCGGTAAAATGCAGTATATCCTGCAATTTTGCGGCGTCGGTGGAATTTTGCTTCAAAAGCGCAAGAAATTCCGAGTTGGAAAGCATAGAACGGGATTTCTCGTCCTTTAGCAAATCTTCAACGTTTTGCGTTATGCCTGTGAGAACGCCGCCGTACTTTCTTGCACGTTTCCAGAGCATTTTAAGATAGTCAAGGCAGTATTCGTCCGCAAAAAGCAAGTGCGCCTCGTCAAAATAAATATAGGTAGCCCTGCCTAAATCTCTGTTTCTTGAAAGTCTGTTCCAAATGTAGTCAAGAATTAGGAGCATACTTTGCGTTTTCAGATTGCCGTTAAGATCGCGAATATCGTATGAAATAAAGCGGTTTTCGGTATCAACGTTTGTCTGATTGTCAAAATATTTCGCAGAGCCGTTGACGTACATATCAACCGTAACTATCAGCTTGTCCCGCATTTCCTTGTTTACGTTTTCGGTTTCCTCTTTCATACATTCAAGGAATGTTCCGAGGGTCGGCATATCGGCAGGGTCAAGTGTTTCAAGGACCTTTGACTTGATGTATGCCTTACGGACGCACCTGTCTACAAAGGATTTTTCCTGTGCGTTGAGGGGGTGTTTAGCGTCCATACAAGAGATAAAGGAAGTTATAAGCTGGCACTTGTCGGCTATAATGTCGATTTCATCATCATCAAGCAGACGGAAGTCAAAGTCAAAGGGATTGATATAGTTCTTTGAGCCGTTTGCAAACCTGACAACAGTACCGTTAAAGGCTTCGGCAAGTTTCCAGTATTCTCTTTCGGGATCGATTACGATAATGTCAGCATTTTTATTCCGCAGGAAAACGTCTATAAGCTCACGNTTTNCAANGAACGATTTTCCTGCANCGGGGCNAGCGAGAACAANTCCAGCGGNATTAACCAATCCCTCCATTCTGTCAAAGGTTATANCGTTGTGAGACAGAACGTTCAGACCGTAATACACGGCGTTTGGCATTTGCATTTCCTTTACGTTAAAAGGCATAAATATCGCAACCGCCTCCGAGGGCATTGTACGAAGCCAACCGAATTTACGCTGATAACCGCAAGGCAGACAGTCGCACATTCCGTCCTCCTGCTCCCACGCCATTTCTCCCTTTACACAGCCCGAACGCTTTAACGTGCTTTCAACGATTTCCGTATTGTTCATCAATTCTTCATATGATTTCGCCTTAATCAAAATCTGTATATTTGTAAGGAACAGCTTTTGATCCTGCATTGTTATCTTGTCGTAGACAGCAACCATACTATCCCTTTGATTTTTGATACGCTGGGGCATTTGAGTAGAGAAGTTACCGTGTTGTGCCGCCGCAACCTCACGCTTTGCCATATCGGTATCAATGGCGGTTATCTGCCGCTGTACCAATTTTCTTGCCGCTGCGCTGTCGTAAGTCTCGATATTGGTTGTAATCATTATTTCAATTCCCGTTTTCAGCAAATCGGTAAATATTTCAGATGTAGCTGTAGCGGGATATTCGCGGATATACACGACCTTTGCGTAAGTATCGTTGAACATAAAATAGTCCTTTTTAAAATCAAAGTAGTCGGGGGAACAGTACAACTTGTCCTCACCACGCTTGAAGTTTTCTTCCGTAAGTTCGGGTACCTGACGTTCATTTGCTCCGATATAAAAATCCTTGAGCATTTCCACACGCTCCTGTGAGGTAAGCTCACGGAGGTTTGTATTGCCGATACGGTTAAAAGAGTTTACAGCGGCAATATCAAGTGACTTGAATTTCCTCCTTGCGGTTTCCTCGTCTGCCGCCTTTATGGTAAGCGTGACATACATATGCTTTTGGATAGCGTTCTGACCTTTCTTGATGTTTTCCTCCAGCACACGGCTGTTGTACTCAAATCTCAAATTAAAAAATTCATCTGCCGTCTGTTTCATCAGAATGCGGTGGCGGAACTCGTCCACGTTCACCATNNNATTCCATANGCANANCTGACAGTCTACNGTATCNTCAAGGACNTTCATAAACTCNATNTANNTGTCAAGATATGAATACTGCTGTTCCTCGTCCGCAAGGTTAAAATTTATATCGTCAAAGGTATAAGCCTTTGAGTACATCTTTTTGCCCAAATACCATATGTTATCAGATAAAATCTGTTTATACGGCAGCGTGTTAAGTGTTTTCTTGGATAAATTCCGCTTTTCCTTTTCGGATTTATCCTTTTTGTCCTTTTTCTTTGCTTTCTTGGATTTATCAGCTTCAAGCCGCTGTGCGTCTCTGTCCCTTGCGTATTTTTTGTTTTTTGNNTTGCCGCTGNCGGACTTTTTTNTAGTNANNGAAACAATGGCAAGCACAAGGATTACAGCAGGAATTATTATCTGATCGGGACTTAGAGTAATATTTACCTTAGAGCCGGTCGGGGCGGTCACATCAGCAATAGATGTTATCGCCTCTGTTTCAGTAAATACCGCTGTAGTTTCGGGAGGCAACGCAGATACAGCGGCAGACGTTTCCTCCGACGCGGTTTCCGTGTTCTGCTCTGACATTTCAAATATTGATGTAACCTCCGTTGTGATGATTTCCGTTTCGGAAATACCGTTGACGGGAGTAACATCACTTTCGGTCATATCTGTATCGGTATCACCTATAACGCTTTCCCAAACTTCTGATACCTCTCTTTCGGCAATTTCGGAAATTGCCGCCTCAACGTCAATTCCTGTTGTGATTTCGTTATTTTCGGGCATTTTTATCACTTCTTTCCTTAGCTTTTTTCTTTGCCGATTTTGCCTCGGCTTTTAGGTTTTTCTTCTGCGTCCTTAGTTCGGCTTTGCGTTCTGTCTCCACTTCGGAAATATATATAGACCGTACCTTGTCGTGTATCTCGATTTCGGGCGGCAGATACTCCATTTTTCTCCGCTGACTGCCGAAATAAAACTCCATAACCTTTACGGCTATTTTTTCAAATCCCATACCGTTGTATTTTAAAAAACCAACGGCAGCGAGGGGAGCGACTTCAAGGATAATCAGATATACAAGAATATCCGAGGTCACAAAATTTCTTCCGACAAGAAACGTTATAACTGCAAGTATCAGCATTATAACCACGCACACAAACTGTCTGCCGGTCATTCCAAGAAAAAACTGCTCCTTGTATTCTGTAACGTCCTGCGGCACATCTGCTCTAATCATTTCATCAGCCCCCTAACGCACGTTTTGTAATCTCGCTTGCTTTTGAGACCGTAACCGCTAACATAACAACAGACAACATTGGAGTAGCAAACTGCATAATATGCACCAAAAGACCGCCGCCGTCCGTACTGTCCATAAATGACACGGTTAAATTCGTACTTATTTTTGTGTAGGCAAGAAAGCATATTGACAATACTCCCCACTGCATAGATACAGCGGCAAAATTTTTTATAAAGGCAATTCCCGCCGAACGAGCCTGCGAATTAACGAGAGTTGAAAGCGCAACGGGGGAGATAGCTACTAAAATCCCCGTTTCAAAAACTACGCCCAGCATTGTTACAACTATCATTGAAAATAGGATAAATAACACGGCTGCTACTATAAGCAGCAGAAAAGCAAGGCATATGTAGTTAAGGTCAAGCAATCCACCGTCTACGCCGCCATTTGCCGTTGTTGCCTCCTGAAAAGCATTGCTGATACCCGAAAAAGCCTCGCTGTAGGACGTAAGCGATACCGAGCGAAAAATCTCCGATATTGCGCCTACAATGTTTCCTGTGTTCTGTATGATTATTTCGCTGACAATAAGCTTCATTGCAATTCGGAGCGCGCCCTCAATACCGCCGTTAAAATCTATAGCGGCACAATATGTAAAAGCCTCCATACAGAAAAACAATGCCATTAAAGCCGTTCCCGCGGCAGTAAAAACATCTATTGCCGTCCCGCACTCGCTTACAACATCAAAGCTCACAAGAGTATCAAGTACCTGTGAAAATCCGTCTGCCTCTGTTTGGATTATGCCTACAACCTGATTAAAGGCTTTTTCCCATATACTCGGTTCTCCCATTTTTTACATCTCCTTTCACATTACCGCAACAGGCGGTAGACGTGTACCGCCTGTTCGGGTATTGTTTTGTGGTCGGTCATTAACCGCCGAGAGAAATTGTGTCGGGAACAAGCGCGCCCACGGCGGCAATGATCGCACCGCCGATAAGGGTCTGAAAGCCTCTTGTCTTACCGTCTGCGTTATCGTCCTTAAAGCCTACGCCCGTCTGAATACCGCCGACAATGGCTACAAGCGTTCCCAGACCGATAATTCCGGGACCGAGAATACCCATAATTCCGTCAATCATTCCCTGCGCTGTGGCGTCGCCTTCTGCGGCTGACGCTGTGACTGTGCAAGCTGAAATTGCCGCGGGGACTACAAGCATTGCCTTTCCTGCTCTTGTAGTCATAAGCTTTCCNGTTGTGTTNACGGCTGTNACCATTGCTCTTGCGCCCAGCTCCGTTGCTGTGTCCTGCACCTTGTCAAGTGCCTTTGTAAATCTGTTCATATGTATGAACCTCCTTAAAAAAATTTATATATCAAGCAAAATTGCCCTGCCGACTTCCACGCACAAGTAAATTATTTTCTGCCGAGCGGCAGGACTTTTTTGCGTTGATAGCAACAAAAAAGGGGCTTACAGCAATTTAATGCCGTAAGCCCCATTAGCTGTTATGCACCGCCATTTCGGTACACCAATNTATNTNAAATCACAATACTATTCGGAAAACTCCNAGCGCATTTATATCAAGTGGTTTTTCGCTGAGCCGAACAATATTTTATGTGTGATAAGCAAAAAAAGCTAACAAATACGAAAAAAATTCGTATTTATTAGCCCCATTAGCTGTTATGTACCGCCGTTTCGATACACCGTTTATTCTTTTGTTTTCTGCTAAGTATTTTCTGTTTCTGTTCTATGATTTGAATTTCATTTTTTTTGTTTCTTATCAAAACATCACTCCCGTTTTCGAGAGATTGTTTTATCATTTGAATATCTTTATCGGAAAACAAATTAATCTATCCTTTCTTTATGCCGCATATACTCCCGTAATATCGGAGAAAATATCCCGTATATCCTGCGGAATATCCGACATAAGGTCTGCGGCTGACTTTATAATTTCATTATCGCTTGTAACATATCCTATTTCAATAGTATTATCGGGGTCGATAGTTCCGCTGTCATAAAAATGAGTGAAATCAACATACTCTGTTTCGGGCAGAGTTATTATGTTATCCTCCAAATAATATGTATTCTTAGCTTTGTTTGCCTCGTCAAGCATATTATACCGAGGGTGGTTGATTATATCAAACTTTGCTGTCATAAAGGGGTGCAGTCCTCTAACCATTACAATACAGTCATTGTTATCCATTGTGGATAATTCGTCTATTGTCGCTAACTCCCTGCCAAGAATAGCATTATTGTATGAAGATGATCCCTGTTTTCCCTTAGTCTGATTTATGCTTTGCTGGTCTATGGTTTCTTTGCCAAGCTCTTTAGAAAGATATTCGTTTGTAAACTGGTCTTTTCCTCCCAAATAAATCATTGTATCACAGTTTCCGGGGAGTTCCTCCCACGACTTTTCGTAAAGGCGTTTTAACTGTGAGAGATTTTGCAGGATAATGACTGCCGATATTTCAAACTTACGGCACGTTGCAAGAACCTTGTCAAATTCGGGTATCTTGCCGCAGTTTGCAAATTCGTCCAAAAGGCAGCGGACGTGATATTTAAGTCTGCCGTGATAAAATGTTATCGCTCTGTTGTACAATGCGTCAAACGCTTGCGTGTACATCATTGCTGCCAGAAAATTATATGTGGTGTCAGTTGAGNGTATTATTATAAACAACGCTGTAAGCTCGTCCCCCATAGTTTCAAGATGTATGTTATCAATAAANGTGAGGTTACGAACGTCCTCNAGCTTAAAGCATTGGAGTTTAGTGGTGGTGGAAATAAGGATAGACTGCATTGTTTTTCCCGCCGCCTGTTTAAATTCTTCGTAATACAGCACCGATAAGGCNTTTGGCTCTGCCTCTTTTCTCTTGTCAAACATCAAATCAAGGTCGGATTTTTCTTCTTCCTTGCCCTCAATAACTTTTGCNTTGTGGNTTAGGTCAAGANCGNCGGCAAAGTTTTGTTCNTCCTCGCTTGCAGTTTCCACANGCAGGAAACAAAGTGATGATAACAACAGCCTTGTGGCGTCCGTCCAAAACTGGTCGCCGCTGCTCGAACCCTCCTCTTTTGTGTTGAGNATNAACGTGTTTATCATTTTAATGACATTGTTGCTGTTGATATTACCGTCATTGTCNTTGAGATAGTGGAAGNGGTTATAATTTGACGAGTGCTTCATATCGTTGATGTTAAACACTTTTATCTTATATCCCTTGCGCTCCAGCATTTTACCGCAAGACTGCAACAATTCTCCCGAAGGATCTGTCACAATAAAAGACGTGTTGCATTGCATTAGATTAGGTTTAACATAAAATCGGCTTTTTCCCGTACCCGAACCGCCGAGAATAATCATATTAAGGTTTAACATCGGCTTGATTTTTGCGGCGACTTTTCGCATTTCTGCGATTTTACGTATAGATATGACTTCATTGTCCATACAGTTACCGCTTAATTCAAATGTCATATCATTTTGCCCTGCATACTGCTCCGCATAGCCTCCTGCCGTAGNATNTATTACGGNATTTAAGCATTGCCTGAATGATGTTGTATCTGCCTTTTGAAATTTAGCTCCAACATAAATATCGGACAGCGCATAACATCTTTCAAAAGCCGACGTTCCAACAGTCTCTGCGTTCAGCATTTCAATACTCTCCAACTTCTCACANCCGAAAAATGCGCNTTTTTCAACGGAGGTAACGNAGGACNTTGTGACAGATTTTACCTCGGACAANNCAAAAGCAAATTTGCCTATACTATATATATTGTCGGGTACAACTACTTCGCTCTCGTTTCCGTTATATCTGACAAGTGTGTTTTTATCTGTTTCAAAAATCTCTGCCTCTCCC